>Ga0208764_10001408_pt1 | contig 15443 bp, 16 predicted proteins | sample ETNtaG_18_FD_185762 | JGI IMG/M metagenome (GOLD analysis project Ga0208764, IMG submission 185762) | Marine microbial and viral communities from oxygen minimum zone, Eastern Pacific Ocean - ETNP201302SV91 (SPAdes) (version 2) | ecosystem: Environmental > Aquatic > Marine > Oceanic ... | reverse complement strand
CGCTATTTGCCTTCCCATTGATGCTGGGATTCGCAGTGACCCGTATCTGAGCTCTCGTGCGGCGGTGAGATACGCGTTTCTCCATGTTCCTGATTCTGATTGGTATCCGAGTTGTTCAAACGCGTCAGCTTGTAAGTTCCTTGCATCGGTGTTGGTTGGGTCAGCGAAAACAGCATGGTTCATGACTTGAACTACCCACCGGTAATCGCCTTCTTGAAATGCTTTGGTGGCTTTCTCAATAAGCTCTGCGGTACCTCCCATGTATTCAACGTATTTCTTTCCGGATTCAACTGGTGGCAGCGGATTTAGGTTTGCTGGGTTGCCGTCGTACCAGCCAAGATATTTGGTGTAAACGGCTTTGCTATTATGTGAAACTGTTCCGTAATATCCTTGCACGTGGGATTCTTGTAGGAATTCTTCTGGGAGTTTGAGGGTTTCAGCTATCTCTGTGGGGACGTAACCCATGTTTGCGAGTCGCATGGTCTGGTCATGCTGCCACCTGTAAACGTCTCTTTGTAGGCATAGGAAGTCTTGCACGTCTTGTTTGCCGAATCGTGGCCAGTGGTGTGTTGCGAACATAATTTCAGTGTGTTTACCCCATAGGAGTAGAGCTTCGTGAATGTATTTGCTCCATGCCAGCGCGTCTCGGGTTTGCGCTCCTCTTATTGGATAAAGGTTGTGCATGGTATGAGTGCAGTTTTCGGCCATGCAGAGCAGGTTTTTGTCTGGGAAGAAGAAATTCATTTCGGATGGGGCTTCGGCATCAGGTGTGTTTTGGAAAATGACTCGTAATCCGTCTATGTCTAACTCTGTTCCGGTTTCATACACTGTTTCTGTTGGGGGGATAAGGTATGAGGCTCCAAGTGGTAGTGATTGCCCTAATCCGATGTCAACCTGCCCGTGTGGTCCTGGTGGTAGCAGTGGACCGAATTGATAGTGGGCTCGGCGGGCCATCATTGGTCCGGCGATGATATTCTCTCGGACTACTTCTTCAAGGAAACCATCTGGGGCGATGATTCTTACATTTCCTGCGTCAACTTCTTCTTGGGATGTGACTCCGAGAATGCCCCCGAAGTGGTCAAGGTGGCTGTGGGTGTAGATAATTGAATGTACGGGTCGTTTCCCTAATGTTTCATTGGCGAGGTTAAGACATGCTTCTGCTGTGGAACTGGTCGTGAGTGGGTCAATGATGAGCCACCCATTTGGTGTTTCCATAAATGTAATATTTGATATGTCGTATCCTCTTGCTTGCCATACCCCTTCAGCAACCTCGAAAAGCCCATGTACGGCATTTAGTTTTCCTTGACGCCACAGTCCGGGGTGGACTGTTTCAGGTGCGGGTTTCCCTTGACGAAGGAAATCATGGGAGGCTGTATCCCAAACAGCTCTTCCATCAAGTTCAATGCGTCCTGTTTCATGAGTAGCGATAAGACCTTGTTGCGCCCGTTCAAAATCACTATCATCATCAAAACTTATGAACGCCCCAGCTCTTTGATTAGCGTTGATGGTATGGGTCGTTGCTGATTTCGCTAGTGGATCATCCATCTATTTGGTATAGCCGGAGGAAGGTAAGTATCCAAATTTGGTTGATTAGGCTGGTTGCGTAAGTATGAGTCCACTGGTCGGTACCGCTGTGCCTGCTGTGACGAGTACGTTCTCGACATCAGGGACTTGGTTTACGGATGTTCCACGGATCTGACGGACTCCTTCTGCGATTCCGTTCATTCCATGAATGTATGCTTCTCCGAGTTGCCCCCCGTTAGTGTTGATTGGGAGTTGTCCTCCAATTTCAATATTTCCGTCTTTGATGAAGTCTTTTGCTTCTCCGCGTTCACAGAAACCAAATTCTTCGAATTGTGGAAGAGCGAGTGGTGTGAAGTGGTCGTAGATAGTGGCTGTCTGTATGTCTTTGGGGCCAAGACCGGTAGCTTCCCATAGTTGGCGGGCGACGACACCCATTTCGGGTATTCCGGTGATGTCTTCTCGGTAGTAGGATGTCATCATATGTTGATCTTTGGCAACACCTTGGGCTGCTGCGGCTATGACTGCCGGTTTTTGTTTTAAATCTTTGGCTTTTTCTAATGTGGTGACGATCATTGCTTGTCCCCCATCGCTTTCTTGACAGCAATCTAGAAGATGTAGGGGTTCAACGATATACCGGCTGTTCTGGTGGTCTTCCAGCGTTATTGGTTTCTCATAGAAGAATGCTGCGGGGTTTGTGGCTGCGTGTTTACGGTCTGTTACCGCAATTGTTCCAAAATCTTCGCTGGTTGCACCGTACTGGTGCATGTATCGGGTTGCGTACATAGCCACCCATGATGCAGGTGTAAGTAAGCCGAAGGGGGAACTCCAACTAAAGCTGACATCGAATGCTTCGGGGCTTTGGTGTCTGCCTTGAACTCCTGAACCGAATCGATGCCAGGACCGTTCATTGAATGCCCTGTAGACGAGGACGTAGTCAGCTACTCCTGAGTGCACTGCCATGGCGGCTTGTTGGATGACCCCACCTGGGGCTCCTCCTCCGTGATGAATCATGGAGAAGAATGTGAGTTCAGGTATCCCGAGGTTTCGGGCGACTTCGATTTCTGTGTTTTTTTCGGCGCTGAATACTGAAATACCATTAACCATGGTTGGGTCTATTCCAGCGTCTTCACAGGCTTTGAGACTGCATTCAGTTGCGAGTTGCATTGGGGTACGTCCAGAATTCTTGGAGAATTCTGTAGCTCCTATCCCTACTATTGCGGTTTGTCTTGCGAAATTCATGACTATCTCCAATCCCTAAACGGGGAAGCCTTCTATTTGAGTGAAATGGTATTCTTGCCGGACAGGTTCGTGATCTGCTTTAACGGTAAATGCTTTCCCTGTTCCTTCTTCAAGTGCCGTGTCTATCATGGCTTTTGCCACTTGTTCAGGTTCCAATAGATTTGGGTTAGCTGATTGGAGTCGGTCAATTCCCACTAGTGGGGTTGCTACACCTCCGGGGCAAATCGCGTTGATTGAGATTCTTTGTGCGTGTAAGGCTGGGGCTATTCCCCTCACCCACCCAACCACTGCATGTTTGGTTGCTGTATAGAAGGGGTCTCGGTTCCATGCAGCTAGTCCCGCTATAGAAGCAGTAGCAATGATCGATCCTCCATTATTTGCCGCCATTAGCGGCGCGGCAGCTAATGTCCCGAATACGACAGAGTCAAAATTTATTGCTCTTACTTTTGTGTACTGACTGGGATCTAGCTCATCTGGCGTCAAATCATTTATTTGGAGTTCAATTTTTCTTCCAAGGATTCCTGCATTGAGAAATAGCAAGTCAAGCGATCCGAAGATATCCGAGACGTTCGTTACGGCCGTTTCGTTAAATTCTTGGTCAGAAATATCGCCTGTAAGTATTTCGCAGCCCGTTTCCGCTGCGACTTTTGTTAGACCTTCTTCGTTTAGGTCCACTCCTAGAACTTCGCAGTTATCTGCTGTGAGTTGGCGCACCAGAGCTGCTCCAATGCCTGATGCTGCTCCGGTTACTAAAGCAACTTTCTTTTTTCCTAGGTCACCCATAATTTTGCCGTTTCGTTAATTCTTGCACAGAGTAAAAGATCTATTTCTGTTATTCCGCCAGCTTGGTGGTTTGTCACAGAGATTTTTACCGTATTCCAACTATTGAACCAATCTGGGTGGTGGTCAAGTTCTTCAGCAATCTCCGCTACCTTTTTCATAAAAGTAAAAGCTTCAGAGAAGTTCTTGAATTCAAAGGTTTTTTCTAATTCGGAGTCCTTTAGATCCCAATCTAGATTTTTGTATTCGGAGGTAAAGACTTGATCTGATGTAATTATCTGTTTCCGATCAGGTCCTCCCATAGTTTACAAACCTCCGAGAGTGACCGAAGTTTCTAATGAGGACGTCCATTTTTCGTACCCGGTTTCTTCCAATTCAATTGCAAGCTCAGCCTCACCAGACTCAACAATTCTTCCATTGACGAAAATGTGGACTTTATCTGGTTTGAGTTCTTCAAGCAGTCGACTGTAATGAGTGATGACTAGAACTCCAAGATCATCTTCCTTCGTTGCTCTTTGAATACGACTACTAACGACCCGTAAGCCGTCAATATCAAGTCCGGAGTCCAATTCATCTAAAATCGCTATTCGAGAGCGTAGCGAGATTAGTTGAAGAGTTTCCATGCGTTTCTTTTCCCCTCCGGACATGTCAAGGTTGATTCCCCGCGATAGATCATTTCCCTCAAGTCCAAGGTTTCGAGATTCCTCTTCTATGAATTCTTGAAAGTTCTCTGGAGCAAGAGATGATTCGCTCATCACGTCATGGAGCGTTACCCCGTCAATTTCTACCGGGTATTGCATAGCGAGAAAGAGACCTAGTTCGGCGCGTTCCGAAGTTCCTAATTTCGTCAAGTCATGCCCATCTAGTGATATGGATCCTTTAGTGATTTCATATCCCGATCGCCCCATCAGGATATGAGCGAGAGTTGACTTACCCGAACCGTTAGGTCCCATCAATGCATGTACTTCGCCTGAACGTATCGTAAGGTTCACACCTTGAAGAATTTCAGTTTCTTCCGTTCGTGCGTGAAGGTTTTCAATATGTAGTTCGCTCACGCTGAACCTTTCTCTGGGAGGTGAATAAATACTGAAGCCTGAATAGTCTCTAACTGGTAAGTCGTGATCGGTTTTGTTGCCGGAAGTGAAATAGCTTCTCCGGTTTTAAGACAGAATTGAGCTCCATGTTTCCAGCACTCAATAGTTAATTCTTCCGTGTCTATAGGCCCCTCAGACAATGCATAATTTGCATGTGTGCACATATCCCCTACAGCATAAATATCCCCATTGATCCGAGTTACTACAATGCGTAATCCTTCAATTTCAACTCTTTTCGCCTTTCCTTCCGGAATATCATCTACATCAAGTAATTGCACTTTACGAGTTGGCGTCTCATTATTATTCCGCACAACCATCATGAATTCTCCAGATTTTGTTTGTTTGAGAGAAGATTTAAAATCCATTCGTTTACTTCCGTAATCGGAAGTTTCTGAACAACTTCGTTTATGAAACCGCGGACTATTAGCTTGTCAACGACTTCGGATGGGATCCCTCGAGTTTCTAGGTAGAAACGCTGATCATCGTCTACAGGGCTCACGGTAGAGGCGTGGCTGCATCTGACATCATTGTTCTCTATTTCTAGGTTAGGGACAGATTCTGCCAATGTTTGTTCACTTAGTTTTATGGTCCTATTCGTCTGGTAGGCATTTGTACCTGAAGCGTCCTTATGCACTCGAATAAGTCCGGTATAGATAGAAGTTGCTTGATCGTCAAGAACTCCTTTAAACAAAAGGTTGCTTTGCGTATCTCGTCCGACATGTTCCTGGTAGGTCCGGTAGTCAAGTATTTGATCTCCGGTCCCGTGGTAGATGGCTGAAAGGTTCCCGGTTGCCCCTCTTCCGATTAACCGGCAATGGGACTCCATACGCGCATACCCTCCACCTACACCTACAGTTGCACCATTAAATGTTGCTTGCTGGCCAACGGACACATCAAGATTACCTATTTGCCAAACATTCGGGCCGACATTTTGTACTTGTTGGTATTTAACGTTTGCGCCATCCCCGACAGAGATTTTTGTTTCAGGGATTGAAAGGCATCTCAAATTATCGCTATGGAAAATTTCAACTATTGAAACGTTAGCTTCAGGTTCAATGTCAAAATGTAGTTTAGGAAATGTCATTGCTTGTTCAACGTTCAAGTTGTTATGGACAATTATTGGTTCCTGCACTCTGGTATTGCGCTGCACCTTTATAACGATTGGGTCTGGTGAAAGAGCGAGGTTGAGTTGGGAGAAAAAATCAATTCCAACTTTGAATTCAAATGGGTTCATCATGTGCGATATATGCGAAACATCGTATTCTTCTGAGTTGGTTCTTGAGGTGAGGTAACCGTCGTTTATCTCAACAAAATTCGTAGCGGGTAGGGGGAGCTCACTGTTTCTTATACGAGGGTTTTCTGGTTTGTGATTTAGTAATTCATAGTCTTCAAGTCTGAGTTTATGAATTGGGCTGTATCTCCATTTTTCTTGCTGGCCTGTCGGGAACTTAACTTCTTGAGCAGTTGAGATTGCTTCTTTCCTAATCTCTTTAAGCCAGTTCTCTCCTTCAAGAGAATCTATTAGTTCAGGTGCGTACAATTTTTCCTCGCTAAGTTCACTGTCCCAGCACGCGAAGTGACTGGTGTTTAAATCCTATCGTGATAGTGCAAATCCCTGACTGCTAATGACTCTTTCAAGGGGATGTTTCTCAGTTCTGTTTTTTGATGAAGTGTTCTCTTCATTAAGAGTTACGATATTCAGGTGCTTCCTTTAGTTTGTATTGATGTTGACGGAACTCTCATAGGTTCTTCTGGGGTTCCTTCGTTACATGTTATTGAAACCATTAACCGCGCATTATCGCGTGGGCAACAGTTATGTCTTTCAACAGCGCGAGGGGCGATGGGGCCAACTTTTAAGTACGCGGAGATGCTAAATCCGAATGGCTGGCATATCTTTCATTCGGGTGGGGCTCTTCTTCATACTGGGTCAGGCGAAGTAGTTGAACATGCTCTTCCACAAGAAATAGTGGACTTAGCACTTGAAGTCAGTCAAGAGAACAATTGGGCTCTTGAGTTCTACAGCGCAAGAGATTATAGAGTTGGTCATCTAACTGGATCAGCAGCGATCCTAGATCACACAGGAGGGTATGAGCTAGCTGTCGCCCATTCAGAAATGCTAGGCGTAGAGCATGCACCTGGTACTCCTTCAGAGCTTTCTGGTGGAATAGTCCGAGTGCAATTCGTTGTTGGAGAATCATCCGCAAACGAGGTTCAAGAAGCTATGTCGGGGTTTGGAAAACTTACTGCCGCAACTTCACCCGCACTGCCCGGCGTTGCCTTTATATCTATTACTGATGAGGGCGTGGACAAGGGCTCTGCAATCTCTTATCTTGCTTCATTATTAGGCTTTGGCCTTTCTAGTGTCATGATGGTCGGTGATGGCCTAAATGATCTAGATGCTTTAAACGTGGTTGGTCATCCCGTGGCTATGGGAAATGGGCACGCAGAAGTTCTTTCGGTTGGGAAATATATCGTTAGCTCTGTTGAAGATGATGGCCTTTGTGATGCTATTGAGTTGTCTTGGGACCTTTGAGGCCTAGCCTTAGCCGACAGACCCCTCCATCTGGAGTTCGATGAGCCTGCTCCACTCAACTGCATATTCCATAGGTAATGTTCTCGTTACGGGTTCAATAAATCCGTTAACAATCATTCCGGTTGCTTGCTCTTCAGTGAGACCTCGGCTTGTGAGGTAGAAGAGTTGCTCATCGGCAACCTTTGAAACTGTTGCTTCATGGCCGACAACAGCGTCTTTTGAACCGATCTCCATGTATGGGTACGTATCACTTATTGACTCTTCGTCAAGAATGAGGGCATCGCATTGGACGTGGCTTTTGCAACCATACGCTTCATCTTCAACACGAACGAGCCCGCGGTAGCTAGATCTTCCTCCATCTTTGGAAATTGACTTTGATACGATTTTTGAAGTTGTTTCTGGCGCAGCGTGTGTCATCTTTGCGCCCGCATCTTGGTGCTGTCCTGCTCCAGCATATGCAACGGAAAGAACTTCACCCGATGCTTTAGGGCCCACCATAACTACTGCAGGGTATTTCATGGTAAGCCGACTACCAATATTCCCATCTATCCATTCCATATGGCCTTCTGCCTCTACGATGGCTCTCTTTGTTACGAGGTTAAAAACGTTGTTAGACCAGTTCTGAATGGTTGTATAAGTAACTCGGGCTGACTCTTTAACAATAATTTCAACTACTGCAGAATGTAAGGAGTCCGTGCTATAGACGGGAGCTGAGCATCCTTCTATGTAATGCACCTTTGACCCTTTGTCAGCGATAATTAGCGTTCTCTCAAATTGCCCCATATTTTCAGCGTTAATGCGAAAATATGCTTGAAGAGGCATTTCAACCTCGACCCCTTCAGGAACATAGATAAAAGAACCACCTGACCAAACAGCAGAGTTCAAGGCTGAGAACTTATTGTCATTTGGTGGAATCACTTTCCCGAAATACGCCCTTACTATTTCTGGATATTCACGCAACGCAGTATCCATATCGCAGAAAATCACGCCTTGCTGTTCTAGGTCTTCTCGGTTCTTATGGTAAACAACCTCTGATTCGTATTGAGCTGTTACTCCAGCCAAATATTTTCTTTCAGCTTCAGGAATTCCAAGCTTTTCATAAGTGTCTTTAATTGATTCGGGGACATCATCCCATTCGTCAACAACAGATTCGCTTGGTTTTATATAGTAATAAATGTCATCGAAATAGATTTCGGACATATCTCCACCCCAATTAGGCATGGGTCTTTTCTCAAACAGGTCAAGCGATTTAACCCGGAAATCTCTCATCCAATTTGGTTCGCCCTTCATCCAAGAAATTTCTCTAACAAGGTCCTCACTAAGACCTTTGGTGGGCTTGAAAACATAATCTTCGTCATCGCTCCAACCAAGTTGATATTTACTTAAATCAATTCCAGTATTTGTCTCAGTCATAAACTGCCTTAAATGGAGTTTCTCCTATGTAGATAGTAACAAATCTACCTCTGTCTGGACAGAGTTCTGCGTTTAATTCCTTGTTTATTTTCTTATTTCTAATCTATTCTTCGGAGTTCTTCCCGGAACCATTTTGCTCTCGCTACGTAAGATTCCACTCCAAGGGTAATTTCCTCTTGATTTGCGAGACCTTCACGGATTTTTGCTGGGATTCCAAGAGCTAGTGCTCCTGCAGGTACTATTGTTCCCCCAGTAACAACTGCGTTAGCCCCGACAAGTGCGCCCTCGTGCACTACCGCGTCGTGAAGAACGACAGAAGCTGTCCCCACTAGGGACCCGTCTTTAATTGTGCATCCCTCTAGGTGCGCCAGATGCCCTATGGTGCAATCGTTGCCCACGACAGTTGGGTAAATCGGTGTTGTGTGAAGCACTGCGCCATCTTGAATGTTGCTTCTGTTTCCGATAACAACCTCTCCATCATCTCCTCGAAGAACTGCGCATGCCCAAACCGAAGATTCAGAACCGATGGTGACGTTACCTATGACGACCGCATCAGGATGAATATACGCTGATGCAGCGATAGTTGGTTCGAGATCACCTAATGCATATATAGGCATAAAAACTAACTTTCTGTGAGTTCTGTGAATGAACCATAACTTCCCCCCAGGAAAAGTAGCGGTCCATCATCCTGATTTTCGGAGCCCAACCCTTGGACTTCTCCAATGACAATGTCGTGATCTCCTGCGTCATGGATGTCTCCGATAACACAATCTATCCATGCGATGCAGTCTTTGATAATTGGTGATCCTGTAATTCCTTCTCTCCATTCGATAGCGTCAAATGGGTCCTTTTCTTTGTCAAAAAAGCTATTGCTAAGTGCGAGTTGGTTTTCATTAAGGACATTCACACAATAATTTCCTGTCGCAGCAATTCTTTCCCAAGTCTTAGAACCTTTGGCAGGCATGAACTGAACTAGTGGTGGGTCAAGAGACACGGATCCAAATGAGCCAATGACCATTGCGAATGGGCCATCATTATCTTGTGCACTGACCAAAGTGACCCCAGTTGGGTAAGTACCGAGTATTTTTCTAAATTCTGTTCCATCGATGTTGGGATTTGTCATGGCTTTGTCTGCCTTTCCTGTTTTCGCTGCCAACTCTTAGACGTTACCTCAGAGATCTTGAAGTAGCACTCATCTCTAAATCTCTCGCTATGCAATCAGCAGCATCTCTTTACCGACTTTACTTCGCCTTTACCAATTTCAGAAAGAGTAACCGAAATGTTACTCTTTCTGAATGGGAACCGGGAAACCTATTTTAGAAGACGGATACGTTGCATTCGTAAAGCAAGATTGCCCGACATGCACTCTTATTGAGCCTGTTCTATTACAACTAGCGGATACGGGAATCCTCAACACAGTATATTGTCAAGATAATCCGGAATTTCCTTCGCTAGAGATAACAAAGGATGACTCAGACCTTGAACTAAGTTTTAAGTTTGAAATTGAAACTGTTCCGACTCTTCTCAAGGTAAGTAATGGCGAGGAAACAAGCAGAATCATAGGCTGGCTTAAAGAGGAATGGGAGAGTTTCGTTGAAACCGACGATCTGGGAGCAGAAGGAATCAGCGATTTCAGCCCCGGATGTGGTTCACGAAGCGTTGACCCTGACCTTCAACCAATATTGGAAAAAAAATATGGGTCGGGATTGGGAAGTAAATTAATTGAATTCGCTGTAAGCGAGGATGAGTTCGAAGCCATGTATGAACTTGGGTGGTCAGATGGCTTACCTGTGATTCCACCTACCGAAAAGCGTGTATTAGAGATGCTTGAAGGAACTTCTCGATCAGGAGATGAAGTAGTTGCCCTCGTACCACCTAATCTGGATGATTTAACGATTGAGAAAATTGCTATTAATGCTGTAATGGCTGGCTGTAGACCAGAATATTTACCTATTGTGATCACAGCTTTGGAAGCTGCTTGCACTGATGAGTTTAATATGCATGGCTTGCTCGCTACTACCATGCCGGTTGGTCCTGTGTTGTTTATAAATGGTCCAATCCGAAATGAAATAGGGATGAATTCTGGCATGAATCTCCTAGGACAAGGAAATCGGGCGAATAGTACAATCGGTCGGGCGCTTCAACTGGTCATCCGGAATGTAGGAGGAGGCCGACCTGGTGAAGTTGATCGAGCGACTCATGGTAGCCCGGCAAAAATAGGTTTATGTTTTGCAGAAGATGAGGAAGGTTCACCTTGGTCTTCATTTTCAGAAGATTTAGGATTTAACGCTGACCAGAACACAGTGACTGTCTTCCCCGGTGAAGGACCAAGAGCAATTGTGGACCAACTATCAAGGTCGGCTGATGAACTTGCGCGAAGTTTAGCGATGGGACTTTTGGGAAATATGCATCCGAAGTTAGTTTTAGGTTTTGACGCGATTTTAGTAATTAGCCCTGAGCATGCGTCTCGGTTCGCCGATGCTGGATGGTCTAAGAAAGAAGTGAATGAGGCTATTACCACCCACACGATTCGCGAAGCTGATTTACTTCTTCGTGATGTTGATGGAGTTGCAGAAGGATTACCTCAAGATTTCGCTGGTCTACAGTTACCCAAACTGAGACCTGATGGGGGTTTGTTGATTGTGTATGGTGGTGGAGGTGCAGGTTTATTTTCAACCAGCATTAGTGGCTGGCTTTCTGGGCCAAAGGGCAGCCAGTACACAACAAGGGAGATTAGTAAATGAGCACAAAAGTTCTTGATCCGACTTCAGAACAGTTGACCTCCGCTGTGGAAAGCCCCGATCGACTTGTTTCCCTTGAAGGGGCAACAATTGGTTTGCTTGATATCAGTAAGCCAAGGGGTAATGTTTTCCTTGACACTTTGGAGTCACTCCTAACAGAAGTCGGAGCTGTTCCCAAGCGATATATGAAACCAACTTTCACAAAGCCTGCTCCTGTGGATCTTAGGCATGAAATCGCAACGCAGTGTGATGCAGTGATTGAGGCTTTAGCTGATTGAGGTAGTTGCACGACATGCAGTGTGCATGACATCACCGATCTTGAAAAGCGAGGAATCCCCGGAGTTGTTGTCGCTACTGTGGAGTTCATCTCTGCTGCTGAAGGACAATCGGAAGCTTTGCGGTCGTCCCCAGAATGCGTATTCACCGAACATCCCATTCAAGACAGAACTGACGAAGAAATGGTAGCGATCGCTCAGAAAGCTTTTGAACAACTCGTTGATGCTCTCACAACATAGTTATTTATCTAGCTTTTCACATATTTAGATAGATCTCCACGCCTTTCAATTTTTAGATTTGAGCTACCGAGAAATGAAGCGAAGGCTGAGAGTTCTTTATGCGCGTATTTCCCGACCTTTCCGAGCTCTGACTCTTTCTCTGCAAATGCTCCAATGACATGCAACGATTGAGTTTCACGTTTATTGGCTAGGTCAAATCTCGCAACTATCTTGCCATTAAGAAGGTAGGGCATCACATAGTAGCCGTATTGTCTTTTTCCCTTGGGCTTATATATTTCAAGTTTGTAGTTGAAATTGAAGAGGCGTTCCAACCGTTTTCGATTCCAAATGATTGGGTCAAATGGCGAAAGCACCGTTGATGCTTTAATTTCTTTTGGAATTGTAATCGTTTGGGATATGTAGCTCTTTCCCCTCCAGTTTTCGACTGCAATTTCTCGGATTTCCCCTGATTCAACGAGTTCATTTAGGAAACGTTTTGTGTCGCTATGACGGATTCGGAAATAGTCTGATATATCTGTTGCTGTCCCTACACCCAATGCTTCTATTGCTGCGATAAATAGCTTCTTTACTGCAGCTTCCTCAGGAGGTGTAGGAAGAGAAAGAATTGTTTCAGGAACTATTCGTGATAACAGATCATATTTTTTTTCAAAATTTTTCCCTCTTCGTATTCCGACTTCCCCGATACGGTACAGCCAATTTAATGCAATTTGCCCCATTGACCGATTCCCCCACCCAGTGCTTTCTCTCGGCCTTGGATCTTTCAGATCTTTTGCTTCAAGAGGGCCATGAAGTTTGACTTCACGCAGTATTTGTTTCACATACTCAGGATGTTCCATTGCTACCCGATGCAGGCCCTTCCATGTCTCACCGCGTTTCGCTCGCGATTTCAGAAAACGGAAATATGGTTCCGTCTCAATAGGAGCGATACTTGCTTCATGAGCCCATAATTCAAACCATTTATCTTCTTTGTAGGCAATCTTTTCGTAGAGGCCAACATCGTAATTCCCTAATCTCGAGTAGAAAGGAATGTATTGGCTGCGAATAACAATCGGTACCGCGTCTAATTGAACGACTCGCATTGTATTCATTGCCGTTTTCATGTCAGAAACGGTTATTTCCGGTTTCGTTGCTTCCTTTCCGAAACCTTGTGCCTTTAAAGCAAGTCTTCTTGCTTCTGGTAATGACAGGGAGTCCATCGCTGGAAACTATCACTTATTTTGGGAGAGAGAATTCCCCTTTGTTCTTTTCAACGACTAGCCCATCATCAATAAGGCCTTTTAAAACTTTCTTACAGCGAGTTGGGTCTTCAGGCCAACCCATGATTATTCCGATCTCTTTTGAAACGACGTTTCTTTCTCGGAGTTTTTCTATAAATCGTCCTCTTCCTTGTCGGTCTGAACCTTGAAAAGGTTTTGATTCCCGAGGTGACTGCTTCGGGTTAAGGGCTGGGTCGCTGTCTTCTAGATTCTTTGACCATGCGCAAGCTTTCCGGAGAGGACATGTAGTGCAATTTACTTTTCGAGAAGTACATATTGTCGCACCTAATTCAATCATTGCCTGATTCCATCTCCATCCATCATTCAAAGGAAGATTTTTATCTGCAATGTTTTGGCTTTCTTTGTTAGATAAATACTCTCCTGCGTACCGGCACAAAACTCGTTTGACGTTTACATCGACTACAGCTACGTCCACTTCAAAGGCAAAAGAGAGAATAGCGCGAGCAGTATATTCTCCGACTCCAGGGAGTGAGCGTAACTCGTCAATTGAGGCTGGGATTGTGCCATCATGCCTATTGACGATCTGCTGGGCTGTTGCATGCAAATTTATCGCCCGCCGGTTGTAACCCAGCCCACTCCACAATTCAATTACTGCTCCGGATGTGCTTTGACTGCAAGAAAGAACGTTTGGGTAACACCGCAAAAATGTCTCATATTTGGGAATCACTCTCTGAGCTTGTGTCTGTTGAAGCATGAATTCGCTAACGAGGATGGCCCAAGGGTCACGAGTTCGCCGCCACGGAAAATCTCTATACTCTAATTCCCACCAACTAAGTACTTGGTCTTGTGTTCTACTGTGCATCAAACAAGAACGTAGCTCTAAGATTGTCCTATGGCACAAATGCAAGCCCAGAAAACTGTCTCTACATTTGCAATGCGTTTCGTTGTAGTTTCTTCTATGGTTTTTTTGGGATTCTGCGCACTATTGTTTTTCCTTGGAAACAACTCTGCATCAGCTGAGGAAAACAACGATTCCGATGGCGTGAAAGTTTTTCAGAGCGATGATGCTAACAGCATTATCCCTAAGCCAGGTTCTGGAACTCCTCCTGCAAGCGCTACAGATAGAGGCGGAGCATTACAACTAACTCTTCTAGGTCTTTTGGTCTTGTTTCCAATTGTCGCAATTTTTAGTATTCGGCGACAAGGTCGAAAATCATTTGGGAAGACTTAGTGCTCACTCATTGCTATCTCTTATTGAGTAGCTGCCACCAAACATATTTATGACTGATTCAGTTTTATCACTTGCTGTCTCATAAAGATTCTTTACGTAGGGACTAATGTCAGTGTTCCTAAGTTCAAGCGGTAGAGGAACTATTGAGAAATCTGACCGGTCAACTCGCGTTGGAGTAATTGAGATGTCGTTTACCGTATGGGTTTCCCCCCTTACTCCAGTGATCTCTACAAATACCATGACTCCATTTTGTGTTTCGTCGGGACAACAGGTTGCCGACTGGTTTGATAGAAAATTTCCCAACCCGTAAATGACTGGTTTCTGGTTGATCGTATCTATCGGTTGTACGACATGAACGTGACTCCCAACGATGAGGTCAATATCTGGATCGTTAAGTAATGCATTTGCTAAATTTTCTTGTTCCTCAGATGGCAGGGTTTGGTATTCCTTTCCCCATTGAAGACTTACGATGATGAATTCAGCTCCAAAGTTGCGCGCAGTTTGTGCTTCTTCGAGAATCTCCTCAGCATTTATTTGATCCACGAGGTATGGCAACTGTCTAGGGAGAATAAAGCCGTTCAGTCCGTACGTGTAGGAAAGATGCGCTATTACGATGTCATTTACTAGATAAATTGTGGGGATTTCTTTCTCATCTGGTGTTCGAGCCATTCCCGCCCATTGCAGACCTGCAGATTCCAGTTGATTTAGCGTTGAAAAAACGCCTTCAAACCCTTTATCCATTGAATGGTTTGATGCTGTTGAACAACCGTCATACCCTAGAGCTGCTAAATCTTCAGCAAGTTCTTTTGGGGCGTTAAAGATGGGATAACCAGAAAGTTCCAAATTATCTGAAGATATTGGTGTTTCAAGGTGACAAATAGCTAAATCAGCTTCACTGATTAGATTTTGAACTTTGGAGAACATCGGTTTGTAGTCGTAAAGTTTTGCAGGAGACCCATAAAACGCCGCTCTTTCAAAGACCGCTGTGTGACTAAGAATATCACCTGTGAAAACCAGTGTTGCTGAACGTGGAGTAGGAGTAGGAGTAGGAGTAGGAGTAGGAGTAGGAGTAGGAGTAGGAGTAGGAGTAGGAGTAGGAGTAGGAGTAGGAGTAGGAGTAAGAGTAGGTCTTTCTTCAATGGATGAAATTAGAGTC
>Ga0208764_10001406_pt1 | contig 15444 bp, 11 predicted proteins | sample ETNtaG_18_FD_185762 | JGI IMG/M metagenome (GOLD analysis project Ga0208764, IMG submission 185762) | Marine microbial and viral communities from oxygen minimum zone, Eastern Pacific Ocean - ETNP201302SV91 (SPAdes) (version 2) | ecosystem: Environmental > Aquatic > Marine > Oceanic ... | reverse complement strand
ATGAATAAAGTTTTATACATAATTTTCATTTCCCTTTTTAGTCTTACCGTCTTCTCCTGTGGCGAAAAAGAGGAATCCACGACCAGTACCAGTACCAGTACCAGTACCAGTACCCTCGATCCACCGACATGTCCATCGGACAACACGGACTGTATAACCGCTGGATATTATCAGAACGAACTGGACTGGAATGATGTAAGCGGAGCAACTGGCTATACTGTGTACTGGAGCACTTCTACTGGCGTCAGCTCATCGAGCACCGCCATTACAGGCATCACTGATTCCAATTACACCCACACAGGCCTCGACAATGGTACGACTTATTATTACAAAGCTGCCACTGTCAATTCCGCTGGCACCGGTTTGCTTTCAGATGAGAGCAGTGGCACTCCCCGTCGTGCACCCACTGTCACCGAGGCTTGTACAGGCAAAGAAACAGCTTCGGGAACAGTTCAAGGTGTTACAAGAACTGGTCCGAGTGGAACCTTTTACCATAGTTGGTACGGTGCTTCTCCCAGTAATGGATGTATAGATAATAGTTCTGCAATCTCTGCATTTTCGACAGTAGTTCCGAGTGACTCAAACAGCGTTAAGCATGCATTAGTCATAACTGGAAACGGGTATGGATTTACAGACACGTGGCATTTTTACTCAGACACTGCTTGCGCAGTAGAAACAGGCTTCATGAGTTTTTCCTATGGCCCCCCTTTAGCGACATCAGATAATATCACCATTGCTAGCCCTCCCAGTGGTTACCCAAGTGTAGCAACTAAAGTTATTTATGAAAATGACTACATGTGTTTTTTGGCTGAAACAGACGCCGTAGAAACAAAGATTGAAACACTGTTTGGTGGTGCTATTTCATTAACCAAAGGTACGGTACTTGATCAAGCAAACGGTAATGATAATAATACTGTCCTCTGGACGGTCCTTGATAATATAAGTGGTCAAACGATTAATTGGTTTTACACTGAAGACAACGAAGCCAGTGGCTATCCCGATAATTTTACTGATCCAGGTGGTGCTACTGCATGGCATGCAGGTGACAACATCACGAGATAAACCAACCCATCATCTCCTGTGAGCAATTCCCACTTAATTCTTCACAGTCAGACGCACTCCACAAACCTTCCACATTCTTGTAAAACAAACATATTGATGTTATATATTGATATAAATAGGATACTGCAGAAAAACTAAACACTTTCAATTTCATCATGAGCGTTAGTTTTGTTTATATTATAAACCCTTTTTGTAAGAAATACTTATTATGGCAGATTCCGGTCCTAGACGAAAACTTGCAGCAATCTTAGCAGCAGATGTAGTTGGATTCAGCAAAAAGATGGGGGAGAATGAAGATAGAACACTCAGGAATTTGAAAGCTTGCCGTTCTCTAACAGATGCAGCTATCAAGCAAAATCATGGACGAATTTTTGGTAGTGCAGGTGATTCAGTCATAGCTGAGTTTGCCAGTCCAGTTGACGCTGTCGTAGCTGCTACAGAATTTCAGAGGAATCTAAGAGATCGTAATGAAGGTGTTTCAGATGAAGACCAGATGCTATTTCGTGTAGGTTTAAATCTTGGGGATGTGATTATAGAAGGAGATAACCTATATGGAGACGGTGTAAATGTGGCAGCACGGCTTGAAGCTTCAGCTGAACCCGGAGGCATAACTCTTTCAGGAAAGTTTCATGATGAGGTAAGTCGTAAACTTGATATGAGCTTTATCAGCACTGGAGAGCAGGTAATGAAGAATATTACCAGTCCAGTTCCAACCTATAAAATTGAAGTCTCATCTCTTCCCAAAACAGAAGCCAGTCCCAAGACAGAAACCATCATTAAAACTTCAGCAGAAGATCGAGGTTCTATTTCAGATCAGGCTTTAGAAGAGAAACCACCTGCAATCGCAGTTCTTCCTTTTACCAATATGAGTGGTGATCCAGAACAGGATTATTTCGTAGATGGCATTACTGAAGACATCATCACAAATCTTTCACTATGGAAGACCTTTCCCGTTATCTCCAGGAACTCCAGTTTTACATTCAAGGGAGCATCCATGAATCTTAAAGATGCAGCCAAAGAACTAGGATCACGCTATATAGTCGAAGGAAGTGTCCGAAAGGGTGGACAAAGAGTTCGGATAACTGCACAGTTAATTGATGCTGAACAAGATCATCATTTATGGTCTGAAAAATGGGACAAAAATTTAGAAGATATCTTTGATATCCAGGACGAGGTCTCTGCATCCATAGCAGCACAGATCAACCCCACTCTAGAGGATTATGAACGTGAACGAATTGAGAGGGTAAAACCGACTAACTATAATGCATGGGAAACTTATTTGAAATCATTGCAAATCTATAATAATAGGAATCGATCCGATCATGAAGACATTGAATTAAAAAAAGCCAAAAGTCTATGTGAAAAATCTATTGAGTTAGATGATTCCATGTCCCTTGCATATTCATTGCTGGCAAAAATTTGCGAGTCGGAACTTCTGCAGTTCATTACAGATGATTCAAAAAAGACACTTGATGAAATGCTAAAATATGCTAAAAAAGCCGAAGAACTTGATTCAAAAAATCCAATAGCTGTATATGGTATTGCTCGTCATTATTTTTTTTCTGGAAAGTTTGACCAGGCAAAATTTTATTCAGAACGAGCAGTTCAACTTAACCCTAGTTTCCCTGATGCCCAAAATATTTTAGGCCAATCTCTTGTTCATTCTGGAAAATTTGCTGAATCTGAGAAACACTTCCTTAAGGCAATTGAATTAAATCCTTTAGATCCGAATGCTATTCTATATAAAGATGGTCTCTTTTTTGCGCAAATGGGATTGGGAAACTACGAAATTGCTTATTCATTGATTGAAGAATGTATTTCACAATTCTCTAAAGCAGGGTTTTACAAAGGATTCAGGGCTGCAGTATTAGGATATCTAGACGAGAAATCTGAAGCTAAAAATGCATTAGATGTATATCTTTCTTTAAGGCCTAATTTAAAAACAAAAGATGATTACAAAAAAATCTTTGTCCCTAATTCCAGTTTGGCCGATATTCTTATCGAGGGACTTTGTTTGGCAGGCTGGGAACCAGAAGATTAAGACATATACATAATACGCAATTATCTCCTGTAAGTAACCACCACTAATTCTTCACAGTCAGACACCCTCCAAGTAAAATCACTACACGCACGCACGAGGCGGGGTTATTTGATTATATATATATTAAATCATATTAATTAAAACATTACAAATAATTTCGAATCAATTTGAGTGAGGCATTGACCTTGTCCTTGTATTCTACTATTTTAATTTGGTGACACATTTCTAACCTCAAATAACAAAGGGCATATGAGTCTAAAAAATGTAATGACAGTAATAACGGTTGTTACCGGTTTAGTAGGATTAAGTTTCATTATTTTCCCTACTATTATTACAAACCAAGTTTTTCCAACTGTAGGCGAAGAGGCAATTATGGTTGGAGTATTCCATCGTCAAATAATGGGAGCAATGGTCCTAGTATTTAGTGTTTTTCACTGGTTTATGAGAGATGCAGAAGAAGTAATTGCTAAGCGGTTTTTGTTTGCATCAGGGATTAGTTTTTTATTGAATGCTCTTATACTACTTAAAGTAGGTGTCATTGATGCCGTTACTACTTTCCCTTTTCCACCTTTTATACTTTTAGTAATTCTTTCTTCAGTTTCGTTTTACTTCTCAAAAAAAGAATATTCTGAACCTACACAGTAAGTCCACAAAGACCATTATTTGGTGATAAATTTGGTGGGGAAAATGACTGAAACAATAAATTCTTCAACTATATCAGCACAAGTGGTGGACGCCACCTCCACCATACTACTATTCCATCCTGTTCCTAATTATCCAGTAATCACAGTAATAATCATTTGAATTAGCTGCGATATAGCAATTTTGGTTCTACTAATCTGCCAAAAGGAAACCAAGTGAAACATTTACTAATAACAATACTCTTTCTACTTTTATTCACTTCCCCTCTGTTTGGGCAGCCCAATAAAACTGGTGTTTTATACATTTGGGAAAACGGATCGAGCTATAAGGGTGAATGGAAAGATGGGAAAAAGCATGGTCAAGGAAAATTCACTTATGGGAAAGGGAAAGGGAAAGGAGATGAGTATGTAGGGGAATTCAAGAGTGGATATAGAAATGGTCAAGGAAAATATTTTTGGTCTAATGGAGACAAGTATGAAGGGGAATTCAAAGATGACAAACCAAATGGTCAAGGAACATACACTTGGTCTGATGGAAGAAAGTATGTAGGTGAATTCAAGGATGGGAGAGAAAATGGCCAAGGGACATGGTCCTCAAATGAAGGAGGGAAGTATTCTGGGGAATGGAAGAATGGGAAGAAATATGGTCAAGGGAAACTCACGTTTTCTAATGGAGACAAGTATGTAGGGGAGTTCAAGGATGGAGAATATGATGGTAAAGGAAAACATACTAGCCCTAATGGGAATGAGTATGTAGGGGAATGGAAAGATGGGAGAGAAAATGGTCAAGGAACATGGACTTCAACTGAAGGAGAAAAGTACTCTGGGGAATGGGAGGATGGAAAGATAGATGGTCAAGGAACATTCACTTGGCCCGATGGAAGAAAGTATGTAGGCGGATTCAAATTTGGGGAAAGAAATGGTCAAGGAACATTCACTTGGTCTGGCGCAGAGAAGCATGAAGGGAAATGGAAGGACGGAAAAGAACATGGTCAAGGGAAACACACTTACCCTAATGGAAGTGTGTATGAAGGGGAATTCAAGGATGGGAGAGAAAATGGTCATGGAACATTATATTACACTGATGGAAGTGTTTATTTAGGGGAATTCAAGGACGGGAAAAAACATGGTCAAGGAACATGGTCTTCAAATGAAGGAGAGAGGTATTCTGGAGAATTCAAGGACGGGAAAAAACATGGTCAAGGAATATATAATTGGTCTAATGGAGAGAAGTATGAGGGAAAATGGAAGGACGGGAAAAAGCATGGTCAAGGAACATGGTCTTCAAATAAAGGAGTTAAGTTTTCTGGGGAATGGGAGGATGGGAAGATATATGGTCAAGGAACATTATTTTACACTGATGGAAGTGTCTATATAGGGGGATTCAAAGATGGTGTAAGAAATGGTCAAGGAACGTACACTTTACCATCTGGAAGAAAGTATGTGGGGGAATGGGAGGATGGGAAGATATATGGTCATGGAACATTATATTTCGCTGATGGAAGTGTCTATATAGGGGGATTCAAAGATGGGGAAAGAGATGGTAATGGAGCATGGTCTTCAAATGAAGGAGTTAAGTATTCTGGGGAATTCAAGGAAGGGGAAAAACATGGTCAAGGAATATATACTTGGTCTAATGGAGAAAAGTATGAGGGAAAATGGAGGGACGGGAAAAAACATGGTCATGGAACATACACTTGGGCTGATGGAAGAAAGTATGTGGGGGAATTAAAAGAAGGTGAATTTCATGGTCAAGGAACGCACACTTACCCTGGTGGGGAGAAGTATGAAGGGAAATGGAGGGACGGGAAAGAACATGGTCATGGAACATTTACTTGGGCTGATGGAAGAAAATATGTAGGAGAATTAGAGGATGGGAAAAAACATGGTCAGGGAACATTCACTTGGGCTCATGGAGAGAAGTATGAAGGGAAATGGAAGGACGGGGAAGAACATGGCCAAGGGACTTTTACTTGGGCTGATGGAAGAATGTATGTAGGGGAATTCAAGGATGGAAAACCTTGGAACGTAATAGGAACAATTAGCTATCCATATGGAGAGTTTGTAGGGGAAATCAAAAATGGGAAACATTATGCTCAAGGAAAAGAAACTTATTCTAATGGGGATTTTTATGAAGGGGAATGGAAGGATGGTAAAACATGGAACGGAACAGGATACGACAAAGACGGAAATATCCAATACAAATTGGTGAATGGAGAAATAAAAAAATGAAACACCTACGCATTCTAATCATTTCAATACATCTTTTTTCTCCCAGTCTGAGTAACCACCGTTAATTCTTCATATCCAGATAGCCTCCACAACCTTCCCACATTCTTGTAAAACAAAATGATTGATGTTATAAATAGTTTCCCAATAATCAACTATTAGGTAAATTTGTGAAACACCTGCTCACCGTACTCTTTTCAATACTTTTTCTTTCTTCCCCTGTGATTGGACAGGAAACTGGTGTCTTATACCAATTTAAAACTACTTCAGGTTTTATATGGAAAACTTTTGGAAAAGGGAAGGTCCAGCCAAAGTATGAAGGTGAGGTTTCAAATGGGACCCCAAATGGATTTGGAGTTTTATCTTATCCATTTACTTATGGTAAAAGTGTTGTCGGTGAGTGGAAAGTTGGTAAAGAGTTGAACACCGAACATTATGATAATGATGGGAATCTCATTGGAAAGTGGGTGAATGGGAAGTGGGAACTAACGTATGGAATTTTGTGTCGAACTTTAAAGGATGGAAAAACGGTATGGTCAGAGAAATGTAACGATGTTCTGGGAAGTAAGTTTGTTGGTGATATTAAGAATATGAAACCAAATGGTCAAGGGACCGTCACCCTTCCTAATGAATATACTTTTACAGGGGACTTTAAGGATGGCAAATTTCATGGTCAAGGAACACAAATTTTTTCTAATCGAGATAAGTATGTCGGGGAATTTAAAAGTGGGAAAAAACACGGCAAAGGAACACTCAGCTCAACTAATGGATTCAAGTATGTTGGGGAATTTAAAAGTGGGAAAAAACACGGTCAGGGAACACTCGACTTACTTGATGGGGGGAAATATGTTGGCACATTCAAGAATGATAAAAAAAGTGGTTCAGGGACCCTCACTTCACCTGGTGGATTCAAGTACGTTGGGGAATTCAAGAATGGGAGTAAAAATGGAAAAGGAACATTCACTTGGCCTGATGATGGAAAGTATAAAGGAGAATGGAAAGATGGGAAATTCCATGGTCAAGGAGCCTTCACCTTTTCTGATAAAAATATCGGGATGGGTGAGTTCAGAGAAAATAAACCTTGGAACATCATAACATACGACAATGAAGGAAACATCACCTGGAAGATGATGAATGGAGTTAGGGTAAACAAGAGTAAATTATTAAAGGTAAAAAATGAAACACTTTATAGAGACATAACTTTTGCAAAGTGGGTGAAAGGTGGAAAAAAGTGGTTTAGATCAGGGAATAAAAAAACACGTGCAAAATATGTGGGAAAAATAGTTAATGGTGTTCCAAATGGCCTGGGAACCCTCACTTTCCCCAGTGGCTCTAAGATTGTGGGTAATTTTTGGGATGGGAAATCTTGGTTTGCAACAACATACGATAAAAATGGAAATATTACACACAAGATTGTTAATGGAAAGAAACAATAATGAAACTACTACTCTTCCTCATTTCAATCCTTCTTTTTTCTTCTCCTGTGATTGGCCAGATTTATTTTCTTATTCAGCAAAATTTAAGTAAAGGAGATATAAAATAATGGGAGTCAAACATCAATTCAGTTGCAAAAATAAGTTATTTTTATTCACAAAAACTTATGCCTGATTTCAGATTAAGTGGTCTACCAAAAGAGTGAGGTGATCCAGGCGACTAACAACCAGCCTTGACTGAGGGTTGTCCATAAAACAAATTTTCGGCATTCGGCGGTATTTTCAATATCTCCTCGCTCAAGCCACCCTTTTCTTTTAACGATCAGTAGGATTAAAAGGGAGGGGGCCTGTGCCAGAGCGAAGAGCGAAAAAGGCTTCGTCAAGTTTGGGGTAACCCACGAAATCAAAATAAAAGCGCAAAAAAGTAAGACTAAAATATGCTCGCGCGAGCGTCGTTGTCCTAAACGGACGGGGTAGCTTCTTTTATTCCCCGCTAGGTCCGACTGATAATCAGGGAGCGCGGTAATGATGTTCCCCGAGTAAAAAATCAAAAAAAGCGGGACCCAAGCCAGCCAGGGGAAACTCTCTAGAGAGCCCACTTGAATGTAAAACCCCGTCAAGGGTAGCAGTGCCCCACAGCCCACCCCTTGAAGGATTTCTCCATGTCCCCGACAAGAAAATCGCAAAGGAGGCAAACTATAAGCCCACCCTAGCCCCACCGCGCCGATCGTTAAGAGTGTCATTCCATACCGTTGTAGACTTGCCCCCCAATAAAGGGCTTGCACCAGTAGGAGCCCTAAAATAACCCAAGACCCGATCCAAAGGGCTTGACCGGAAAGCTTCCCCTGGGGGATCACGCGAGATCCGCCGGACAACCAATAGGTGTGGTTGTCGCGATCTAACTCCTCATCGGAGTAGTCGTTAATATATAGTACGTAGATTTGATAAAGAATCCCATAGAGTGCCAGATGAAAAAACCAGCTCCAGTCGAAAACACCGTGTATTCGAAAGGCAAGGGCCTGCCCCGCTAACAGAGGGATGAAAATCATTCCGTGCGCGGCCGGGCGAGCCGCCTGGATCCAGGCTTTTAGCACTGCTAGAGTTAATTTTGGAAGTAACAATTGTTTGATTAAATATATATATATTCAATTTTATATGTTAATTCTTTCTCGAAAATTCTTGTCAACCGGAGGAATTATAAATAAGTTTGGAATTAACATATTTTCAAAAAAATCTTTCTAACCTATCAGCGCTCTCTAAATATCTTTTTTTAGATTTGTTCGTATTATCTTTACCACATATTGTCTATATCGCGAGGCCGCCAAAGCTAAAACAGAGTATTTGTGTAATTAAGGAAGAGCCTCCTTCTCACAAACTTCCAGAGGTCTAACTGATTGATATATATCAGCTCAATCTTCTCCAGGAGGTCTTGATTTATCTTTTTTGGCTTTGGTCCGCGTTTCATTAAAATAGCCAGTGTGATAATACAAATGTTTTCAGTCATTATTTTATAATTACCCTTGGATAAAAGTAAATTAATTTAAACCACATCACTTGCTCTTGAAACTACACAAATTTCCATTTATGATGCATTTATACTATTAGTAGTAACACCTATACTTTATCCACCAAAATGGAAACCAAGTGAAGCAACTACTCATCCTCCTCTCTATCCTTCTTTTTTCTTCTCCTGTGAATGGAGAAAATCATCAAGAGGAAACTCTTTATGTGTTGGGTGAATACCCTGATTGGAAATGGGTGGAATCTGGAGATATAGATACTCAACCAAAGTTTCAAGGTCAGGTAAAGGATGGGAAGCCTAATGGTCTTGGTGTTTTGACTTCTACTAATGGATGGAAGTATTTTGGGAGTTGGACGAATGGTGAAATATGGAACGGGACAGAATACGACAATTACGGAAACATCATATACAGGTGGGTAGAAGGAAAAAGAAAGTATCATAACCTCTATAAAGCCAACTAATAAACTATGAAACAGTTACTCATCCTCTCTTTCCTTCTTCTTTCTTTCCCTCTGTTTGGTCAATCCAAGGGAACAGATGTTTTATACATTTGGGAAAATGGAACGAGGTATATTGGTGAATGGAAAGATGGGAAACAACATGGTCAAGGAACATACACTTATGGAAAAGGGGAAGGGGAAGGAGACAAGTATGTAGGGGAATTCAAGAGTGGATATAGAAATGGTCAAGGAAAATATATTTGGTCTGATGGGGACAAGTATGTAGGGTTATTCAAAGATGATAAACCAAATGGTCAAGGAACGTACACTTGGACTGATGGAAGAAAGTATGAAGGGAAATTCAAGGATGGTAAAAAACATGGCCAAGGAACATTCTATTACACTAATGGAAGTGTGTATGTAGGTGAATTCAAAGATGGGGAAAGATATGGTAAAGGAACTTACACTTTCCCCACTGGGGGAAAGTATGTAGGAAGGTGGAAGGATGGGGAAATGAATGGTCAAGGGACACACACTTGGAATGATGGGGGGAAATATGTAGGAGATTGGAAGGATGGGAGACCAAATGGTCAAGGAACACTAACTTATACCAATGGAGACAAGTATGTTGGAGAATTCAAGGATGGCAGAAAAGACGGTCAAGGATCATACACTTATGAAAAAGGGGAATGGGGAGGAGACCAATATGAAGGAGAATGGAAAAAGGGAGAAATGGATGGGCATGGAACACACACTTGGTCTCTTGGCAGCAAGTACGTTGGAGAATTCAAGTATGGAAACTTTTGGAAAGGAACAGAATACGACAAAGACGGAAACATCATTGGAAGGTGGGTAAATGGAGTATTCCAGAAATGAACCCCATAAAAACAAACCCCATCATCTCCTGTGAGTGACACCCACTAATTCTTCACATTCAGAGAAACTCACTCTCCGAATATTGCCAAGTAAAATCTCTACTCATTGTAATTCAAACCAAGTTCTGGAATAAATTGGGCGCTCCTATTTGTTTATCTGACTGCTTAATGGACTGGGCAAGCCGTTATGTACAGTCATAGGAAGTCTCAGTTAGCATGGACGATGACTTCTGCGTCAATGCACTTTAAGAGAGTACCCTGCGCAAACATCATGCATCTGTGATATTCAATACAGACTAGGGAGCACAATATACCGGTAAGGCATTTACTTGAGCATTAAAAGACCATGGCGATAAAATCAGTATGGGCGGCAAAAGGTTGCATGGTTAATGCAATAAAAATAAAAAATAAAGCACACCTTAACTCATAGGAAATACTGTCCTTGACTTGGCGTCCACTTATGTAATAACACCAAATATAGACAAAAAATTTTTCTTAACCCAAATTAAATGTAGTTAATTAATGGATGACTTGAATATTTATGTAATTCTGCTGAATTGCGCTTATATCACTGTGTTAGGAGCTTATACTGCAAAAAAAATGGTCTGGCTGAGGTTACTCACTATTGCAGGGAATACCCTAGTTTTACCCTATTTCTTATTTTTCATGGAACCACCTTTGTGGAATTCCATTTTCTGGGCTTCTATCTATATTTTAATCAACTTGGTGATGCTCCTTCACCTTTACCTTGAAAGTAGGCCAATCACACTAAGTGATTTAGAACAGAAGATCTATGATCTGACATTTAAATCTCTCGAACCAAGGATATTCAAAAAATTGATCGATCATGGATCTTTGATAGAACACCAACCTGGGGAGAATCTTGTCACTCGTGATTCAGAACTGGATAGCCTTATGCTTGTGGTGGAAGGTGAGGCTGAAGTGGTGCTCAAACATGGAGAACATATAATTATCCCTACAGGCGGATTCATAGGTGAGCAGTCCTTCATAACTGGCGGTAAAACATCGGCGGATGTCACGACTGGTAAGGAATCAACTACGATTTTACACTGGAATAGCCAAGAACTAAGGAAGTACCTTGATAAGAAAGAGCATCTGAAAGACACACTCGATCTAATATTCACTTCCGATTTGATCTATAAGCTTAGGGAAATGGAAGAGGATATTGATCAAATCAGACATTCCCAAGATATGCAAATCGGTTAAAATATTCAAATGAGAGGATACTATAATATAACGAAGAAGCTTATGTCTTCACAGAGTCAAATAAACTTCAAGTAAAATACCCCACACATTGTAAATCAAACAGTTGGATGATGTTATCTATTGGGTTGACGTACATTTCTAGTGAACCAAGACAATACGCTTGCTTCCTAAGTTTGTTGGTGTTAATTTTGTGGCAAATTATTTTAACCAGGTGGTAAATTTATATACCACCTAAAACTAAAACATACTAAGGAGGTATTATGGCTGATACTAGAAAATATAATCTAGGTGGAAATTGTGCAATTGCTGCAGCTGTTGGTTATATCATAGTAGGGATAACATTTTTCAGTCTCCCTCTAATTCAAAGAGGTAGTCAGGGAAGCTTACAGCTTACAGAATACTTTAATTCAATAGCAAGCGATTCATCTCTTTTGGAACTTCAATACTGGAGTTTCAGTTTTGCCGCATTGATGGGGCTTGCAGTTATTATTGCAGCAAACCGTTTCTTTAGAGATTTAGGTGAAGATCTTGTTGATTGGGCTACTGTCGTTGGTTTGATTGGCTACGGAGTCATGTGTACTAATTTTATAAGAATTGCAGATGTAATCCCCCAGAGAGCAAAATTTTTTGTTGAAGGGGGAGAGCAGATTCAGCAAGCCATGCAGGGAGCAAACCCACTTACTCTTGATCCAACTGGAGTTTTAAGCTTTGGCTTTGTTGGGTTTTGGTTTCTGATTATAAATTATTTGGCCATAGAGAAAGAAAATTTTCCAAATATTTTGGCATATATAGGGCTGATTGGTGGAATACTTCATATATTTGTAGCGATAGGGAATATTATTGATCAACAGATTTTAATTTCCATTGCTGCTGGACTGGGAGGTATTGTACTTGGACCGATATGGTTAATTTGGTTCGGTATGACATTGAAAAAGGGATAGATCAAAATAATTTTTATATAATCTCAGAATAAGGATTTGATATGGATTCTACAGTTGCTTTTACTATAATTGGATGTGTTCTTGGCTTTGTCGGAATTATGTTCAATCTCATCCCAAAACAAATTAACCAAAAGTTGATGGGAGATCTCATTGAAGAGGCATCTCAGGTATCTGCTGGATTTAGGGTAATCCTTGGTTCACTTGGAATAACACTTTGTATAGTGACCCTATCATGTAGGAATTTTCCACCTGGTGAGGCGCAGACATTACTTTATGCTTTAGGTACGGGTTTTTGTCTTATCATTGTGGTATTTATCTCTATAAAAATTAGAGGTTTTGGTGAAATCCCGATACCACCTGCAATAATGTTTGCAATATTGGCTGCTATTGCCTTCTATACAGCTTCTGGGTTAGTTGTAGAGTAAGTCGATTAATAAATTGCTGTCCCATTAGCATTTTTGGGATGATAATCTAAACTTATTATTTCATATATTTATGGGCAGTTTGGCGGGGCGGGCTCAACTCCCGCTAACTCCACCACACTCACATTTCAAACTGTTCCAAATTATCCCACAATCAAGTAATAATCCCTTGTAAACACTGGTTATTATTAATTTAGTGTTTCCAGGGGCTTCCATCCAATTCTTTCTATTTCCACATTTTTTGTTGGTATTTTTATTGGAATAAAATATCATTTGCTGGTATTTATATGTCCCTACTAGTTAATAATCTTTAGTTTTCATAAATTACCGTTACCAAGTAAAATCTCTTTTAGATAACAGATAAATTGAGGTAATATGAAAGACGAAATTACAGAACAACCTACTCAAAATGTGAAGCATCAAGAAAATGTCTCTACTCTCCAGAAAAGACGTCCATCAAAAGTGGAAGATGAAAAATTTCATTCAGAACTTGAAAGTAGCCACGATGCAGCCAAACTGCGTATGTCCTCTTCTGATGAACAGCTACACACCTTTCATACACCAGTAGAATTCTCCTGGTCCCAGTTCTGGATAACTTTTATTTATGAGAACCTACCTCCGGTCTTTGTTTCCCCTATAGCCGCCCTAATCATTGAGCGGTCTTTTACAAGAGCTTGGAATGTATCACAGCATAGAGGTTTATGTGCAGTCTCAACAAAATACAATTCATTAGCGTCTATTATTTTTTACTGGGTCATTATCTATCCATCTTCCTGGCTGATCACTATTGCATTGACTCTGAGGATATTTGGATATGAAGGAGCAGTGCAGAATGTTGATCTTTTTCAGATGATACTTGCATACCTTTTCCTGTTTATGCGTCGTTTTATTATTTCGGTAAAATATGCGTATTTTAGACCGGAGGATATAGTACTACTTGGTCTTCCAGCTCCTAACTGGGATGAAGACAAAACAAGCCGAAGATTAGTGGGGTCAGGTTGGAGCAACCCTGCTAGCTTTCCTGGACTCATTGAGGACGAACTGATCTGTGCCATGGATGAAAATGATCTATCACTGCAGGGGATTACTTTTAAATTAGATGAGAGTACCTGCAATACAATGAAGAACCATCCTACCAACGAGCTGTTTACAGCTGAAAAGAAAAATAATCAAAGAGATGAAGTAAACTCAGGTTTCATTCTTCATCAAATTTTACGTGCAGTCTACAACATTAAATTACCCCTAATATTTAATTTAATACCCATGTTGTGTGCATTTTCTATCGCATTGTTCCCGATCCTTTTAAGGATGCATTATGGATTGGATGTTTTCGGTGAAACATTTTTTGAAAATGTTATATTTGCTGGATGTTTCTTAGGATTTTTCAGTGGAATAAATATTATGGTTTTTGGATTTATCTGCGCGTTTGATTTCAAAAGGAGGTTCAATTCAATGAAAAGATTGGGGGAATTGATACATTTCCCAGGAATTCCTTTAAGTGATTTCCTTTTTCATATGCCTAAAAAGGAAATTAAGAATAGTGGTGATCAACCTGACGAAAATATTAGTGCTGATATTGATAATGGCGAACTTGGGGGACCACAGAAAACCCCTTATGTTTTTATCGACCTTAAGAAGCGTTCGAACGTTTTTGCCTGGATGAATTGCCGTAAAACCTTGCGCTCTTTCGGAGAGGGATTTTATCTTCGGATTCAAGGCTACACTTCCATCCTGTTAATGTACTCTTTCTTTTGTGTCGCCATTCTAAATGTAATTGCCTGGATGCAGATGAGGCACCATGTTTCAACAATTTATTTGATTATGATGATAGTGATCATTATAGCTTCAATTAGCATCTTCTCAATTTCTAAAGCAACAAAACTGCAGCACTTAAGTTCAAACCAGCGTGATATGATCAGGAAAGAAATTTTCCTTCAGGAAGAGGAAATATGGGATTCAGAATCTGAAGACAATCATGACAAGGAGCTAAGGCAACTGAGAAGCGCCAAGTCTTTATTGGAGCAGGTGGACGAGTCTATTAATTTTAATGATTTAATCCACAAGCCAACCAGGGTCCTGGGGTATGTGGCAAACCAAAATGTAATTGGCTCTGCACTAGGTATTATAGCTACCGGTTGTTTTTTAGCAATTGAAGGATTTTCAGGGTCAGGTATCTCATATGACCAAAATGGTTGGTTTAATTTTTAACTGCTTGCTGTCCGGATGAAGTAAAAACTATTTTTTATTTTTATTTCAATATCCTAATACCAAACTGACCCATTACACCTGTCTCATTAGATATTTTTTCAGTTTAATTATATCTAATAATATCATATAATTGTAGTTTATTTGGTGTAGCGGGTTCGACTCCCGCCACCTCCACCAGCATGCTATCTATCCTCGGATGAATTCAACACCCAACATACCCATGGTTGACTTGTCGCCATGGTTTTGTGACGACCAAAGGGATCGCCGCCAGCTGGTAGACACGATCGGTAGGATATGTCATGAGACTGGTTTTTTCTACGTAGTTAATCACCAGATAGATAGCGACCTCTGTCGACGATATATGTCTGTGCTGAAGTCGTTCTTCGCTCTTCCAGAGGACGTG
>Ga0208764_10001405_pt1 | contig 15447 bp, 15 predicted proteins | sample ETNtaG_18_FD_185762 | JGI IMG/M metagenome (GOLD analysis project Ga0208764, IMG submission 185762) | Marine microbial and viral communities from oxygen minimum zone, Eastern Pacific Ocean - ETNP201302SV91 (SPAdes) (version 2) | ecosystem: Environmental > Aquatic > Marine > Oceanic ... | reverse complement strand
AATGTTTAATTCCGAAAGAAAGAATAAAAGGACTAAATAAGGAAATATCAAGAATTGTTTTTGGCTGTGATAATCAATTAGATATAAATCATGCTTTTGCGATGTTTGATCATTTTTATTCTCTGGGCGGAAACGCTTTTGATACAGCATATATCTATAATAATGGAAAAAGCGACGAATATCTTGGCAGATGGATTAAATCCAGAGAATTATCTGAAAATATAGTAATTTTAGGGAAGGGTGCCCACACGCCTGACTGTTTTCCAGATAAAATTCGTATTCAACTTCTTGAAACTCTATCAAGATTACAAATAGAATGTTTAGATATTTATTGCTTACATAGGGATAATGAAGAAATTCCGGTTGGTGAATTTATAGATGCTTTAGATGCTCTGAAGAATGAAGGTTTAATAAATATTTATGGGGCATCAAACTGGTCTCTTAAAAGATTTGATAAAGCTAATAAATATGCAAAGTCTTCTAAAAAGGATCCTTTTAGAATCTTAAGTAATAATTTTAGTCTTGCGCGTATGCTAGATCCTGTTTGGGATGGATGCGAAAGTTGTTCTGGAGAGGATTTTAAGAATTACTTAGAGAATGAAAGCGTACCAATTTTTCCTTGGTCTAGTCAGGCAAGAGGTTTCTTTCTTGATAATGAATACTTAAGCAACACTCATCACCCAGCTAACCCCAATAAACAAGAGCAAGATCGTGTTTGGGGCGATAAAAATAATATTGAAAGAAGAGAACGCTGTTACTCAATTGCAAAAAAGAAAGGCTTTGAACCTATAGAAGTTGCTTTGGCTTATGTTCTTCGACAGAAATTCCCTACATTTCCCTTAATTGGACCGAGAACTTTTTTTGAAACAGAAAGCTCTATTAAAGCATTTAAAGTAAGTTTAACGGATGCAGAATTAAAGTGGATGGATTTACAATAATTAATCCACTAGTTCATATGTTCCATTTAAATTGTTACCACTTACAGCTATTTCATTATTTTCCTTCATTCTTATAAGGTGAGCAAGTGTTGACATTGCAGCTGCAGGGTGAAGGCTTATATCGACATCTTTGTAAATTATCTTAACCATATCAGGAATCTTTTTATTTCCTAATTTAATGGCTTCCGTAATTTGTTTTTCTCTTTCCATTCTATGTTCAATATATTTTGCAACTAATTCTTTTGGCCTTTCAATAATGGGTCCGTGTGTTGGGTAAAAATTATTTTCAGATCTCTTTAATAATTTCTTTAGTGAATTTATATAGTCATTCATATCTCCATCAGGAGGAACAATCACTGTAGTGGACCATCCCATTACATGATCTCCTGAGAATAAGACATCTTCTTCGGCTAAGGAGTAACAAATATGATTAGAGGTATGTCCTGGAGTATGAATGGCTTCTACAGTCCATTCATTTGTTTCTATTATATCCCCATCACTTAATTCTATATCACCTTCAATATCTTTGTCATAACCCTCTTCAAATTGATCTTCAGTTTGAATATCATTTGATAGATTTTTAAAATATATTTTTGCCCCTGTTTCCTCTTTTATTTTTTTTGCTAAAGGAGAATGATCATTATGATTATGGGTTAGCAATATATGAGTAATGGTTTGTCCTTTAGTAGATTTAATTATTGCATCAAAATGGTTTTGATCAATAGGACCCGGATCTATTATTGCAAGATTTTCTTTTCCAATTATGTATGTTCCTGTTCCGGTAAAAGTAAAAGGACCAGGATTATTTGCGATAATACGTCTAATTAAAGGGCTAATTTTATCGCAATTGCCGTATTCAAATGAATCTATGAAATCTTCTGGTGACATTAAAATAAATAAAAATTTTCCCTAAAAAACAAAAAATGATACCAACCTTTATATTTTTAATATTAGTTAATAAAAAAAGATATTATAAAAGATTATGAAATATATTTCTACAAGAGGCAATGCACCTGAATTAGGCTTTGAAAATGTTCTTTTGGAAGGTCTAGCAAAAGATGGTGGTTTATATATTCCGGAGATTTGGCCTAGTGTGGATTATAAAAATTTACCTAAAGGGCCTTATTTTGAACAGGCTGCATTTATAATTCATCCATTTGTAGATGATTTTGTTAGTAAAGAAGAGCTACTTTCGTTAACAGAAAGAGCTTACTCTCAATTTCCTTTAGATGATGCAGCTCCTTTAAAAGAAATTCAAAAAGATAATTATCTTCTTGAGCTTTATCATGGGCCTACTTTGGCATTTAAAGATTTTGCTATGTTACTTTTGGCTGAATTTTTCAATTTTTCTTTAAAAAAGAGGAATAAGAAAATAACTATTTTAGGAGCGACTTCCGGTGATACTGGAAGTGCTGCAATTGAGGCATTTAAAGATAGTGAGCATGCTAATGTATTTATTCTTTTTCCAGAAGGAAGGGTCTCAGATATACAAAGAAAACAAATGACTACTGTTTCAAGTCAAAGTGTTTATCCTATAGAAGTGAATGGAAATTTTGATGATTGCCAAAATCTAGTAAAGAATCTGTTTCAGGATTTAGAATTCAAAAATCAATATAGCCTTGCAGCAATTAATTCAATTAATTGGGCAAGAGTAGCGGCTCAAATTGTCTACTACTTTACTTCTTTTCAAAAAATAGATGCAGAAAAAGTATCTTTTTCAGTTCCAACAGGAAATTTTGGAGATATTTTCGCAGGATGGGTTGCAAAAAAAATGGGATTACCTATCGATAGATTAATTGTTGCCACTAATAGTAATGATATCTTACATAGAGCAATATCGACTGGTGATTATTTTCAAGAAAAGGTGCAAGCAACAATCTCGCCAAGCATGGATATACAAATTTCTAGTAATTTTGAAAGATTGCTTTTTGAATCTTTAGGTAGGAATTCTAAAGAAACGGCTTCATTAATAGAAAAATTAAAGAATGAAAAAGGTTTTACCATAAATCAATCATCTCTTGAATTTATCCGCAACGATTTTGATTCTGGTAATGCTAATGAAGATCAAATTAGGAATACTATAAGATTAATTTATAATGATACAGGAATTATAATTGATCCACACACAGCTGTAGGTTTTTTTGCCTCAAAAGATAAATTAAATAAATCTTTTCCTATGATTAATTTAGGAACAGCAGATCCAGCAAAATTTCCCAATGCCGTAAAGGATTCGATTTCAATAGAGCCGAATATTCCTAATAAACTAGATAAGATATTAAATAAGGATGAAAAATTTGATAAATTAGAAGACGATCCTGATGCACTGAAAAGCTACATTATGAGTAAGGTTAAGTGATGAATTATTACATAAAAAAACTGATACTTATATGTGTATTGATAATTTTTAAAGGTGTCTCCTATGCAGGTATAATCACCTTTGATTCTCATATTGATATTCCTTTTGATTTTATGGAAAACCCTAATCACGATCCCGGTAATTTGACAGATATGCAGGTTGATATCGCTAAAATGAAAGATGGAGGTCTAGATTCTGCTTTTTTTATTGTATATGTGCCCCAAGGTAGCTTGACCCCAGAAGGATTCGTCGAGGCTAAAAAATTAGCTGAAAAGAAATTCACTTCTATAAGAAGAATGACAGAGTTATATTCCTCTGAAATCTCTTTAGCGCTTAATCCAGAAGACATTCATAATGCTAAAAATAATAATATTCTTTCTGCAGCAATAGGCATAGAAAATGGCTATGTTATTGGTAATGATATTTCCCTTATAGATTATTATTATAAATTAGGAGCTCGTTATATGACTTTATCCCATATAGGGCATAATCAAATAGCTGATAGCTCAATCCCAAGTAAAAAGCTTAATAATGATGAAAAGATGCATTTTGGTGTCTCTTCTTTTGGTGCAGAAGTAATATTAAGAATGAATAAGATTGGAATGATTGTTGATATTAGTCATGTTTCTGAAGAAGCAGCACTTGATGCAATAGAAATTTCTAAAGCTCCTGTAATTGCTTCACATTCATGCGTTAAATCTATAGCCGATCATCCAAGGAATATTTCTGATCATTTATTAACTGCACTTGCAAAAAATGGCGGTGTAATCCAGATTGTTGCTTTCCCAAATTATGTAAAGGTTGATAATGAAAGGTTTTTTCAAATAATTAATTTAAATAAGAAAGTAGCTTCATTATATGAAGATAAAGAATTTATTCCTTCAAAGCATATGGAAAAGAAAGAATACATATCAGGAATGAAAGATATAAATAGAGAATACCCATTGCCTTCAATTGATGATTTAATAGATCATATTGATTATGTAGTAAATCTTGTTGGTATAGATCATGTTGGATTATCCTCTGATTTTGGTGGTGGTGGAGGTATAGATGGGTGGATGGATGCTAGTGAGACAAATATTTTAACTAATAAGTTATTTTCTAGGGGTTATTCTAAAAGTGATATCGAAAAGATTTGGGGAGGAAATATATTTCGAGTTTGGAATGAAGTTGAAGCAATCGCTCAAAATTATTAAGCCAAGCCACTTTTTTCAGATAGAAAACTAAGATTAAGACCCATATCTTCAATAGATTTTTTCCAAATTAGATTGTAATCTTTGTTAAATATAACCTCATCATTACCGTTGTAATTAAGCCAATCATTTGATTTAATTTCTTTATCTAATTGTCCTGGAGACCAGCCACAATAACCTAAATAAAGATTAGCCTTTATTTCATCTTCTTTATCACATAAGAGAGCTAAAGATTCTTTTGTAGTATTTAAAGAGCAATTAATACCTTCAATTTTTGTACTACCTGTTAGCTGTAGTTCTGAATTATGGATTATGAAACCTTTATCCATCTCTACAGGTCCGCCATTTAATACAGAAATATCATTTCTGCTACTATTTGTTTCTAGCTTCATATTTTTAAGGACTTCTTTAATGTTAATTTCGAAAGGTTTATTAATAATTATGCCTGTAGCACCTTCTGTTGAATAAGATGTTATTAAGATTACTGATTGCTTAAATCTAGGGTCAGGCATAGAAGGCATTGCAATCAAGAAACTTCCAATTAATGATTCTGTTTTATTCATTTTATTACGAAAATTAGTGACTATTAAATATCTTATTATATATACTATATATTCTGTATTTAGGCAGTTTTTTAAAATCAAATTTTAATTAGGAGATTATTATGGCTATACAAGAAGGAGATTCAATTCCTGAATCAACTCTTCATCATATGACGGAGAATGGACCAACCCCAATTACAACTTCAGAACTTTTTGCAGGAAAAAGAACAGTCCTTTTTGCTGTACCAGGTGCATTTACTCCCGGTTGTTCAATGCAACATTTACCAGGCTATGTGGAGAATTCTGATGCTATATTAGATAAAAATGTAGATCAAATCGTTTGTTTATCAGTTAATGACCCATTTGTTATGAGTGCTTGGGGAAATGAGAAAGGCGCTGACAAAATTTTGATGGTAGGTGATGGTAATGGTGAGCTTACAGAGTCTTTAGGTTTAGTAATGGATGGTAGTGGTTTTGGACTTGGCAATAGATCTTTAAGATATTCTATGATCATTGATGATAATTCTTTAACTAAATTAAATTTAGAGGAAAATCCAGGAGAAGTTTCTGCATCTAGCGCAGAAACAATACTAGAACAATTATAATTTTTCTAATGCGGAACGAGCAAGGTAATCAGCTTGCTCGTTTCCTTCATTTCCAGCATGCCCTTTAACCCATCGCCAATTAATATTTTTTTCACTTATTGCCTCATCTAAACGGATCCATAAATCCTTGTTCTTAACAGGTTTTTTATTAGATGTTTTCCAATTATTTTTTTTCCAATTTGATATCCATTTTGTTATTCCGTCTTTTACATAATTTGAATCAGTATAAAGAATTATTTCATTTTTATTATCAAAGTATTCCAGTGCTTTTATTGCGGCCATAAGTTCCATACGATTATTAGTTGTTTCTTCCTCACCGCCAGAAAGCTCAATATTATTATCTTTAAGTTTAATAAAAACTCCCCAACCTCCTGGCCCAGGGTTTCCTGAGCATGCTCCATCAGTATATATTTCAATTATATTTGTCATTTAAGCCCATATTCAGATGCGCTAGAAATAGTCTTATTAAATTTAAGAATTTTAATAAAATCTTTAGGATTCTTAGGCGTAACAACTGCATTCTTTTTTTCGCTTTTCCAATCATTTAATCTTGTTAAAAGGAATCTTAAGGATGATGCAGAGCATAAGATTGGCAAGTTTTCTATTTCACTATCTTCCAATTTTCTAATTGATTGATAACCTTTTAATAGGTTTTCAGATAAAGATAAGTCAAAACCTTCTTCTGTAAAGCACCATGCATTAATACAGATTCCTAGGTCATAAGAAAAGAAGTCAATACATGAAAAACAAAAATCTATTACTCCTGATATATTGTTTTTTTCGAATAATACATTATCAGGAAATAAATCAGCATGAATTATTCCGGAGGGTAAATCCTTAGGCCAATTTTTTTTAATTCTATTAAATTCATTCGAAATGTCGATATTCAGATCTGAACTTATAGTATTAGCTGTCTCAGCAGAATTTATTATCAATTCTTCAAAATTATTAATAGACATTGGATTTTTTCTTTTAATGTTTATTTTTTTTCCTGTTAAATGAATTTTAGCTAAAACACTACCCACTTCAAATGTCTGTTCCGCTGTAATTTTTTGAGAAGAAGTACCATTTAGGAATGATAAAATCGATGCTGGTTTTGAATTTAACTCAGATATCAATTTACTTTCCTTGTTTCTTATAGGAAGAGGGCAGTTAATTTTGTTTGAAGATAGATGAAACATAAAATCTAAAAAGAAAGGTATATCCTCTTTTTTAACTCTATCTTCATAAAGCGTTAGAATGTAAGTCCCTTTCTCCGTAATAAGTTTGTAATTTGTATTCTCAACGCCCTCAGATATTTCTTCAAAACTCTTTAATTCACCTACTTGGTAACCTTTCAAGAATAAAATTAACTCTTCTTTATTAACATGTGTATAAACAGCCATTTAGCACTCATTTAATATTTTAGGTATTTTAAAAGTAATATTTTCATTAGCAACAGAGATGTTGTTAATTTTTAATTCAAACCTATCTTGCATCTCTTGAATAAATTCTTGAATTAGTAAATCTGGGGCACTAGCGCTTGCTGTTAATCCAATTTTATTTTGTTTTTTTATTTCTTCCCAATCAACTTGAGAAGTGTTTGATATTAAAAATGTTTTCTTGCATCCAGATTTTTTCCCGACTTCAACTAGCCTTAATGAGTTAGAAGAATTTTTAGCCCCTATTACATAAATAATGTCGCAATCTTTTGCTATCGATTTAATCGCCATTTGTCGATTTGTAGTTGCATAACATATATCTTCTTTTGGAGGTTGTATTATATTGGGAAATAATTTCTTTAATTTATCAATTATTTCTTTTGTATCATCAACAGATAAAGTTGTTTGGGTTATTAAAGCAACTTTATCGTAACTCGACTTTTTAATTTTATTAATATCATCTTTCTTTTGAATAAGGGTAATTGCATTTTGAGGAATTTGTCCCATTGTGCCTATGACTTCTGGATGCCCTTCATGACCAATAAGGAAAATATGTGCGCCTTCTTTATAGAGTCTTTTTGCCTCATTATGCACCTTAATTACTAATGGGCATGTAGCATCTATGTAAGGCATGTTTCTTTTTTCTGCCTCCTTAAGTATTTTTTTAGGTATCCCGTGGGCAGAAAATATTACATTAGACCCTTCCGGAGCATCTTTAAGGTCTTCAATAAAAATAACACCCTTTGCCTCTAAATCCTTAATTACCCAAGGGTTATGAACAATTTCATGCCTAACATATATTGGTGCTCCGTATTTTTTTAACGAAAGCTCAACTATGTTTATAGCTCTATCAACCCCTGCGCAGAATCCTCTTGGTTGAGGTAAATATAATATTTTTTTTAATTTTGTTTTCATTTTATTTTTGATTTAACTAATATAGCAAAAATTATACAATTTATTTATTCTTTTAATGGAAACTACCTATGTTTAGAAATCTTTCTTTCATTATAATTCTTCTAACCCTAGTGGGTTGTTCTAATTCTGCTGACTTTGATCCTGGGCCTTGTCCAAGGGCGGCAATTTTAAAAGGATATGAATCTAAAGATGTAAGAAATTCGAATCTAAAGATTGAGTTAAATAGAACCATAATGATCTGTGAATATAATTTAAGAAGAAAGACTATTAATTTTGATTTAGGAATCTTTGGTGATGTGATTAATTCTGGCAACTCTTTTATTGATAATTCTAATTTCTCAATTTTTATATCATTTATTGGTCCCGGAGATACAGTAATAAATAAATGGTCAAAAAGAGTCAGTGTTGATCTTAAAGATCAGACTATTAGCTCATTCTCAATTCCTGCTGAAGGCTTAAGATCAAGAATAGAGGAAGGACGAACAGGGTCATCTTATAAGGTTCTGGTCGGACTAGAATAACTAAATTGACAAAATCATTAATGTGTTTAAAAATTAAATCAGAATCGATTTGATTCTATTTATTTGCGGGAGAGACTTTTTAGCGCCGAAGGAGCAACCGCCCTCGGAAACTCTCAGGCAAAAGGACCGCAAATAAGTTAAAACTCTGGAAAGTAAGTTTTATACTTCTCCGACGGGGTAAGCAACTTTAGTTGTCAAATCTCTCAGGATCCAATGACAGAGGAGGGCAGTTGGAAACAACTTATTCTGTCATGGTGATATTATGTCTGAAGTTATTCAGGGATTTGAAGAGGATTTAAAGAAAACTCCCTTATTTGAAATGCATAATTCCTTTAGAGGAAAGATGGTACCTTTTGCAGGTTATTCTTTACCTATTCAATATGAAACAGGCATTATTGCGGAGCATATCCATACAAGAAAAGAAGCAAGTTTATTTGATGTTTCTCATATGGGGCAAATCAAGATTACAGGCCCAATGATATATGATGCTATGGAAAGAATTTTACCTGTATCTTTTTCAGAAATGTATCCGGGTCAAATTAAATATACTCAATTCTTAAATGAAGAAGGAAAAATTATTGATGATTTAATGGTTTATAAATCTATGGAAGGTGATTATGTCTGGTTAGTAGTTAATGCAGACTGTATTGAAAAAGATCTTAGTCATCTAAATCTTTATCTTAATGAAAATTATTCAATTGAATTAATTCAAGACAGATCATTAATTGCTCTGCAAGGTCCAGAATCATCAAATATATTATGTAAGTACTTTCCAGATATAGAAGATATGCCCTTCATGTCAGGTGATTGGTTTGTTTATAAAGGTCAACATTTTTTTATTTCGAGATGTGGTTATACTGGAGAAGATGGGTTTGAGGTATCTATAAGGGATAAAGATTCTGAATCATTTGTGAAAGAGTTATTAAAAAGTAAAAAAGTGAAATTGGCAGGATTAGGAGCTAGAAACTCTCTTAGAATGGAGGCTGGATTATGTTTATATGGCAATGATATTAACATAAATGTATCACCTGTTGAGGCCGGTATTAATTGGTCAATGTCTAAGGAACGAATAGAGAATGGAAATTTTTTAGGTCATGAACATGTTAAGAGTGATATTAAAAATGGTGTCTCTAAGAAACTTATAGGGTTAAAACTTCTAGGAAAACTTCCTGCTAGAGAAGGAGCAGAAATATTTAATTTGGACAAAACTAAAATAGGTATGGTTACAAGCGGAGGATATTCACCAACGCTTAAAACTCCAATAGCTATGGGCTATATTAGTGAAGAAAATATTAAAGAAAATGATGAAGTTTTATTAAGCGTAAGAGGAAAATTGATTCCTGCCTCTATAGCTAATCTTCCTTTTGTTAAACATAATTATTTTAGAGGAAAAAAATAATGTCAGATACTTATTTTACTAAAGATCACGAATGGATAAAAATTGAAAACAATATTGGAATAGTGGGTATTACGAAATATGCAAGTGAGCAACTAGGTGATATTGTTTTTGTCGAGCTGCCAGAAAAAGGAAGCCAAGCAGAAAAAGGAAAAGATGTAGCGGTTGTAGAATCTGTTAAGGCTGCTAGTGAAATTTACTCACCCGTCTCTGGTATAATAATTGATGCAAATGAAAATCTAAATGAAGCGCCTGAAGTCGTTAATGAAGACCCTTCCGGAGCCGGCTGGTTTTATAAAATTGAGATAACTAATTCTGAAGAAATTTCTGATTTAATGTCTGAGCAAGAATATTTGGAACTTACAGGAGATTAAATTATGCGATATTTACCTTTAACAGATAAAGATAGAATTGAAATGTTTGAAACGATTGGAATTAAAGATATTGATGATCTTTTTAGTAATATTCAAAAAAAAGTTGATATAAATCCCGATTTAAAATTGCCTAATCATATGACTGAAATTGAAGTAGAGAAAAATTTATCGGGACTAGCGGGAAAAAATTTACACGCTAATAATTCAGCTTTTTTTCTTGGAGGAGGCTCATATAATCATCATATACCTTCAAGTGTTGATCACATCATTCAAAGATCAGAGTTTTTGACCTCTTATACCCCTTATCAACCTGAAATTTCACAAGGTACACTACAGTATTTATTTGAATTTCAAACTCAAGTTTCTTTACTTACAGGCATGGATGTCTCTAATGCATCTATGTATGATGGCTCAACTTCAACTGCAGAAGCTGTTTCTATGGCGAAGAGAATAACAAAAAAGAATAGAGTTGTTCTCTCTAGTAGTATTCACCCTCATTATGCTCAAACAATAAAGACTGTTTCTGGTATTTCTGATGAAGATTTAAGTTATAAGGGAGACATTTTAGAAAACTTAATGGATATCGAAAGCCAAATAGATGAAGATACAGCCTGTGTTGTAGTTCAAAACCCTGATTTTTTTGGTTCTTGTCACGATTTGTCATATTTATCTGAGTTTATTCATAAAAAAGGGGCTCTTTTAATTGTTGTAGTAACAGAAATATTTTCTTTGGGTGTAATGAAATCACCAGGTGATATGGGGGCGGATATAGTAGCTTGTGAAGGACAATCTTTGGGTAACTCATTAAATTTTGGCGGACCTTATGTAGGTTTGCTATCTACAAGAAAGAAATACTTGAGACAATTACCAGGACGGATAGTAGGTGAATCAGAGGATGTTGATGGAAGGAAGGGATTTGTACTTACTTTATCTGCTCGTGAACAACATATAAGAAGAGAAAAGGCTACTTCAAATATTTGTACAAATTCTGGCCTTTGTAGTCTTGCTTTTACCATTCATTTAACTTTACTTGGAGAATTAGGCTTTAAAAAACTTTCGCTTCTAAATCACGAATTTACTTGTGATTTTCATGATATGGTATCTAGATTGCCTGGTTTTGAGGTTGTTTCAAAAAGTTTCTATAATGAATTCACATTAAAATTACCTATTAATGCTGATGATTTTTTAGATTCTATGTCAAAAAAGGGAATTTTAGCCGGTATACCAATAAAAAGATTGCTACCTGAGAATAAAAATTTCGATAATTATATTATTGTTGCTTGCACAGAAATGAATTCAAAAGATGATTTTGATAAATATGTTAATTCAGCAAAAGAGATTACATCATGAATGAAAAAGGAGAAAATAAAGGATTAGATCACGATGAACCTCTTTTATTTGATATTGGAGATTTAGATAAATCAGGCGTTGATATTCAGAATCCTAAAAATAAAAAGAATCTTCTTGGTGAAAGTTTTGAGAATAGAAATATAGGCTTACCTGGGCTGAGTGAACCAGAATCAATAAGACATTATGTCAGGCTATCAAGAAAAAATTACTCTATTGATGCAGGGTTGTATCCTTTAGGCTCTTGTACAATGAAGCATAATCCAAGATTGAACGAAAAATTAGCAAGATTAGATGGTTTTGCAAAAGTACATCCGCTTCAACCATCTTCAACATGCCAAGGTGCTTTAGAATTAATATATGAGATTTCATATTGGTTAAAAGAATTAACAGGAATGGAAGCAGTTACAATGGTTCCAAAAGCAGGAGCGCAAGGTGAGTTATGTGGAATGTTAGCTATAAAACAAGCTTTACTTTCAAAGAAACAATCACATAAAAATAAAGTCTTGGTCCCAGATTCTGCGCACGGTACAAATCCAGCTACAGCAGCATTTTTAGGCTTTGAGGTAATTACAATTAAATCTCGAGAAGATGGAACATTAGATTTTGAGGATTTCAAAAAAAAGTTAGACGAAAATTTCGCTGCTGCAATGATTACAAATCCAAATACATGCGGTCTATTTGAAAATGAAATTATAGAAATTTCAAAACTAATTCATGATGCTGGAGGTTATTTGTATTGCGATGGAGCAAATTTTAATGCTTTGGTTGGCAAAGTAAAACCTGGTGATCTCGGAATTGATGCTATGCATATAAACCTGCATAAAACTTTTTCTACACCTCATGGGGGTGGAGGGCCAGGTTCTGGCCCAGTTGTTTTCTCTGAGCTTCTTTCTGATTTCTGCCCAACACCTGCCATAGAAAAGAACAATGAGACTTTTATCCTTCATGAGAATATAAATGAGAAAATTTTATCTATGTCTTTTGGAAGATTAAGTGCTTTTCATGGCCAAATGGGAATGTTTGTAAGAGCGCTATCTTATATGATGAGTCATGGCGCAGATGGACTTAGACAAGTTTCTGAAGATGCGGTCTTGAATGCTAATTATATTAAATCATCATTAGAAGATGTTCTAACATCAGCATATGAAGGTTACTGTATGCATGAGGTTTTATTTAATGATGACTTTTTAGAGGGAACTGGTGTTGAAACTATTGATTTTGCTAAGGCTCTTATCGATGAAGGTTATCACCCAATGACAATTTATTTTCCGTTGGTCGTTCATGGCGCCTTATTAGTTGAGCCCACAGAGACAGAGTCTAAACTTTCTATTGATCAGTTTATTTCAACAATAAGAAATTTAGCAAAAAAAGTTCAAGAGGATCAAGATTTCTTCAAAAAAGCCCCTAAATATACACCGATTAGGCGTTTAGACGAAACCAAGGCAGCAAGAAACCCTGTTTTACGATGGAAAAAAGAGGATGTTATTGCAGCTGAATAGTGCCAAACCTTTTAATTGAAAAGAAAAAAAATAAGTTAAATTATAAAATAATTGCGGGTGTGGATGAGGCAGGAAGAGGCCCATGGGCTGGTCCGGTATATTCAGCAGCAGTTATTCTTGATCATAATAATATTCCAGAAGAAATAAATGATTCAAAAAAATTATCTGAGAAGAAACGAAATATTATTTATTTAGAGATAATTTCTAACCATATTTATGGCGTAGGTATTGCTGAAGTAGATGAAATTGATAAGTTAAATATTTTAGGTGCCACTCTTTTATCTATGGAAAGAGCAGTTAATAACCTTTCTATTAATCCAGACTTTGTTTTAATAGATGGAAACCATAAACCAAAAATAGAAATTGACTCCGAAAGTATAATTAAAGGGGATAGCAAGTCATTATCTATTGCGGCAGCATCAATTATTGCAAAAGTTGAAAGAGATAAATTTATGAGACAATTAGACGCCCAATACCCTGCTTATAATTGGAAAAAAAATAAAGGTTATGGAACTAAAGACCATCAAAATGCATTAAAAATGCACGGAGTGACTAAATACCATAGAAAATCTTTTTCACCTGTTCGCAAGATATTGAGTCTTCAAGGTTAATTGAGACTCAATATATAGAATTATTAAATTATTTTAGATCTTATTAATATATTCTATTGACCATTTTCTTAATTCCTAAGAGGATGATACTTGTATGAAAAATAAAATACTTAAAAAAGATAATTTTGAAGTTAATAAGATCTATAAAGGTGATTCCGTTAAGGTTCTTAAGGCCTTGCCTTCTAATTCTATTGATGTTGTTTTTGCGGACCCACCTTACAATTTACAATTAAAAAATGAACTAGCAAGGCCCGATTCATCAATTGTCTCAGCTGTAAATGATGAATGGGATCAATTTGAGAGTTTTCAGAAGTATGATGAATTTACAAATAATTGGCTAAGTGAAATTAAAAGAATTGTTAAGCCGGATGGCACGATTTGGGTTATTGGGTCTTACCATAATATATTTCGAATTGGAAAAGCTATTCAAGATCTTGGTTATTGGATACTCAATGATATTATATGGCGAAAAACCAACCCAATGCCTAACTTTAGAGGAACAAGATTCACTAATGCTCATGAGACCTTAATTTGGGCATCGAGTAGCAAAGATTCAAAATATGATTTTAATTATCAAGCAATGAAATCTCTTAATGAAGGGCTACAAATGCGTTCAGATTGGAGTTTGTCTATCTGTTCTGGCAAGGAGAGACTAAAAGATGATCAAGGTAAAAAAATTCATTCAACTCAAAAACCAGAATCATTACTTCATAGAGTAATTTTGGCATCTACTAAACCAGGAGATATTATTTTAGATCCATTCTTTGGAACTGGAACTACTGGCGCTGTGGCTAAAAAACTAGGAAGAAATTATGTAGGAATTGAAAGAGATGAAAATTATATAAAGGCTGCAAAGAAGAGATTGAAAAATATTTCTCCACTTAAGAATGATGTTTTAAGTGTAACTGAATCAAAAAAAGAGCAAATACGAGTTCCTTTTGGGAGTCTTGTTGAGAATGGAATTATTAAACCAGGAAGTATTTTAAAAGGACCAAAAGCACTTAAAGCGAGAAAATTTTCTGCCAAAGTTAGGGCTGATGGAAGTGTTTATTCTAAAGGGGAAAATGGATCAATTCATCAAATGGGCGCTAAATTACAAGGAAAAGAGTCTTGTAATGGATGGACTTTTTGGCATTTAGAAAACAAAGGTGAGCTTAAAGTTATAGATTCGATAAGAGAAGAATTTATAAAATTATCTATAAAGAATTAAATAATATTTCTAGAGTTAGAAAAAAAGAAATAATAAATCCAAGTGAATTGTTGCTTTTAAAAATTTTTAAACAATTTTCTCTTTCGTTAATTTTAAGATAAAAAATTTGCAATAATAAATGCGTAAATAAAATTACAATTAATAAGTAAATTAATAAACTTACTTTTATAGCTAATAGTGTTGCAGAAAAAATTGTAAAAAATATAAGGTAAAATAGTAGTAATGCTTTTTTAGTGTTTTTTCCTAACCATAAAGCTGAAGACTTTAAACCTAACATCGCATCATCCTCTCTATCTTGATGCGCATATATTGTATCATAACCTACTGTCCAGAAAATACATGATATATATAACATTACCGGATAGTATGACAGCTCATTTGAGAACGAGATCCACCCAAGTATTGCGCCCCAATTAAAGGTTATTCCAAGGAATACCTGCGGCCACCAAGTTATTCTTTTCATAAAGGGGTATATAAAGATGGGAAATAAAGAAAGGCATCCTATTAATATTACTA
>Ga0208764_10001404_pt1 | contig 15449 bp, 17 predicted proteins | sample ETNtaG_18_FD_185762 | JGI IMG/M metagenome (GOLD analysis project Ga0208764, IMG submission 185762) | Marine microbial and viral communities from oxygen minimum zone, Eastern Pacific Ocean - ETNP201302SV91 (SPAdes) (version 2) | ecosystem: Environmental > Aquatic > Marine > Oceanic ... | reverse complement strand
ATTTTAGTTATTTTGACGAAATTTTAGGTCCATTTGGAGTGTCCTTAACAATCCAACCATGTTCACTAATCTGGATTCTAATTTTGTCTGATTTTTTCCAATCATTATTTTTTCTTGCCCGCTCTCTTTCTTTGACCAAAACTAATATTTTATCAGGAACTATTGTTTTTTTATTTAATAACCTATAAAGTGAATCAAATAAATAAATAAAATTTTTTCCTTTATCTATATCAATTTGCGAAAGCTTATTACTATCTAATTTTCTATTTGTTTTTCTTAACCAATCAAAAAATATAGCTAGTGCCTTAGGTGAATCTAAATCATCAGATAAAGCCAATTTAAATTTTTCAGCTTCAACCGGCAAACCTTTCTCTTCAGTAGGTAAAAACTGATCAAGCCTATTACTTAATTCTAATATTCTTTGTATTGCCATTTTTGCTTCATGTTGTTTTTCAAGTGAAAATTTTAATTTTGATCTGTAGTGAGCGCTAAGCATAATGAATCGAATTTCTTCAACAGAAAACCCTTCTCTTAATAGATCATCTAAACGATAATAATTTTTTAAGGTTTTGCTCATTTTATCGCTATTTATAATTAAAAACTCGGAGTGCATCCATGTATTAACAAAAGGTTTTCCTGTAGCACAAATAGATTGAGCAATTTCATTTTCATGATGAGGAAATTTGTTGTCCACTCCTCCACAATGAATATCAAAATGATCTCCTAGATATTGCATTGACATCGCTGAACATTCTATATGCCATCCAGGGCGTCCGTCTCCCCATGGAGAAGACCATTTAACATCTCCATCTTCTTTCTTATATGCTTTCCATAATACAAAATCACTTGGATTCTCTAATTTATATTCATCTGAAGACACTCTAGAACCAGTAATTACTTTACTCATATCTATATTACTTAGCTTCCCATAATCTTTAAATGAATCAATAGAGAAAAATACTGAATTATCTTTCGTAGTGTAGGCATGGCCTTTATTAATTAGAATTTGAATTATTTCAATCATTTTATCAATATGGTCTGTCGCAAAAGGAAAAATATCGGGTGGTAAAACTTTTAAATTTTCTAAATCTTTTTTAAATATTGATGTATAGATTTCAGCAATATCATTTAATTTCTTTCCTTCCTTTACCGCTTTATTTATTGTTTTATCATCAACATCTGTGATATTCATCACATGAAAAACTTCATAGCCAAAAGATATCAAAGTTCTTTTTAAAAAATCTTCAAAAAGAAAAGTTCTAAAATTCCCAATATGAGCATAATCATAAACTGTTGGACCGCATGTATAAAGCCTGACTTTTCCTTTTTTAATGGGAACAAAGTTCTCTTTATTTTTTGTTAAAGAATTATAAAATCGGAGCACTTTTATTATTTAGATTTTTAATGAATTTTGATTCAATTTGAACGGATAATGCCTGTTGAATAGCATCAATTTTTATTATTAGTCGGCTTTGACCTTTCAACCTTGCTACAATCCCACTAACGCCTTTCATTGGGCCAGCAATGACTTCAACTAAATCACCTTCAACGAAATACTCTGTTGGTTCTAATTGATAACCTCCATCAATAGCAAGTCTCATAGCTTTAATTACATCATCTTGCACTATAGCTATTTTTTCTCCGAACTTAATGACAGTATTTACTCCTTGAGTTTGTAAAACAAAAATTGAATCTTTTAAATTTATTCGAGCAAATAAATAACTTGATAAAAGTGGAAATTCAACCCACTTTTTTCTATCGGACCATTTTCTTCTTTCCTTTAACAAAGGCAAGTAAGCTTCTATATTTTTATTAACCAGCTCCTTATAGGCAACTTTTTCTGATCTTGGTTTAGATCTAACAACTATCCACTGCTTATCCATCAATCAATGACTCCACAATGATTTTTTCAATTAGTTGTTCAAAACTTAATCCAGCTACTGCAGCTGATTTAGGGACTAAGCTAGTTTCAGTCATTCCAGGCAAAGTATTGACCTCTAGAAACCAAGGCTTAAGATTTTTATCCAATATAAAGTCTACGCGAGAATAATGTCTACACTCTAAAAGCTTGTGAATTTTTAATGCTATACTTTGAATTGTTTTTGTCAAGTCGCTCTTTATATCAGCTGGACAAAAATAATCAGTGAACCCTTTAGTGTATTTAGACTCATAATCATATAATTCTTTTTTAGGAATAATTTCAATAATTGGATAAGGTTTATCGCCAATAATTGTGACAGTAATTTCACGTCCATCTATAAATCTTTCTATCATAACTGTTCGTGTAAATTTTCTAGCTAAATCAATACCCACATTTAATTCTTTATTATTTTTTGCAACAGTGAGTCCAATTGTACTTCCTTGATCATTGGGCTTTACTATCAATGGGAAATGTAACTTATAATCTTTTGGTATTTTTTCATTTTTATCTAGTGAAAGCCAATCAGGTGTTAAAATATTTTTTCTCTGAACCAGCGCCTTACTTAATCTTTTGTCCATACAAATAGCTGAAGATTCATTCCCGGAACCCGTAAATTTTACCCCAATTGATTGTAATAGACCTTGAATGACTCCATTCTCACCTTCTCCTCCATGTAAACCAATAAATACTAAATCTAAACCTTTTAAATTATCAATTAAGCTATCAATACCATCTTTTGGGTCAATACTAATAACATTATGACCAAGCTCTTCACATGCAGAAATAATGGCCTTACCTGATTTTATGGAGACATCTCTTTCTTCAGAACTTCCTCCATTTAATACACCAATTTTCATTTTATAATTTTTCCATCAACTCTGCCCCAGCCATAATATTATCAACAATGTGTTTCGGAGCTAATCCATTTAAGTTATCTTTCGAGTTTTGCCCCCTACCAGTTAAAACAAGCATTGTATCCATATGCAAATTTAATCCAGCTTCAATATCAGATACAGCGTCACCAATCATTATAGATTTATTAAGATTAATATTATGATCTTTGGCCGCTAAATTAAACATACCAGAACCTGGTTTACGATTTATTGATGGATTATCAGGATGATCGGGACAAAAATATATACCAATAAGATTTAAATTGTTTTTATAAAACTGATTTAAAATATAATTATGAATTTTACTTAGTTGATCAATATCTATTTTGCCCCTTGACAAGCCAGATTGATTAGTAATGATACAAAAACTTGATGAATAAATACTCATTTTTTTTAAAGCATCTATTGTGAAATCATAAAATTCAAAATCCTTTAGAGAACTAATATAGCCGGGGTCTGGATTCAAAGTTCCATCTCGATCAAGAAAAATCGTATCATATTTTTTCATAATTATATCATTTGTTTTAGTTAGCAACATCCTTGATACTTACTGAGCTTCTAATAAAAAAAATTGCGCCTAATGAAATTAATGGGATAAAGCCAACAAAATGCAATAAAACCGCAAAAGACTGTGACTCTAATCGATTAAACAAAAATATTTCGGTCAAAACATAAATAGTTGCAGCATGATAAGTTCCTATTGCTGATGGAGCTGCAGGAATAGCTATGGCCAATGAGGTAAATAATAGAACGATTCCAACTCCAATCCAATTTAAGCCTATTCCCGTTGCTAAATTAACTGTCCAGGTAATTAGATAGTATATGAACCACATTAGAATTGTTAAAAAAGCAATTTTCCAAAAATGTTTTATTTCTTTCAATGCAGTTAATCCATCTAAGAAGTTATTAATTAAATGAATTAAATTTTTAACACCGGGGGTTTTTTTTAAATAATTTGATATATTAGTTTTTTTGTTTATCAATAAAAATACAAAAATAAATCCTAAAAAAGTAATCAAGCCCAAAATAAACATTATTTGTTTATTTTGAGAAGATATTGGATGTAAAAATGTAAAAAATAACATTGTCAGAACTAAGCCTGCCATATCAATAAGTCTTTCTGTAAGAATTGTTCCAAATGCTGTAGTTGTTTGAATTTTAGATTGTTTTGATATTGCGTATGCTCTTAATAATTCACCTAATCTAAACGGAAAAATTGCATTTCCAAAATAGCCAATCATAGTGGCAGAAAATAAATGATTGATTTTTACTCTGTCAATTGATTCAATCATTACTTGCCAGCGAATTGCTCGTATAATTACTGACAGAATCAATAGAGATGAACCAACAAATAACCACAATTTATTTACTGAAAACAAATGGATCAATAATTCTTGAATATTTACCTTACTAAATGAATAGTAAAGACCAATACCACTAATTATTATACTAATTAATAATTTAAACCACTTATTCACGAATATCTATAATTTCTACATTTGTTGGATTAAAATCATCATAAAGAGTAAGTTTTCCAATTTTAAAATTATCCACGGTAAGCATTGCAGATTGACCATAACCATAATTAATATTAATCTCTTTCGGCCGACCTGAATTATACATCAAAATACTACCTTCATATTCCATTGATTGAATACGAAAATCTAATTTAACATATTCTCCAATCAATGAGGCCTTGCCCAAACTTATATCTTTAAATTCTCCTGTAAGTAAATCAAAAATTGAAATTTCACCTTTGATCTTTTTGTCAATAATGAGTTGATTGTCGATTTTGTTCCACGTCTTAATAATATCATCATTTATAAATACTGTTTCATTTTGTAATTCTAAAATGTATTTATTTTTACCCTTTATTTCAATAAAACCAGTATCAATCAAAGTTGATTCAAACTGCTTCTGATGTATGATAACGGAAATAGAGACACCATCTTGGTGGTTAATTGTATTAATAAATTTTCTATACCAATTATCTGATTGAGAGAATAATCCCGTAATTAACAGAATATTTAGAAAAATATGTGCCATTATTAGACTATTCTAAAGTTTCTAAGTATGATTCATCAACTAGGACTTCTCGTGCCTTACTTCCAGTAAATGCACCAACTATACCTACTTGCTCCATTTCATCAATCAATCTAGCTGCTCTAGAATATCCAACTTTTAAACGTCGTTGGATAAGAGATATAGATCCTTGCTGATGCATCACTACCAATTTTACAGCTTCATTAAAAAGATCATCAGATCCAGTACTTTGATTTTCGTCGACAAGGCCACCAGCACCTAGAGTTTCTTTTGGACTCGCAAGAACGAGCTCATCAGCTTTTGATTGATCAATAACGTGTTTCATTAGACCCTCAATTTCTTTTAAGTCTAAATACGCATTATGAAGGCGAATAGGCTCTGAAGCACCATACCCCAAATATAGCAAATCTCCTCGACCGATCAGTTTTTCAGCTCCAGGTGAATCAATTATGGTTCTAGAATCAATTTTTGTTGCTACCTGAAATGCTATTCGAGATGGGAAATTTGCTTTTATCACTCCAGTTATTACGTCAACCGATGGTCTTTGAGTGGCAACAACCAAATGTATCCCAACTGCTCTTGCCAATTGTGCTAATCGAGCTATTGGTGCCTCAACTTCTTTAGCATTGAGCATCATCAGATCAGCTAATTCGTCAATCAACACTACAATAAAGGGCATTATATCCTCGCCTTTGTCTTCCATTTTTTTATTATATTCAGAAATATTTCTTACTACTGCATCTGCAAGGATATCATACCTTCTACCCATTTCCTTCTCGACAGCGCGAAGTGCTAACACTGCATTTTCAGGTTTAGTTACTATAGGCTCATCGATATCTTCAATTTTTAATAAGTGATAATCTTTTAAGGAACGGTAAACGGCCATCTCTACCTTTTTAGGATCAATAATAACAAATTTTACTTCATCAGGCGTTGCTTGATAAAGTATGCTCGCAAGAATAGTATTCATACAAACTGATTTACCGGAACCTGTAGTACCAGCAATTAATAGATGAGGCATTTGTGCTAAATCAAGAGTTGCAATTTCTCCTGTAGTATTTTTTCCAACAGCCAAGGTTAGCTTTGAAGTTGATGACGCAAATTTTTCTGAATTAATTACTGATTTAAAATACACCATATCTGGATTTCGATTGGGAATCTCTATACCAACTGAAGACTTTCCTGGTATAGGAGCAATAACTCGTACTCTACTGGCCTCCATTACTCTTGCTAAATCATCTGATAATGCAACAAATTTATTTACTCTGACACCTTCAGCAGGCTCAACTTCAAAAAGCGTAATAACAGGACCCGGACTGACATTCACAACTTTACCAACAACGCCAAAAGTTTCAAGAGATTGCTGAAGAAAATTTGCTCGGTCAACTAGCTCTTCTTTACTCATTCCACTTTGAATATTTATTGAAGGATTTTCCAATATATCAACAGTAGGTAATTGATAAGCTTTTTTAGGAGATTTTCTTTCTTCTACTTGATCTAAATCAATCTCAGCTTCTTCAATTATCTCTCCAACTTCTATATCTATTTTGGAATCTGTTTCACTGACACCATCAGCTTTAAGCTCAGATGGTGGACCAGACGATTTATCTACACTCACAACATTAGTATTTTCAATATCTTTATCTAATGATACTTTTGCATCATTTAAATTCTCATTACTTTCATCAGGATCATTTAAATCAATTGGGCTTTTATCCTCAAAAGAGCTATTATCTGTTAGCTTATCAATTTTATCATCACCTGTGGGAGTTTCAACAATCCCTTCTTTTGCTCTTTGCTCATCAATTTTCGAAATAAGATTCTTGGTGTGAAGCTTTTTTTCATTTTCAATAGACTTTTCTTTTGAAATTAATTTCTTTTCTTCCTGCTTCTTTTTTATTTTAATTAATAACTCTTTGATTGGTTCGTAAAAACTAAATCCAAAATATCCTCTAATTAAAATAAGCCATAATGCGATAAGCAGGATCCCACTTCCAATCCTACCAAGAAAATCAACAAACATTGTTCCTATCAATCCGCCGATCATTCCGCTTATAGCATAAAAAGTTCCAACTCCAAAACTAATTGAAGAAAGAACCATCCCTCCTATTATGTAACCAGATAATCGAGCTATATGATCAAAATCTTTATGAGTAAAAAACCATATGCCCCAAACAATTCCAAGAATAGGCAAGACAAAAGACATATAACCGAATCCTATTTTAATAAAATAATAAGCAATCCATAGCCCAAGTATACCTAGGGGGTTTTCTATATTTACATTTGGCGAGATACCAGGATCTTCATTAGAATTGTAACCTAACAGGCTGATTAATACCAATGAAGAAACGGTTACTAATAAAATTCCTAATATTTCTAATTTTCTTTGGTTCATAAAAATTTTTAGTTTTTTAAACTACCTTTCCTATAAAAGGGAGGTTTAACTATTTTACATTTTAGCTTTTTACCTCTAACTAACATTTCTAATTCCGTACCTATCTTTGAATAAATCTTTTGCACATACCCTAAACCGATACCGCTATTTAAAGTAGGAGATTGAGTCCCACTTGTTATTTTACCAACAATTTCACCATTACATAAAAGTTCATAATCTTTTCTTGGAATACCTCTATCAACCATTTTAATACATACTAAAAATTGATCTAATGAATTATTTATTTTTTCAAGAGTATCTTTACCAATAAAATTGTTTTTTTTATTTAATTTAGTTATCCAACCTAGTCCCGCTTCTATTGGATTTGTATTATCATCAATATCATTGCCATATAATGTATATTTCATTTCTAAGCGAAGGGTGTCCCTACAACCAAGACCAGCAGGCTGAATTATATCAGAACCCGCTGTCATAATAAAATCCCAAATATGTACTATGTTTTCGTTGTCCGCATATATTTCATAACCCAGCTCTCCAGTATATCCTGTCCTAGAAACTGTACATGGAAAAATATCAAAATTTGCAATCTCAAATCGATAAAACTTCAACTTATTAATATCAATATCTATTATCTGATTAAGTATTTCACGCGATTTGGGACCTTGAAGTGCAATCAATCCTATTTTTTGACTAAGATCAATTATATTAACATCTTTAGGCTTGTGAGCCATAAGCCAATCAAAGTCTTTAGCTGTATTTGAGCAGTTTACAACTAGCATGAAATAATCAGGATATTTATAAATAAGTAGGTCGTCAACTATGCCACCATCTTCAAAACACATTGCTGAATATTGAACTTGCCATGGTTCTAAAGAACTGATATCATTAATAGTTATATATTCAAGGAACTCTTCTGCCCCGTTTCCTGAAATAATAATTTCTCCCATGTGACTTACATCAAAAATGCCTGCAGATTCACGTACGGCAAGATGCTCTTTGGTAATACCAGAATATTGAATGGGCATTGTATAGTCCGCAAAATCAACTAATTTTGCATTTAATTCAATATGCTTTTCATAAAGAGGAGTTTTATTCATTAATCTTCAAAATAAGTTTTCAATTTTTTCAATCCTTCTTCAATATCTTCTGCAGATATACCAGAATATGCAAAACGTATATAATAATCTACTTCATCTTCTTGAGGTCTGCCAAAATGATCTCGAGTACAAAATGAGACATTAGCATTTTTTAAAGCCCCTAATTGAAGCTTTTCGACAGATTCAAATCCTTTCTTTTTCATAATCTCATTTACTTTTGGAAATAAATAAAAAGTAGATTCCGGGGTAGGAATTTCTATTCCATCGATCGCGTTAAGCCCAGAAACTGCAACATCCCTACGTTTTTTTAAGCGTCTCAATATTTCATTCGGACCAGATTGATCACCATTGAGCGCTTCAACCATCGCATCTTGAATAAAATGAGTTGTGCAGGATTCAGCATTCACATTTAATTTTGAAATAATTTTTATAATTTTTTCTGGACCAATAGATCCACCTACTCGCCATCCAGTCATGGCATATTTCTTTGAAAACGTGTACAAAATTACAGTTCGATCTCTCATTCCAGGAATTTCAACAATTGACCTAGATTTACCATCATATTTTATTTCATAATAAGCATCATCCGCTAGTACCCATAGATTATTTTCAATTGCAATCTTAGCAATTTCTTCCATTTCTTCTTTTGAAGATTCCGCAGAAATAGGATTTTGATAGTTATTATATATAAGTGCAACTGTTTTATTTGATATTGAATCTTTTATTTTTTGGATATTGATATCAAATCCATTTTCTGTTTTAATATAATCATAAGGCAAAGCCCGACCGCCTTGGTACTCTATTTGCGATTCATAGATTGGATATCCAGGATTAGGATATAAAACTTCATCTCCAGGGTTCATTATTGCTGCAATAAATTTTCCAATTGTTGGTTTGCCCCCAGGCTGAATTGCTACATTATCTGGATCATATATTACACCCCTTCGAGAACCTACGTCATGAGCCAATGCTTCTCTTAATGGTAAAATACCCTCTGAAGGGCAGTATCCTGTCTTCCCTTCTTCAATAGCTCTCATAGTAGCTTCAATAATATTTGAAGGTGTTTTAAAATTTAAATCACCAAGATGAAAAGGATATACTTTATGACCCTTACTTGCCCAATCTTTAGCTTGAGCTGAAACTGCAAAGGCTGTTTCAGTGCCCAAATTTGTTATTTGTTTAGCATATTTCATAAATATTAAATCATTTTTGATAGTGCTTTTCGGATTACCTCTTCAATACTACCAGTTAATTCTCCCATTTTATTTAATTCTAATAAAGTTTTATTTATTTGATTCGTTCTATAGCCAAGTGACTGCAGAGCACTATTCACATCTTTAATTAAAGCATTTTTGGCATCATCATCTGAAAATCCCAGTTCATTTTTACTTAAACTATTTTCAATAAAATTTTCTCTCAGTTCAACAATGATTCTCTTTGCAGTTTTTGTCCCAATTCCCGGAATAACTGTAAGCGATTTTACATCACCATCAATAATTTGATTTTTAAATTTATTTGGATCCGTTCCTGAAAGGATATTCATTGCCGATCTCGGCCCTATACCACTGACTAAATTTAAATGAATAAAAAGTGACCTTTCAGATAGATCTTTAAATCCATAAAGATCTAAAAGGTCTTCTTTAACATGTAGATAAGTTAATATCTCAACATCTGTACCATTATCTGGAAGATTTTTGTATGTTGATAGTGAAATATTTATTCGAAATCTAATTCCACTTATATCCAAAACAGCTTCAGCAGGACTCTTAGATAAAAGTTTTCCTGATATGGAATCAACTAAACTCATAAATATTTATTTTGATTTATATGACATAGAGCAACTGCTAATGCATCAGAAACGTCTAATGGCTTAGGTGGCTTATCCATATTTAATATTTGCTGAACCATATACTGTACTTGTTGTTTATCTGCAGCTCCATTACCTGCAACAGATTGCTTTACTTTACGGGGGGCATATGAAGCTGATGGAATCTCCATTGAAGCTGCCGCAAGAAGCAGAACGCCTCTTGCTTGACCCAATAAAAGAGCTGATTTTACATTAATACTATAGAACGTATCTTCAATAGCCATTATAAAGGGATCAAATTTTTCTATCAATTCTTTCATATGGCTATTTAAATATTTTAGTCGATTTGGAAGAGATTCTTGGCTTGGTGGCTTTATCGTTCCATGAGCAATTAGACGAATTTGATCTTTTTTGTGATCTAAGATTCCAAAGCCAGTAATACTTAAGCCAGGATCTACACCAATTATTCTTTGTATGTTTGACATCGAGGTAAACAAAAATTCAATTATATTTCAGCATCATCAACCTCAAAATTAGAATAGATATTTTGAATATCATCATGTTCTTCGAGGTGCTCAATTAAATTAATTAATTTCTTTATATCATCACCTTTAACATTCAACGTATTTTTTGGAACCATCTCTATTTCAGAAGAAATTACATTATAACCTTTTTCAATTAATTTATCAGAAATATCAACTGTATTTGTTGGTTTAGCAGTAATTATAAAAACATTATCAGAAAGAATAAAATCATCAGCTCCGGCTTCCAAAGCTTCCTCAAAAACTTTATTTTCATCATGCCCATTTGCTGATATAGTGACTTGACCTAATTTTTCAAACATCCAAGAGACTGATCCATTCTCTCCAAAAGTTCCACCATATTTTGTCATTAAGTGACGTATCTCAGCAACAGTTCTATTTTTATTATCCGTCATTACATCTAATATAATAGCAACTCCACCTGGGCCAAAGGCTTCATATCTTGTTTCTTCATAATCTACTCCTTCCAGTTCGCCAGCACCCTTTTGAACCGCCCGCTTCATCGTATCATTAGGCATATTAGCAGCCTTCGCAGAAGAAATAGCCTGCCTCAACCTCGGATTAGCTTCTGGGTCACTTCCACCACTTTTTGCAGAAACCATTAACTCTTTAATTATTTTGGTAAAGACTTTACCTCTTTTTGCATCTTGGGCAGCTTTTTTGTGTTTGATATTAGCCCATTTGCTATGACCTGCCATAAATTCCTTTACATGATGATAAGTTGAAATTAAAATTACGACGATAATTCAATCATTCTCAATGGACGTATTAATATAAATGCCTAAAAATAGTTTATTTATCATTGAATTCTAATTCAAACACAAAATTATATATTCTTTTAGCAATAGCAATGTTTGTTTGGGGGATTTCATGGCCAAGCGCAAAAATTGTAGGAAAGTATGCTGATGCAGAATTGCTTATGATTTGGCGTTTCTTTTTTGGTGCTATAACAATGATACCAATAATGCAGTTATTAAAAATAAAATTATTATGGCCAAAAAAAACATTCAAATATGTTTTGATTGCTTCAATTTGCTTAGTCGGATATAATTACAACTATTTAAAAGGAACACAACTGGGGTTAGCTGGAATAGGAGGTGTTATTGTTCCAACACTAAGTCCATTAGTAACTATTGGATTGGCGAGAATAACATTTAAAGAACAAATTAAAAAAAATGAGATTTTAGGCATTATTTTGGGAGTTATTGGAGGAACTATATTATTAAATATTTGGAATATTAGTATTGTGGACTTATCCAGATCTGGAAATCTTTATTATATTAATGCAGCGATTGTATGGGCAGGTGCCACTATATGCACTCAAAAAGCAAAATCAGAACTAAATGCTGTCAATTTCAGCATGTGGATTTATATTGTTGCAATTATTTTAGTTATACCCATAACACCTATGAGCTCACTTTTTGATGTAATTGATTTTGATTGGATTTTTTGGCTGAATTTTTTAGTTATATCATCACTATCATTAGGTTTCGGAACTACTATTTTCTTTTTAGCTACAATGAGAATTGGTTCAAACAAAACATCTTCATTTATGTATCTCGTGCCAGTAAGTGCACTGGCATTCTCAGTTATTTTCTTAGGAGAAGAACTTGCCTTAACAACAATATCGGGTGGTAGTTTAGCAGTATTAGGAGTATACTTAATTAATCAGAAATAATAGAGTTTAATTTATCCAGAAAAAACTGAGGGGGGCGTTTAGGCTTACCCTCCTTGCCTATAAAAGCATGAACAGTGTGACCTTTAGCTAAAAGCTTGCTGTCCTTTTTTCTAAAGACCTCATATACTATTTTCAATCGAGCTGATGGAATATTTTTTATTTTAGTAGAAATAATAATTTTATCTTCAAAATGAGCTCCCTCTTTATAATCGCAACTTGCTGAGACAACCGGAATAAAATATCCTTCGTCCTCAATTTTAGTAACAATTAAACCAATACTTGATAGTAATTCAGTACGAGCTTCTTCAAAAAATTCAAAATATCGGGCATAATAGACAATACCCATTTGATCAATATCTTTATAATAGACTTTTGTGTGATAATCAAATTTTATCATTAAGATTTTGAAAAAATGCCCATTTTATCATATCTATTTATTCTTTTTTCTAAGAAATCATCAATTTTACTTTCTTGAATGACCTTAATTTCTTGAAGAATTGTATTCTTCACTTTTTCTGCTATTTTTTCAAAATCTCTGTGAGCTCCTCCTAAGGGCTCTTTTATAATTTGATCACAAATACCCATTTTTTTGAGGTCTTCAGGCATAACTTTCATTGCGTCAGCAGCGTCAGGAGCTTTTGCCGCATCACGCCAGAGGATAGATGCGCATCCTTCAGGACTAATGACAGAATACCATGTATTCTCAAGCATAATCATCTTATCACATACGCCAATACCTAATGCTCCACCACTTGCTCCTTCACCAATAACAATTGATATGATTGGGACTTCTAACTTCGACATTTCTAAAAGGTTTTTAGCTATTGCCTCGCCCTGTCCCCTCTCTTCAGCTCCAAGACCAGGATATGCACCTGGAGTATCTAGAAGTGTAATTACTGGAAGATTAAACTTTTCAGCTAACTTCATCAATCTTAGTGCCTTACGATATCCTTCTGGACGCATCATCCCAAAATTTCTCAAAAGGTTATCTTTTGTATTCTTACCTTTTTGCTGACCTATGAAAACCACTTTTAAATCTTTAATTCTTCCGATACCACAAATTACAGCTTTATCATCACCAAAATATCTGTCCCCATGTAATTCAATAAAATCATCTGTCACATAGTTAATATAGTCTAAAGATAAAGGTCTTTGAGGATGTCTTGCCAATTGGACACGATCCCATCTAGAAAGATTAGAAAAAATTTCTTTTATTGTAGATTCTCTAGCTAATTCTAAAGACGACAATTCAGAAGATTTTTTATCTGAACTCTCATCACTTTTTAATTCTAAAATTTTTAAATCAATTTCTTGAATCGGTTTTTCAAACTCTAAATAATAATCTTTCATAATCAAATATAGATGTAATTATTTATTCCAACCAAAAAGTCGCCAAATTCTTAATCTCCAAACCATCCAGATTGCTTCAAACATAATTTTTTTACTCATTTTTGATTGGCCAATAGTCCGATCAATAAAAATGATTGGGTGCTCAACCAATTTAAATCCTTTAATCCAGGCTCTAAAATTCATTTCAATCTGAAATGAGTATCCAGAAGATTTTACACTATCTAAATCAATAGATTCTAGAACATTTCGTTTCCACACTTTAAATCCACCAGTTGCATCTTTTAAAGGCATACCCGTAATAATTCGTGAATATAAATTTGCACCATAGCTAAGTATTAATCTCCTAATTGGCCATTTAACTACACTTACACCATCAATATATCTGCTTCCAATGGAAAGATCATAGTTTTGCAATAGTTTCTTCATTTTTTCTATTTCTTTTGGATGATGAGACATATCTGCATCCATTTGCGCAATCACTTCAAAATCGCGTTTTAATGCCCATTTGAATCCAAATATATATGCCTTACCTAATCCATCTTTTTTATCTCTTACCTCAAGATGTAGATTAGGGTAAGTTTTTTTTAGCTCTCTAACTATATCAGAAGTACCATCTGGAGAATTATCATCTACAATAAGCATATGGTGATTACTATTTCGGCCAAAGACTTCATGAATTATTGCTGAAATATTATCTTTTTCGTTGTAAGTCGGTGAAATTATTACTGTTTTCATTCTAATAATTGTTTACGAATTTTATTAAGACAAGTTTCAACTGATTTAGGCTCAATTTCTAGTACAGATTCAATTTTTTTTGTTAGCAATCCACTTTTCATTGGCCTAGGTGCTTGCTGATTCAATACATCAGTAGATATTGGTGAAATCATTGAGTCATTAAGTTCAAATACCTTAGCTATCAATTGAGCAAATTGGAATCGATTTAAAATATCTTTATCTGCATAATGAAATAGGCCATATTGTTCATGTTCAATTAATAGATTAATTATTTTTGTAATTGAATACGTCCATGTTGGATTATTCCATTGATCATTAACTACTTTTATTGGTTTTTTTGCAATAAGTGATTCTACAATCCATTTTAAGAAACTCGCTTTAGTTTTTTGTGAATAACTATAAATGACATTCGAACGTAAAATTGTTGATTTGGAATGATTATCAATAAGCCAATTTTCAGCGTCAAGCTTTGTTTTACCATAGATAGATATTGGATTAGTTTTATCATCTTCATTATATGGACCATTCATTCCATCAAAAACATAATCTGTAGAAATTTGAATGAAATGACCTGAAAAATTTTTACATAAATTTTTTACACCATTAAAATTGATTTCATATGCTTTTTTTTCTTCAAGCTCGCATTTATCAACATCGGTGAATGCTGCCAGATTTATTATTACATCTGGATTATTTTTTTCTAAAAAATTATTGACTAATTGTTGGTCAGTTATATCTAGTTTAATACTATTATTCAAAGGTGCGATACCACTTAAAATTAATTTATAATTATTTTTTAAATAATAAGAGCAAGATTCTCCCAATTGACCATATGCACCTGTAATTAAAATAGATTTCATTTTAATCTAAAGGAATAGTTTCAAAGGTATGTGCTATAATATCAACCTGACGTAAAAGTAAATATTTATCCCTACCTGGATGAAAAATCATAGAATGAATGAAAAATGTTCTTTCAGTTACTTCATCG
>Ga0208764_10001402_pt1 | contig 15461 bp, 18 predicted proteins | sample ETNtaG_18_FD_185762 | JGI IMG/M metagenome (GOLD analysis project Ga0208764, IMG submission 185762) | Marine microbial and viral communities from oxygen minimum zone, Eastern Pacific Ocean - ETNP201302SV91 (SPAdes) (version 2) | ecosystem: Environmental > Aquatic > Marine > Oceanic ... | reverse complement strand
AGCTAAAATTATTCAAGTTTGTAAAAAATATGAAATTGATGTGATCGCATTGGCAAGATATATGAGAATATTGACACCAAATTTTGTTTGGAGATATCCAAATAGAATAATTAACATTCATCCATCATTACTACCGGCATTTCCAGGAGCTATGGCTTATGCACAAGCTTTTGAAAGAGGAACAAAAATTATTGGTGTGACATCACATTATGTTACAGAAAATCTTGACCAAGGACCAATAATTTTCCAAGATTCGTTTAATGTAAAACCCGAACATACGTTAGAATCAATAAAACGTGCAGGACAAAAACTTGAAGCTGAAGTTTTACTAAAGGCAGTAAAAATGCATCTAGCTGATAAATTAGAAGTTAGATGGAGAAAAGTACACACAAAGTGATTTGATGATTATACGTGATCAATTTGATCCTGATTTAAGAAAGAAGATTAAAAGAAAAAAACAGATTGCAATTATTCCAGTAGGCTCAATTGAACAACATGGTCCACACTTACCAATTTCAACAGATTCAGATATTGTTACAGAGATTGCTTTAAGATTATCAGAGAAAATTAATGGTGTTCTTTTACCTACAATCACGTATGGAATTTCAGATGAACATTTTCCATTTTTTAATCTAAGTATAAAAAAATCTACATTATCAAGAATTTTAGAAGATATTTGTGAATCATTAATCAAAAATGGGATTTCTAGAATTTTAATAATTAATGGTCATTATGGGAATTTAGATTCTTTGAAAAGTTTTGAGAAAAAGAAGAAGAGTAAAAAAGTAAAGATTTTCTCATATTGGAAATATATGGATAGAGAGTTTGATCATGCAGGAAATGTTGAGACATCAATTATGCTAGCAATTTCAAAAAATGTGAATATGAAAAATGCAAAAAAGGGTTTTCAAACAGACGGTATGTCAAAACAAGAAATTTCAAAAATCAACAAATTGGCACAAAAATCATTTCCGAAGGTAACAGGCAATGGAGTTTGGGGGGATCCTACTAAATCATCAGCGAAATTAGGAAGAAAAATCATCAACGAAGTAGTAAATAATCTTGTAAAAGAGTCAAACTAGACTTACCGAAACAAAACGAAAAATTCACCAGTGAACGTTTAATATACTCCTCATTAAGGGAATCAATAAGTGAAATAAATGTCCGTAGATATGGCAGTAAAAGTACTCGATGAAAGTATCAACAAAAAGGTACTGATCAAGCTAAAGGGTGGCAAAACCATTACAGGTATGCTACAAGGTTTTGATCAACACATGAACCTGCTACTCGACCAATCAGAAGAAATCCCTTCTGAAGGCGATTCAAAAAGTCTTGGATCCATTGTAGTTCGTGGAGATAATGTAGTTATGATATCTCCTCCAGCAGAATAGGTGTTCTCTAATGACTAGAGGTACACCATCAATGGGAAAGCATTCTAAAGCACATACTCATATCAGATGTAGAAGATGTGGAAACAACGCTTTTCATAGACGTCTAGATAGATGTGCAAGTTGTGGTCATCCAGATGCAAAAAGACGAAAATACAATTGGATAAAACGGAGCGTACCTGCGCTATAATTAATTTTGAAACTATTTTCTAAAACAAAAAATAAATTCCAAACCCCATCTATTGGTTCAAATTCACAAATTGTAAGTCAATTACATTCATTAGAAATTGAAAAGGATATTCTAACAAAGACAATTGCTAGATTGTATCAAAATGAAACAGATTTGACAAAAATTCAAAAAGACAGACTGTTACTAAAATACCAACATCAATTGGGCGTAGTTATTACTAGAATTGAAAAAATAGAAAATGCAAGTAAACATCCAGATCTAGGACCACTAGGTGATGGATTAATTACATTAATGGATCAAAAACTGTCTAGACTAGACCAGAGATTATACGAATTAACATCAAAGATTCAAGTAGCACAAGCAGAAAATGATGTTCATACTAAGAAAAAGAGTAAAAAATCAAATGAAATAGAAGAAAAATCAAAACCAATTTTTGAAAAACCAATTGAAGAATACGTAAACAAAAATTCAGAAAAGTTTGAGATTACAACTTTGACATCATTACCAAAATTAGATGCGGTGAAACAGTCAAAATATGATGAAATGTTATCTCAGCTAAGTAGTGATGTAATAACACCACCACCAATGAAACCAAAAATTTCTGAAGAACAAAAAATTGAAACACCTGAAATTAAAGAACATAGTTTAGTTCCAGTAGTTGAGGAAAAACCAGAAGCAGTTGTAGAATCAATACAAAAACCAATTTTTGAGAATATACCAAAACCAGTTGTAGAATTACCAGAAGAATCAGAACTAGATGACGATGATGACGATGATCTCAATAAAATTAAAACAAAGATCATGGAAACTATGTCAAAAATCGAACAAGCAGAGGTCGATTAATGTCATTTGATGGTGCCATCAAGGCATTATCTTTAGATGCCTTGAAAAATGTAAAAGATGGTTATGTCATAGGTTTAGGAAGTGGACGTGCAGCAACTGCGTTAGTGAAATCATTATCAAAATATATCAAAACAAAAAAAATTTCAATAAAATGTGTACCAACATCAATGCAAATTAAAATTATTGCCGAAAAAGGTGGCTTGCAACTAATTGAACCAGATCAAATTGATAAAATTGATTTAGTGTTTGATGGTGCAGATCAAATTGATAAAAATAAATTTTTAATAAAAGGTGGAGGTGGTGCACTACTAAAAGAAAACATATTGATCAGCGCTGCAAAAAAAGTCATCATCATGGCAGATAGTACAAAATTTGTCAAAAATTTTAACAGGACAGTTCCTATCGAGGTTCAACCTTTAGCAAGACAAATTGTTTGGAAAAAAATTGAGAAGTTAGGCGGTAAACCAGAATTAAGAACATTAGATAGAGGATATCCATTTTTTACAGAAAATTCAAACATCATACTAGATTGCGGTTTTGGAGTTATAAAAAACCCAAAAATATTACAACAAAAATTACTCAACATTCCAGGTGTAATTGAAGTTGGAATTTTTACAAGAAAACCAGATATAATTTACAAAGCAAAAGCAAATGGTAAATTTGAAATTTTAACTTGATATTCGTGGTACAAAATTACCATATCCAGGTTTACCAATTACTTCAAAATCTTCAGCAACAATTGTGCCTCTAACAATTGTTTTTACAGGCCAACCTTTCAAATTCCATCCATCATATACAAGATAATCTGAAAATCCACCAAAAAGTTCAGGAGATACCTTTGCCTCTTTTTTTAGATCAATCATTGTAATGTCAGCATCATATCCTACTTCTAAACTTCCTTTACTAGATAAACCAAAAATTTTAGCTGCATTTGTACTTGTTAAATTTACTAATTGATTCAAATTAATTTTATTCTTGTTTATTCCTTCACTAAGTAAAATTGGTAATGATGTTCCTATTCCAGGAAATCCTGCTAAAGCACCCCAAACGTCATCACCACCAAGTTTCAACTTCAATTGATTTGCAACATGATCTGTTCCTATTGTATCAATTTCATTATTTTGTAAAGCATTCCATACAGATTGTATATCATTTTTTGTTCTAATTGGAGGCATAACTTTTGCAAGATAACCATCTTGAGTTTCATGTGATAATGTTAGATAATGAGGACAGGTTTCAACAAAAATTTTTGTTCCTTTTTGTTTTTCTTCTTTAATTTTATCTAATGCCAATTTTGAACCAATATGTACAAAGTAAATTTTGCAGTCATATTTTCTTCCATATTCACAAATTATTTGAATTGATTTTGCTTCAAAATCGGGGGAACGACTTTCAGACCACGCATTTAATCCATCATTATTTTTTTCTTTTTGTGTTTTCATTCCACATGCACATTCCTGATAATCTTCTGCATGGACTAATACAGGACAATTTAATGATGCCGCGTTTTTCACAATTTTTTCAACTAATTCATTTGTTACATTTACTTCAGCAGAAATTAATTTTTCTTCTCCAGGATTCATTTCCATGTATACATGACCAACATCACCACCAAGATTCATGTATATCTTAAATGAAATAATTTTATTTTCAGTACAATATTGCATTTCAGAAATTTGAGAATCGTTAAAAATTGAAGCGTGTAAAGTGTAATCAATATAATGTGAATTTTGACTTGCCAAAAGATGTTTTTGAAGAGATTCTTTGTATGAGCCTTTTAGTCTAAACATTCTCATCATTGTAGTGACACCACCAATTGCAGCAGCATGTGATTCACTAGTTGCAGCTTGATCAATAGGAGAATAAACGCCATAATGAACATGTGTATCAATTAAACCAGGAATACTAACTAAACCAGAACCATTGATTTTTTTATCACAATCAGGACTAGCATTAGTAATTAATTTGATTTTGCCATCATCAACGACAAGATTTTTTTCAATCATACCATTTGGAGTTATAACGTGTGAGTCAGTAATGAGTAAATCATATGTCATTTTGTTTCCTAAATTTCATAGAAAATACTAGAGTAAAAATGAATATACGTAATAGAAAAATGCAATTTTCAGGGCCGATAGTTTAGGGGTATAGCGCCACGTTCGCAACGTGGATGTCGAGGGTTCGATTCCCTCTCGGTCCATTTCACGAAAACATTATACAGTGAAAAATAATAATTGTATCATGAAAGTATTCAATGGTAAAAAGGCAGCAAATGATTACATGTCTGCACATACATTGGCATTTTCAACTCCAGAGCTTACCTTAATGCGATTCTCATTTTGGTTAGGGGACATGGTAAAAGATCCAGAAGGGAAAGAAGAAAGCATTCCAAGACTTTACACATATGTAGATGAAGAAGATTATGCACCAGTTCAAATAATTGATGATGATAAGTTTGAAGCATCAGGTGCTCTTTTTAAATCAAAATTATATGGAAGTGCAAATGATAGCTCTTCAGAAGAAGAACAGTTTTGTTCGGAGTGCGGTTCAAAAAATTCACCTCAAGCAAAGTTTTGTAGAGAATGTGGAGTAAATCTTAGTTAAAGAATTATTGTTTTGCGCCACACTTTGTGCAGAATTTAGCATTTGGTCTTAAGTTTCCACCACATGAAGTACAGCTTCCACCGCTTTGTTTTGGTGGAAGTAATCTAGGATCTGGTGTAGGCAAAGTTCCTGGTTCATTAAATGAAGAAGCTGAAGGAGGTGCACCCATAACAGAAGGAGGACCACCAACAGGGTTTTGTGCAGTTCCACGAGGAGGAGCTCCTGGCATCATTCCTGGTTGACCCATACCGGGTTGACCCATTCCTGGCATTAATCCAGGAGAATGTGTTCCACCTGTACCGCCGCCACCTTTTGAAACTTGATCTAATGTTTTTTTTAATTCCATTAGTGAATTAACACCTAAAAATAATAAAGCAGAATAAGCAGCAGTGTAATCACCTAGTTTTTGAAAAAATTCTTTATCAGACATTTGTCCAGATTTATACAGATTGTTTGCATCTAGGAAAGATTCGTAATATCCTTGTGTATCAGTAAATAATGCTTGTAACTTATCAAAAGTAAGATTGTATGTATCAATTTCTCCTAGTGACATAATTGAATGAGGAGAATCTAATATTAATAGTTTAGAATAAAAAGAGAAAATTAGTAGAGCCTAAATTTTATCGAGTGCTCTATCTATCATGTTTTGGTATACTTCTTTAGAGCCTGCGCCCACTTGTTGAGCTATGATTTCACCTTTGTTCAAGAGTAATAATGTTGGAATACTAAACACATTATATTTTTGTGCAATTTCTTGTGCATTGTCAACATTAACTTTTACAAAGTTAACTTTCCCATCATAATCTCCAGCAAGTTCTTCTACAACAGGTCCTACCATTCTACATGGTCCACACCATTGAGCCCAAAAGTCTACAAAGACTGGTTTATCAGAGCTAAGGACATCAGTTTCCCATGATTTTGGATCATCTATTTCTGTTATTGCCATGATTAACAAATTTTATCAAAAGTTCACATCTAAAAATGTATTTGTGATTATAACACCGTGTTGTCAGATCTTTTAAAGAATTTTCAAAATATACTTAAATGACGTATGTAATGTATGAGAACATGAGTGCAGAACTTCGATTAAAAAAACTTAGAGGTTCAGGTGGATTTGTTATGGCAAGAGTAACTGACGAACAACAAAGTAAAGGAAATCTTGGCGGACCAGATCTATTTTTAGCACCAATTGGAAGATTAGAATCAGAATTAATTTCTAAATATACGTGCAATACATGTGAAAAAGAATTTGAAGGTAGTCCAAAAATTGAATTTGAAAATCCAAATGAAGAAGTTGCAGAAAATTTAGTTTTAGCTGAAAGAGGAAAATATCTATGTAATGAATGCGGTTCAACAATTGCAGAATATAGAGATTTTAGAAAACCAGATGAAACGATGAATGTAGGATTAGCAAATCCAATAGAACAACAAGATACAGGTCTTTCAAGCTTTGATACGCCAGTTCAACAAGAGAGTACATCATCTGAAATTGTACAAGAACCTATTCCTACTGGAGGAGAATTTAGATCAATTTTTGGTATGGATGTTTTTGATGAAAGTGCAAAAAAAATTGGAAAGGCAAAACAAGTGGGTGTTAATGGAAATCAAGAATTAGTATTAGTTATTTCAGATGATGAGGGTAACGACACAAGTATTAGTTGGAGTAGGATTGGAACTGTAGGCGAGGTTATATTTTTAGGTAAATCGGAAAAAACAGATGTGAAAGTAGAACAAACTGTTGCAGTAGGAACTGGTTTAAGATGTCCTAGTTGTAATTTTGATAACAAACCAGACTCTAAATTTTGTGAGAGTTGTGGAGCTCAGTTATAGATAATCGATAAGATTTATCTTAGTAATTTTGTGAGCAAACATAATTTGGGAAGTTCAACAAAAAGTATAATCAAAGATGTAGTAATCATTGTTGTAGCAGTTGCCGTAATTTGGCTAGGATTACAAGCAGTTTTTGGAACTTCAAATCCATTTTATGTGGTTTCAAGCGGAAGTATGATTCCAGCATTAGAGGTTTATGATGTTATAGTTGTAGAAGGCAATACGCCATTTGATGATGTGAAAAAAGGTGACATCATTGTGTTTTATTCACCAAAATTATACGAGCAAGGAAAAGAGAGGGTTATTGTTCATAGAGTTAGTTTAGACATGTCAACAGATGCTCAAAAGATAGTAAGAACAAAAGGAGATGCTAATCCTTCATCAATTGCAGGAACAGATTATCCTATAACAGAAAAAGAATATCTAGGAAAAGTAGAACACGTAGTTCCACAAGTTGGCTACATAACACAAATTTTACAACCTCCAATTAATTACATAATAATTGCAGTCGTAATTGGCATTATGGTTGTGAAACATTTTGCAGGAAAAGAAAAGAAAAAAATTCAATTTCAATATAGAAATGATGAATCGTCAGATACAGATGATTCAAACAATACTTTTGAGAGTAAAAATGATTCAGAATATGCTAAATCATCAGATACAGATGATGATAAAAAAGAATTATAGAATTATTTCTTATCAGGTATTTTGAATACACGTTTAAAATATTCAGAGTTTTCTTTTGCTTCTTCAGGTTCTTCTTTAACTTTAGCTAAATTTTTAGCAAGTTGCTTTTTGTAGCCCAATTGCATTTGACGAGCGATTTGAATTCTTTGTGCTTGTGGTGAACCTGCACCATGCATTGATTCAGTTAGATAACCAACAGCGTTTCTACCCATCGTCATGTTTTCAATTAATCTTAAAATTCTCATTCTATTTTCAACTTCAATTCCAGATTTGCCTTTGAGATATTTTTCCAATAACGGTCCAGTTATTTCACTTCTAAATTCAGCTTCAGATGGTAATGTAACTAGTATACCACCAGCTACATCTTGGGCAAGTCTAGCCAGTTCATATGGCAATCTAGTTACGTTATGTTTACAAACATTAGCAAGCATATCATCACTAAGAAATACACCTGATTTCATTTTATGACCTTGATATGATGAGGCAATTCCTGCAGCATAGATTGATTCGTTAAGATGAGTCATTTCAATAATTTTATCTTTAATGTGTGATACTTTTGGTACACCGTTATAATCTGCAATTGCAGCAGCAGCCCCAATTAAAACATCACCTAATCCAGTTTTACAAACATAACTTCGTCTATGATAACAAGTGAATCGTTCAACCAACATTGATGCAAATTCGTATTCACCATCCATGAATATCATTTCGTTTGGAATGAAAACACGGTCACAAATTACCATAGTTTCTTGACCACCATATTCAGAGTTTCCTGCATCAATGTCACCAGGTTCCATACTTCGTGTGTCACAAGATTGTCTACCGTAAATGTAAGTAATACCAGGTGCATCTACAGGTACAGCACCAACAATTGCATAATCTTTGTCATTTTCTAATAATCGCATTGTTGGCATTAAAATCATCCAATGAGAGTTTATTGTACCTGTTTGATGAGCTTTGGCACCTGTGACGTAAACACCTTTTTCATCTCTATCAACAATGTGTAAAAATAGATCAGGATCTTCTTGTTCACTTGGAGATAAACTTCTATCACCTTTAACATCAGTCATTGCACCTCCAATTACCAAGTTCTCATGTTGAACCATTTTAATAAATTCCAAGAGTCTTTGATGATAATGTGTTCCATGTTTTTCATCAATTTCAAATGTAGTAGAATGAAGTGAGTTCATTGCATCCATACCAACACATCTTTGGAAACATGTTCCAGTTAATTGTCCTAATTTTCTTTGCATTTTATTTTGTAAAACTAAATCTTCTGCACTTTCTGCAATATGTAAAAAGCGATTTACTCTTTGACCAGAAATTGAAGATAGTGGAGAAGCAAGTTCTTCTTCTTCAACTGCAAGATCATAAGTTTTTGCAACTGCGTTAATTGAAGGTCGTATAATTGGATGGTCAACTGGTTCTTTTACTAATTCACCAAACAGGTAAACTTTCAAGTCTCTCTTTTTGAGACTCTCGATATATTCTTCACCAGTTCTAATCGGTTTTGTTGTTTTTTGCATGTCGATGTATAATCTACTGACTCAAATAATTAAAGAGTTTCCAAAAAAAGCTGTGCCTAATTATAGTCCAATACGCACATCGAGAACTTTACAACCCTTATTTTTCTCCATTACCAGTACCGGATTCATATCTAATTCCTTGATTTCATTGAAATCAGTTACAAGTTGAGATAATCTTTGAATGCATTCTGAAAGTTTTTTCACATCTGATGGTTTTTCTCCTCGAACACCTTCTAGTATTTTTTTAGTTTTAATTGAAGATATCATATCATCAGCTTCAATATTGGTCATTGGTGCAAGTTTGAAGGTTACATCTTTTAGAACTTCAACATAAATTCCACCCATTCCAAGCATTACGACAGGTCCAAATCCTGGTTCCAGTTTTGAACCAATAATCATTTCTTTTCCTCCTTTTACCATTTCAACAACAAGAACTCCTTTGATGTCTGCTTTTTTGTTGTATTTTTTTGCATTTTTTATTATTGTATCAAAAGCATTTTCAACATCTTTTGCATTTTTTAGATTAACTTTTACTCCACCAGCATCAGATTTATGGATGATTTGTGGTGATGCGATTTTTAAAACTACAGGAAAACCAATCTTCTTTGCTGTAGATACCGCTTCTTTCTTATTTTTGGCCAGTTTACTAGCAGGTAATGGAAAACCATATGCTTTGAGAATTTCTTGACCCTCTTCTTCTAACAATGCACTGCGTTTTTCCTTTTTTGCTTTATCTAGAATCTTTTTTACCTTATCTTTTTTGACAGTAAATTTTGTGATTTTTCCAGGAGGGTTTTTTATCCAATTTGTGAAAGTGAGCATTGCTCTTAGTGCACGAATCGAACCCTCTGCATATGTGTAGTAAGGTACATCACCATTTGCCAAAATTTCACGATTAGTTATTCCTTCATCTAATCCCATCAAACTAGCCAACATTGTTTTTTTGTATTTTTTTGACATTGATACTATTACTTTTGCAAGCTTGTCATAATCTAGTGTAGCAGATGGAGTACACATAGAAATTACAGAACCAACATTTTTGTGCTTTAAAACTTCATTCAATACATTTTCAAATCTATTAAAATCTGCATCACCTACAATATCTACTGGATTACGTGAACTGCCCCACGGAGGAATTACCGCATCAATCTTTTTTCTAATTTCTTCAATTTTTGCCATCTTGATTCCAAGTTTTGAACATGCATCAGTAGAAATGATAGCAGGTCCGCCTGCATTTGAAACAATTACAAGATCACCATTCATTGGAAGTGGTTGTTTTGAAAATGCAGTTGCATAATCAAATAATTCTTCCATAGTATCAACACGAATTGCACCAGATTGTTTTAGTAAAGCATCATAAATTTCATCTGAACCCATTAGTGCACCTGTATGTGACATTGCAGCTTTTGCACCTTCTGGACTTCTTCCAGATTTTAATACTAATACAGGCTTTTTCTTTTTTCTTGTAATGTCTTTACACACTTTAAGAAATTCTTGACCATTTCCCATATCTTCAAGATAAATAACGATAACTTTGGTTTGCTTGTGTTCTGCAAGCATTTTTAGAATATCAATTTCACTCATGTCTGCTTTGTTACCCATACTGATTACGGCAGAAAATCCAATTCCTTGTGCACTTGCATCTTCAACTAATGCAGCACATATTGCACCACTTTGTGAAACAAGAGCAATTTCTCCAGATTTTGGAGTGATTTTGAGGAATGTAGAATTCATCATGGTTTGTGGTTCAAGATTCATCACTCCAAGACAATTTGGACCAATAATTTGTAATTTGTATTTTTTTGCAATGTCTTTTAATTTTTGTTCTAGTTTTGCACCTTCTTCATCTACTTCTTTGAATCCAGCAGTGATAACAATTGCACCTCTGAGTTTCTTTTTTCCGCATTCTTCTAACACTGCTGGAACAATAGTATTTTTTGTAACAACAACTGCCAAGTCAACTTTTCCAGGAACATCTAAAACTGATTTGTATGCTTTTTTGTCAAAGACAGTTTCACGTGTTGGGCTAATTGGGTAAATTGTTCCTGTGTAACCTTTCATAATATTATTAGTGATTGCACGACCTACACTACCTTCTTTATCAGAAGCACCAATAATTGCAATAGATTTTGGAGAAAGGAAAACAGAATTTGTCATTGTATGTTTTTAGATAAAAAATTTTTGTATAATTAAAGCTATTCCAAATTAACTGCCAAGCATCTTTCCTGCTAGATTTTCCTTTCTTGGAATCCACATTATTTTTAATTCAGGAATTTTCGGTATTAATAGCCATGATTCTTGTGCTAAAACACGTAATTGTTCATTATTTATTGCAAATTCATGATTTAGTTGATTAACAGTATTTTTTGAATCACTAAAAATTGTAATTTTATCTGTTGAACCTTGAAATTTTTTTAATGCTGCAATTATAGCACAATATTCAGCCTGATTATTTGTTAATCCAGATTTATCTTCATAGAAGGATTCACCTGTCTCTTTTATGAAATATCCATAACCAGAGTTTTCACCACCTGCACCATCGACGTAAACACTAACTTCCATCTTTATACAATTTTGTTAGTTTTACAGATAAATTTAATGTAATCATATAAACTACAGTTGAAATCATCTGTGAAACAATTGATGCCAAATATGGTTCATAGTCAATTTGTAATAAATAATATTGGAGAATCCATCTAACAATTGTATAAACAATTTCACCAATTCCTAGTGATGAAATTATTTTAATTAAATCTGATTTTAGTAGTGTGTTATCTCGTTGACCATTTTCTAAAACATATTTTTTTCTGTTATCAAGATAAAACAAACCACCAAAAATTGAAAAGAAAACAACATAATCAATTATCAGAGTAAATGATGAATTTAGATAATCAGCCTGATCAGCAAAATAATCTGCAGCAATAGCTGAAATAATTATAGAACCAAGAAAACCTATGAGAACATTTTTGTTTAATTTTAGATATTCTTGATATTTTTGTTTCATAATTTTAGATAAAATATGTCATTTTTAGCTTTTCTAGGTAAAGCCATTAATTATATAATTTTTTAACACTAAATATGGATTCAGACGAAAAACGGTTAAAACAAGAGGATTGTAATGAGGATGAATTAGGAACAGGAGTTTTAACATTAACTAACAAACGTATCGCTTTTGATAAGAGAAAAAGCAGAATTGCAGATTTTTCAACAAAGATGGGTGAGACTGTAATTGATGTTCCCTTGGATAAAGTAGATGCTTGGAAAGAAGGTAGATTTATCAAAAAAATTTGTTTTAAGATAAAAACAGATGATGATGGAAAATCATACAAATTTGGTGTTATGGGAACGAGCGGATGGTTAGAAGAAATTCAAGACGCCATAGAAGATTTTAAGAATCAATAAAGTACATCTACACTATCTAATCTCCAAGATTGTTTAACAAAAGTATCTTTCATCTTTGCACCTTTGTATACACTAGATTCTCTAATTCCGGTCCAAGCAATTTGAGAACCACAGTCACCTGCATAATTTAGTGGTACAACAAAAAATTTTGCTTTTTGTCTTTTGCATACATCTTTCAGCATAGAAGACAATCTTTTGTTTGCAGCCACACCTCCAACTATCATAATTTCATTTTTTCTTGTAAATGCTAGAGCTCTTTCAGTGGCTTCAGCAATCATAGCAAAGGCAGTTTCCTGTAATGAATAACATGCATCTTCAACTCCTTTTGAGGTACTTTGTTTTGCAGCAGAGAGTAAACCAGAAAATGATACATCATTTCCTTTTACTACATATGGTAGATCAATGTAGTTAGTGGATTTGTTTGCTAACTCTTCAATTTTTCTTCCGCAAGGAGAAGCAAATCCTAATGATCTTCCAAACTGATCTAGAAGTTGACCTAAAGTAATATCTAAAGTTTCACCAAAGACTCTCCATCTTCCAGCAGAAAATGCAAGGATCATTGTATGACCACCTGAAACAAGAAGTACAAGTGGATTTTTTGCACCTGTTAGAAGCTTACCTAATTCAATATGACCAATTGCATGATTAACAGGATAAATTGGAATATCGTAATATGATGAAAGAGAACGTGCAACAACTGCTCCAACTCTTAAACATGGTCCAAGACCTGGACCTCCTGCATATGCAATCATGTCAAGATCATTAATCTTGATTTTTGCTTCATCAAGACATTGTTTTAGAACCAAAGAACTATTTTCAATATGATGACGGGATGCTTCACGAGGATGAATTCCTTCACCTTCAGGTGGTCGATATATTTTACGAACATCAGATAAAATTTTTCCATTTTTTTGTTTTTTCTCAATTACTGCACATGAAAATGTATGAGCAGTGCTTTCAATTCCTAGACAGATCATACTAACCTCTACTTAGTGTTGATACTATTTTTATTATATCACCATTTTTGAGTTCATGATCAGCACCAATCCGTTGTTTTGTTTTTGCATCAATTGCATGTAAGAATCCATTTCCAATGTCTTGATGAATTGTGAATGCTAGTTCTTTTGCAGTAGAGCCTTTTTTTAACAATCTTGCATCAGGGAGTATTTGTCCCTGTTTATTCATTAATTTGGTTTCATCTTCAACAGGATAAACAACAATCATGTTTAGAACATCAAAAATTATTGAATTAAGTATTTGTTGAATTCCAGTTGTTTGGATTTTTGTTAAAACATTTTTTGCAAGATGTAATGCATTGTTTTGTTGTTCAGATAACTGAATACCTTCTTTACCTGAAAAATTATCATCCCCTGGAATATAATTAATTAATTCAGCCTTTGTAGCCTTTCTCAATAAGAGTTCAGTTTCAGCACTAGATGGAATAACTTTGAAATTTTCAGATATTTTTTCTATAATTTTAAGATCATCACATAAATCTGCTTTATTAGCTGCAACAAGCAAAGGTTTTGCATTTTTTCTAAGAGCCTTCAAAAAACCCAGGATATCATCATCTGACCACTCTTTTGCTTTTTTTGTTTTAAGTGACATTGAAATTAAAACTTGATCAACTTGAGATTCTAAAATTCCTAATCCCGTAAAACGACGTGCAATCCCATCAGTGATTTTTGCACGTTTCTGATCTATTTCTTTTACGAGTTTTGGCCATTCTCTATCAAGAATTTCTTTAAACCATAAATCAAATTCTTCTTCAACAAATTGTATATCTTCCAATGGATCATGTGTTCCAACATTGACCGGTTGACCTTGGATATCAGTTGAACCAGAAATATCAACTACATGAATCAATGCATCTGCTTTCATAGCATCAGTAAGAAATTGATTTCCTAATCCTTTACCTTCATGTGCACCTGGAACTAATCCTGCAACATCAATTAATTTTACAGGAATGAATCTAGTACCATCATGACATAATTCATTTCCACATCTATTTTCTAAATTTTTACATTCACAAGTAATTTTCAAATAACAAACTCCAACATTTGGTTCAATTGTAGTAAATGGAAAATTACCACTTTGAACTACTGTTTCTGTTGCAGCAGAGAAAAAAGTAGATTTTCCGACATTTGCTTTTCCAAGTAATCCTATTTGCATAAGGAGGTATTTTTGATATGATCATATTAGTATTACAGAAATTCATTAATCATGGATACAGAAATGAATTGTGTGAATTTAGTAATTACGGGCAATCCTGGCGTTGGAAAACATACTATTGCAGATTTATTCGTAAAACAGGATTCATCATATCAAATATTTGATATAAACAAATTTGCAATTGAGAAAGGATTTGGTGAGAAAGTTGATGATGAAATTGAGGTGGATACTACAAAATTAAAAAGTGAAATTGGAAAATTAAATTTTGAAAAATCCATAATTGTAGGTCATTTAGCACCGTATGTTCTTGATGAATCAAATATTGATTTTGCAATTATTTTGAGAAAAAATCCATATGAACTAATGAAAATTTATGAAGAAAGGAAATATCAAAGCTCAAAGATAAAAGAAAATACAGGAAGCGAGATACTAGGAGTTATTGCAAATGATTCAATCATATCGTTTGGAAAGAAAAAATCTTTTGAAGTTGATGCAACAAATAAGACACCAGAAATGATTTTAGAAAAAATTCACGATATAACTAATAATCAAAAAGGTAGCGATGCAGTAGATTGGTTAAGATTAATTGAAGAAAAAAATGAAATTGGCAAATTTTTTGATTACTAATTTAATATAATGCTCAATAATTACACTAAGAATTGTTTGAGATAAAATATAGTGATTTAGCAGGCAGAATTGGTGTTCTTCATACAAATCATGGAAAAATTGAGACGCCATCTTTTGTTCCAGTAATACATCCTGTAAAACAATCTATTCCAGCTAAAAAAATTAAAGAAATTGGTTTTGATGTTGTGATTA
>Ga0208764_10001401_pt1 | contig 15464 bp, 16 predicted proteins | sample ETNtaG_18_FD_185762 | JGI IMG/M metagenome (GOLD analysis project Ga0208764, IMG submission 185762) | Marine microbial and viral communities from oxygen minimum zone, Eastern Pacific Ocean - ETNP201302SV91 (SPAdes) (version 2) | ecosystem: Environmental > Aquatic > Marine > Oceanic ... | reverse complement strand
AAAAAAAAAAGACATAGTTTGTGCAATAGGGCCCTGCATAGCAAGAAAAAATTATACGGTTAAATCAAATTTTTATAATAAATTTATTAAAAAAAATAAAAAAAATAAAAAATTTTTTTCATTCTACAAAAATGACGAATACAAATTTGATCTTCGAAATTACGCTAATGAAATTCTGAGAAATATGAATATTAAAAATATTGAAAATATACATATTGATACTTTTTCTAGAAAAAAGTCTTACTTCAGCTATAGAAGATCCTTGCTTAATGGCGATAATGATTACGGAAGATGTATATCTATAATTTTTATGAAATAAACTTAATTTTTAGTTGAAAACAAAAAATAATGTCTTATATATATAGTACCTGATGAAAGTTCTTTCCGGAACAAGCAATATAAAACTTAGCAAGGGTATTGCAAAAATACTAAAGTTAAAACTCGTTAATTCTAATATACGCCGTTTTGCGGATAACGAAATATATATAGAGATAAACGAAAATATAAGAGGAAATAGTATTTTTGTAATTCAATCAACGTCGAACCCTGCGAATGATAATTTGATGGAATTGTTATTGTGTATAGACGCGCTTAGAAGATCGTCTGCAAAAAGTATTACAGCTGTAATCCCTTACTTTGGTTACGCAAGACAAGATAGAAAAGTAGCACCAAGAACATCTATTTCAGCAAAACTTGTTTCAAACTTAATAACAAATGCAGGGGCAAATAGAATATTAACAGTAGATTTGCATGCGGGACAAATTCAAGGATTCTTTGACATTCCAGTCGACAACTTATTTGCCACTCCTATATTTGCTCGACACATAAAGAAAAATATGAATACAAATAATATAGTGTGCGTTTCTCCAGACGTTGGTGGAGTAGAAAGAGCGAGAGATTTAGGACGTAGACTAAACGTGGGCTTGGCTATAATAGACAAAAGAAGAGCCGCCCCAGGAAAGTCGGAAGTAATGAATATAGTTGGTAATGTAAAAAATAAATCCTGTATAATTGTTGATGACATTATTGATTCAGGAGGAACTATTGTTAACTGCGCAAAAGCTCTAGCGGAGAAAGGGGCAAAAGAAGTTTTTGTTTATATTACTCATGCTGTACTAAGCAATGATGCTATAAATAAAATAAATAAATCATTAATTAAAAAACTATTTATAACTGATACGATCGATTGTTCTGAAAAAATTAAAAAAAGCAATAAAATTGGTGTTATATCTATTGCCTCAACAATGGCCGAAGCTCTGAAAAGAATTTCAAATTCAACATCCGTATCAAGTTTATTTAAATAATTAGCTTGCTTTTTTGTCTTTCTGTTATAGATTACATTCTTTGAAAAATTTATGACACAACTAAAAGCAGCCAAAAGAGAAATCTCCTCTTCGGGTAAACTAAATCTTCTCAGAACTGGAGGTGTAATACCTGCGGTAGTGTATGGCGGATCCAAAGGTAATGTGAATCTTAGTTTAAAAAAAATACATCTAAAAGACATCTTAAATACTGAATCATTTTTATCAAAAGTATTAGATTTGGATATTGAAGGTAATTCTGAAAAAGTTATTCCAAGAGACGTTGCGCTTCACCCTCTATCAAATGAACCGATACATATAGATTTTATGAGAGTTGTTAAAGGAACAAAAATTGTTTTAGAAATTCCGGTAAAATTTATTAATAACGATAAATCTCCCGGATTAAAAAAGGGAGGCGTGCTAAATATCGTTAGAAGAACTATTGAACTTAGATGCCCAGCGGAAAATATTCCAAATGAAATAACTATAGATCTGAATAATGCAGAAATTGGTGCAAGTATAAAAATTTCTTCTGTAAAACTTCCCAACGACGTGATGCCAACCATTACTGATAGGGATTTCACCATTGCCACTGTTGTTTCTCCAACAATTGTTACAGAACCAGAAAAAACGAGCGAGGAAACAGCTGAAGGCGAGGTTAGCACAGAAGAAGGTGCCACTCCTGCTGCTGAGGGAGTTGCCGCTGAAGGAACCCAAGAAAAAACGGATGATAAAAAAGCTGCCAAATCAGATGATAAAAAAGCTGCTAAACCTGGAGAAGGCAAAGCACCTTCCAAAAAACCAGAAAAAAAATAAATAGGATAATAAACAAATGCTTCTTTTAGTTGGCTTAGGCAACCCTAGTCCCAATAATAACAACAATAGGCATAATGTGGGTTTCAAAGTAATTGATCTAATAAACAAAAAGTTTGGTCTATCTAAACAAAAACCTAAATTTAAAGGCCTTTTAACAACCGGCTCTATCGAAAATAAAAAAGTATATGCAATTAAACCTCTCACTTTTATGAATAACTCCGGAACATGCATAAGAGAATTAGTTGAATATTTTAAAATTGATTCGAACAATGTTTTCGTTTTTCATGACGATTTGGACATTGATATTGGAAAAATAAAAGTAAAATTTGGAGGTAGTAGCGCTGGGCATAATGGAATCGATTCCATAGATAAGAATATTGGAAAAGAATACTCCAGAATAAGAGTGGGGATTGGTCATCCTGGTAACAAAGATTTGGTATCAAAGCATGTTTTAGAAGATTTCACTGAAGATGAAAATCAAGAAATGACTAAAGCCATCGAAAATATTGGAATATCATTGTCTATTCTTCTTGAAAAAAAATTAGATCTTTTCTCAAGTAAAGTTAATGAAGAAAAAAAATGAGCTTAAAGTGTGGCATAGTTGGTTTGCCTAATGTCGGTAAATCAACACTATTTAATGCTTTAACTTCCTCAAAAAAAGCCCAAGCAGAAAATTTTCCTTTTTGCACAATTGACCCAAACATTGGAATTGTTTCGGTCCCAGACGAAAGATTAACTAAAATCTCAAAAATATCAAAATCCGCCAAAACAATTAATGCAGCGATAACTTTTGTTGACATTGCTGGCCTTGTCAAAGGCGCATCAAAAGGAGAAGGATTGGGAAATAAATTTCTTTCTCATGTTAGAGAAGTTGATACCATCATTCATTTAACACGGTGTTTCGATTCAGAAAAAATACAAAATGTAAATAAAGATGTGGATCCTGTAAGAGATCTTGAAATTATTGAAACAGAAATATTATTATCTGATTTAGAATCTCTTCAAAAAAGATTAGAAAAAGGAAACAGAAAGAAACTGGAAAAAGATGAATTAAGCTTTTTAGAGGATTGTTTAAAATTAATCAATAACGGGAAAAAACCGGAAGAATTAAAGAAAAAATATGACAAAGAATTAATTAAAAAATCATCTCTTTTATCTCTAAAACCTAGAATTATCGTGTGCAATGTTGATGAAAAAAGCTTACCTGACGGTAACAAATATTCTGAAGCTTGCAGAAAAAAATTTCGAGATGAAAATACAGTTATTGTTTGTGCTGACATAGAAGATCAAATCATGGGACTACAAAGCGAAGATCGAAAGGATTTTATGCTTGAATCTGGCATTAAAAGTACCGGTTTGGACAACTTAATCAAAACAGGCTATAGCGCATTAGGTCTTAGTACTTTTTTTACCTCTGGCCCTGAAGAAAGTAGAGCTTGGACAATCGAAAAAAACTCTAAAGCTGTGGATGCGGCAGGTGTTATTCATACCGATTTTAAGAAAAAATTCATCAGAGCTGAAACAGTAAGTCATGAAGACTTTATAAAATATAATGGTTTCAATGAATGTAAAAATTCTGGAAAATTAAGACTAGAAGGAAAAGACTATTTGGTTAATGATGGAGATGTGATGTACTTTAGAGTAGGAAGCTAAAGTTTATTCAGCGCATTATGACAAAACAGCCAAAACTACTAATAAAATAGAGATAAAAAGATAGAAATAATCAAATCGATACCGACGGTTTCTCTCAAAAATCATTAGGATATGATTGTAGCTATTACAACAAATACAATGACTACAGACCAAGAAGACAAAAATAATATTTTAGTCATAAATTATTGAGTAAATGGACCAACAATTAAAATAGTCCAATATAAAAAAACAAAAGTGTAAAATAATGAAAAACGCATTTAGCGTTTATATAATACCTAATTGTGTTTGAAATGTGAAAATAATGCCAAAAAAAATTAAAATGAAAACTTTTTTGTCGCACCTCTTAAGAGGAAAAATTATTTAAAAGTTTTTGGATCTTCGCCTTCGTATTCTGTAACCCAGTCCTCTGCCCTATCAAAAGCATCTTCGCCTGGATCTTTTTTATTTTCAAAGCGAGACCAAACCTTTTTCTTGCTGAAGTAAACAAAGGTTAAAAGAATTATTAGATAAATAATTGCCTTAAAACCAGTTTTGTGTCGTGCTTCAAGATGAGGCTCTCCTGCCCAAACCAAAAATGCAACAACATCTTTGGCCATTTGAGAGGTCGTAGATTCTGTCCCATCTGTGTATTCTATAATTCCATCAGAAAGAGGTGCTCCCATTTTGATTTTGTTTCCAGCCATATATTTATTATAATAGACGCCTTCTTCGATCTCAAAACCCGCGGGAGCATCTTCATACCCTACAAGAAGTGAATAAATATAATTTGCCCCGTTCTTTCTTGCTTTTACAAGAACTGACATATCCGGAGGATATGCTCCACCATTAGATGCTTTTGCTGCTTGAACATTGGAGTAAGGTTTAACAAATTTATCTGACAGTCTTCCTGGTCTAAAAAACATTTCTCCTTCAGCATCTGGCCCATCTTCAACTTCAAATTGTGCGGCTATAGCTTTAGCTTCTTCTTTTGAAAATTCCGGACCTCCTTTTTCGAATAAATTTCTATAACTTAAATGTTCCATAGAATGGCAACCAGAACAAACTTCTTGATAAACCTGATATCCTCTTTGAAGTGAAGCTCTATCAAAAGTACCAAAAATTCCTTGAAAACTCCAATCAATATCTATGTGGTCTTGACTTGATTCGTCTGAGAACACAGAAAATGGAAAAAAGCAAAGACAAATTATAATAATAATTTTTTTATTTAAAGGTAGAAACATTTTCCCCCTCATATTGAGCTGCGACTTTCTTAAATTTGTCTGCCAAACCAGGTTTTTTTAAAACTGGATCTGATATGCTTTGCGGCAACGGATCGGTTTTTTCATGACGACTAAGAAAAGGAAGCAGAATTAAAAAGTGAATAAAATAATAGGCTGTAGCTATCCTAGCTAAAATTAAGTAAATTCCCTCAGGTGGTTTTGCACCCAAATAACCAAGCAAAATCACATTGAAAACTAATACCCAAAAGAATTTTCTGTAAATTGGCCTGAAAGTTGCAGATCTTACTTTGAGAGTATCAAGCCATGGCAAAAACATAAGTACAAAAATTGAAGCAAACATAAAAATAACACCGCCCAATTTGCTAGGTATGGCTCTAAGAATTGCGTAAAAAGGCAAAAGATACCATTCGGGCACTATATGAGATGGTGTTACTAAAGGATCTGCCTCAATATAATTGTCAGGATGACCAAGAACATTTGGAGCAAAAAACACAAACCATAAAAAAATAACTGAAAAAGAAAGTAAAGCAACAAGATCCTTCATAACCATATATGGATGAAAAGACATAGTTTCATTAGTATTTTTTTTAACATCAATTCCAGCTGGATTATTATTTCCTGGAACATGTAATGCCCAAACATGTAATACAACTAAACCAAAAATTAAAAATGGAAGCAAATAATGCAAGCTATAAAACCTATTAAGTGTTGGATTGTCTACTGAATAACCTCCCCATAACCAAGTGGTAATACTTTCTCCAATTAAAGGTATAGCGCTAAATAAATTTGTAATAACTGTGGCGCCCCAAAAACTCATTTGACCCCAGGGCAAAACATAGCCCATAAAAGCTGTTGCCATCATTAACAAATATATTACCAAACCTGTTATCCATATCATTTCCCTTGGAGATTTATATGATCCATAAAATAACCCCCTGAATATATGTATGTAAACTGCCAAAAAAAACATTGAGGCTCCATTAGAATGAACATACCTGATAAGCCATCCATAATTAACATCTCTCATTATATGTTCTATACTTTCAAAAGCATAATCAGTATGAGCAACATAATGCATGGCGAGAACTACTCCAGTAATAATTTGTGTAATTAAACAAAAAGTTAAGATTCCTCCAAATGTCCACCAATAATTTAAATTTTTTGGTGTCGGATAAGATCTTAAATGATGAGAAAGAGTTAAAAGTGGCAATCTAGAATCGAACCATTGAGCTAATTTGGATTGTGGAATGTATTTTTCTTTGCTCATTTATTTACTAGCCTATTTTGATCGTGTTGCTATCAACAAATTCATATTTGGGAACTTCTAAATTAGTCGGCGCAGGTCCTTTTCTAATTCTTCCTGAGGTATCATAATGAGATCCATGACAGGGGCAAAACCAACCTTTGTACTCTCCTTTATTACCTAAAGGAACACATCCTAGATGTGTGCAAACTCCTATCATAACTAACCATTCAGGATTTTTTGCTCTATCAGAATCTTTCTGAGGATCTTTTAAATCTTTTAAATCAACTTCTAGCGCTTCATCAATTTCTTTTTTAGTTCTACGTCTAATAAATATAGGTTTCCCTCTCCAGAGAACAGTGATGGTTTTTCCTACTTCAACGCGGCTAACGTCCACCTCTGTAGTTGCTAATGCTTTAACAGAAGAATCTGGATTCATCTGATCTATTAATGGCCATATGGCAGAACCTATTCCGACCGCACCCAATGTGTAGGTTGCCGTGAACAAAAAATCTCTTCTATTGGTACGTTTTTTTTTACTCATAGATTTGAACTCTTTATATAGTATATAATACTAGTCAATTACAATTCATATAAATTTGTAAGGTCAGAATGACACATTGTTCAACTTAAAATTTAAAAAAAATGTTCAATATTGCACTTTACCAACCTGATATACCTCAAAATACAGCTTCGATTATTCGTTTGTGTTCTTGTTTTAACGTCAAATTAGAAATAATTGAGCCTTGCGGTTTTAATTTGAATGACAAAAGATTAAAAAGAGTTGCCATGGACTATTTGGATAAATGTAAAATAATAACTTATAATTCATATGAAGAATTTTCAATTAAGAAGAAAAATTCAAGAGTGATTCTTATGACCACAAAGGCAAAAAAAAATTACAATACTTTTATATTTAAACAAAAAGATACGCTACTTTTCGGCAGAGAAAGCCAAGGCGTTCCAAAGATAGTTCATGATAATTGTTATGAAAAATTAAAAATACCCTTAAAAAAAAATGCAAGGTCGCTTAACGTTGGCATGTCTGTGGCTATAACTTTGTCGGAAGCTTTAAGACAAAATACTAATTTATAAAAATATGGAAATAAAAAAAAAACAAAAACTAACAAAACAATGGTTTTCGAAATTACAAAATTTAATTTGCGATAGTATTGAACAGCTAGAAAAAGAACATGGTGCCAATATAAAATTTAAAAATAACAAATGGAAACATGGGGAATTTAGAACTATAAAAGGTAAAGTAATTGAAAAAGGTGGAATTGCCTTCTCAAATGTAATTGGAAAATTTCCTAAGGAATTTGCAAAAAAAATCCCGGGCACAAAAGGTAGTGCCGCTTTTTGGTCTTCTGGTGTTTCGGTAGTGCTCCATCCGATAAACCCAAAAATTCCAGCTATGCACTTCAATACTAGATTTATTTGCACACACAAAAATTGGTTTGGAGGGGGAATGGATGCAACACCTTGCTTCATTGACAACAAAGAGAGAAAGTATTTTCATAATACGCTAAAAAAAATGTGCAATCGTCATAATAAAAAATATTACTCGAAATATAAAAAATGGTGTGATAATTATTTTTACTTGCCACATAGAGGTGAGGCTCGTGGTATAGGCGGTATTTTCTTTGATTATAAAATGGATAATTGGGAAAAAGATTTTTTGTTTGTTAAAGATGTTGGTGTTACTTTTAACCAACTGATGAAAGAAATTATTAGAAAAAAAATGTATTCAAAGTGGACAAAAAAAGAAAAGCAAGCCCAACTGCTAAAAAGAGGGAGATATGTTGAATTCAATTTAATATATGACAGAGGAACTAAATTTGGTCTTAACTCGGGCGGAAATGTTGAGGCTATTTTAATGTCTTTGCCGCCATCAGCTAAATGGAAATAAAAATATGGAAAAAGAACCAATTACTTCTTCGGGACTTGAAAAAATCAAAAAAGAATTAGAGGAACTAAAAAATATAAAAAGACCAAAAATAATTGCAGCAATAGCAGAAGCAAGAGCTCATGGTGATTTAAAAGAAAATGCGGAATACCACGCGGCCAAAGAACAACAAGCTCAATTAGAAAGTAGAATTCTTGAAATTAACAACCTCATAGCAATAGCAAATGTGGTGGATATCAAAAAAATTGATCCCTCCGATAAAGTTATATTTGGCTCTACTGTTGAACTGATAGACATAAACACAAAAATTAAAAAAAATTATAAAATAGTGGGAAAAGATGAGGCTGATATTAATCTAGGTCTTCTATATTACAAATCTCCAATTGGAAGAGCACTTATAGGAAAAAATAAAAACGATCACATTATTGTAAACACGCCATCGGGAGAAAAAACTTTTCAGATAAACAGTGTTAAATATATATAGTTTAATTTTTAAAATCTAAATACTTATTAATAAAGTTTTCTTTTAAGTCAAAATCGTTATTTATCCAATCTTGTTCTATTTGTTTTAAAACTCTACCCATCTTCTCTCCTTTTTCGAACCCATATTTACCTAGCAGTTCTCCAGATACGGGAAGCTTGGGTATTTCTGTTTTATCAATAAAATTGAAAATTGATTTTATATCTTGAAGATCCACCCCATGGTTAAATATGTAATAAAAAAATACCAGATCTTTTGTCCATTTTTTATTATTAATAAAATAAATAATTCTTTTTAAATTTTTTTGTGTGGCAAAACTTTTTGTTTTTGTTGATTCTAAATATTTTGAAACATTTAAAAGTCTATTTTTAATTTTATTTGAAACTTTATATTTATAAATCCAATATTCAATATCTGTCGATTTATATGAAAGCAAGATTGAAAGAACCAGACAATAATCTATTTTAAAATTTAATTGCAAAGCAAGGTTTTTTATCTTTTCAACTCCATCGATATACTGTAATTGAGGAAACAAAACAAAAAAAATATCTGAAAGATCTCTATCATTTTTGAGTTTGGTAATATCTTCGACATTCAAGATTTTTATTAATTCAGAAAAAATTCTTTCTTTCGAAATATTTTTAATTCCATTTATATTTTTTTTTATTGCTAAGATGGTTTTCTTTTCGTGTTGTGTTTTTCCATATTGCAAATAAAATCTTACATATCTTAGTATCCTTAGATAATCCTCGGTAATCCTTTGTTCGTCATTTCCAATAAATCTAATTATGCCTGATTTTAAATCATTAATTCCATTATTTGGATCGTATATGTCGCCCATAATATTCATATAAATAGAATTAATTGTAAAATCTCTCCTGCAAGAATCTTTTTCCCAATCAGAAGTAAATCTTACTTTTGCATGTCTCCCATCTGTAACAATATCTTCTCTCAATGAAGTTATTTCGAACTTTTGATTATTTAATACTGCTGTAATAGTTCCATGCTCATAGCCAGTTTCGTAAAAATTAATATTATTTTCTTTTAAGCATTCCTTAACTTTGTCCGGCCTTAAAGTAGTCGCCAAGTCCAAATCTTCCGCAAACTTCCCAGTTATTGCTTGTCTCACACATCCGCCAACAAATTTTATTGCGTTAATATCTTTTGTTTTTTTTTCAAAACACGAAAATAAAAACTTTGTATCAAGATTATTTTTTAAAGTTTCTAACGAGTTTTCTCTTTTAAAAAAAGACTTATAATTTAACAAAGAAAGAATTTTTTTTAACATTATATTTAAGTGGCTGGGGCGCTAGGATTCGAACCTAGGATCGCGGTACCAAAAACCGCTGCCTTACCGCTTGGCTACGCCCCAATTTTTTTATTCATATATCATAATTTTATCATATTACCTAGTTTTTGAAACAACTGACCAATAATTAGGGTAATATTTTTTTAATATTTTTTTTGCTCTCTTAGCAGAATGTAAATTTTGAAATACGCCATAGCACGTGGACCCAGATCCACTCATTCTAGAAAACAAGCAATTTTTTTGTATTGATAGATAGTATATTAAATCTTTAATTTTTTTATTCTTGCTTTCCACAATAGTTTGAAGATCGTTTTGATCATTTTTCAAAATATTAATAAGATTATTTTTTAAATATTTTTCAGTTAATTGTGAATTTGGTCTAGAAAACAAATTGTTTAGTTTATAAATTTTTCTAGTTGAGTTCTTAAAATTTGGATAAACCAATAATAGAAAAAAGCTGAAATTTATTCTTGGTCTAACAAACTTTTTATTCGACGAGTTAATAATTTTTTTAAAATAATCAATACAAAATGGCACATCAAAACCTACTTGAGAAGCTATATCTGTCATTTTTGTTTTAGAGATTTTTAAATAGTATTTTTTTTTTAAAATATTCAAAATTGAAGCGGCATCACTCGATCCGCCACCCAAACCAGATCCTTGTGGTATTTTTTTGTCAATTATGATTTTAAAGAAAACATTTTTTAAAAAACCTTTAGATCTGAGAATCTGCAATAATTTTGAGATAGTATTATTTTTTTTATTTATTCCCTTTCCAAATTGTCCTTTAAAAATAATTTTGTCATACATTAAATCTGATTCTTTCAACTGAATTTGATCTTTTAGATTTAAAAAAATAATAAAACTTTGAATTCTATGATATCCATATTTTAATTTAGATAAAATTCTCAATGTTAGATTAACTTTTGCAAAAGCAAAACCATTATATTTTATTTTTCGTAACAAACTAGATTCCCTTAAGAATTTTATTTTTAATTATTTTTATTTGTTCTTCACTAGTATCTGCGTGAGTTAGAGCGTATTTCCAAAAGTATCGTGCTTGAAGATTTTTTCCTAGTTTCCAAAGTATATCTCCATAATGATCGCTGATTACAGGATCGGATGGCAAATATGCCAGAGCCTCTTCTATGTAGAATTTTGCATCTTTATACTTTCCTTTTAAATGCAAAGCCCACCCTAATGAATCAAGAATGTAGGGATTATTTTTTTTTAAATTATTCGCTTTTTTTAACATTTCATAAGCTTCGTCAATTTTTTTATTTTGTTCTAACCAGCCATACGCGAGATAATTTAGTACATAAGCTTGGGCTGGATGCAAATCTAAAGATTTTTTTAAATCTTTTTCGGCCTTTTCCCATTTCCCCAATCGCTCATAACAAGCGCCTCGTCGATCATAAATTCTGGCAAGAAAAATTTTATCCTCTGTTGAATTTTCTAATATTTTTGAGTAATAAAAAATAGCTTTCTCATATTTTTCCTGATCCATATAAATTCCAGCAACCTCAAAAAGAATTTGATTGTCTCTATACTTGAATAAGTCAAATTGTTTTTCTAAAAAACTAAGGGCATTTTTAAATTCTTTTTTTTCTATCTTGATTAAAGTTTCTTTTTTTATAGAAAACCATTTGTAATATTCCCCTTCTTTACTCAACTCTTCGAGAAGTTTTATGGCTTCATCATAGTTTTTGGTCGATATAGAATTTTCCACCTTTAAAACTTTATTGTTAAAAAATTGAGAATTAAACGATTTTGACAAACCCAAGTAAAAATTGGATAATTTATAATTTTTCTCATCCTCTACAAATAAAGAACTCATAATATAAAATACTTCGGATAAATTATGATCGACCATTTTGCAATTAAAAGTATTTTTTATTTTAGAAAATTTTTTATCTTTAAAATCTTTAAAAGTTTGTTTTACTAGCAAATTATTTTCATATTGATTTTTTGCATCCTTAATGACCATTGCCGCCTTATCAAATTGTTTATCTCTAACTAAATAATTTATATAAAGATATCTGTATCTCGCAAAATTTACAGATTCACTATTTATAAATTTTTCAAATCCAACCTCTGTATCATTTTTTTTAAAAAAACAGCTTAACAGTGGTCTTTGTAATGTTTTAAAAATTTCATATTTTGCTGGTATCGTTTCCAAATATTTTTGAGCTTCAGAATTCTTACCTTGGCTTGCTTTAGACCACATATTTAGAATATTGCCCAACAAGTTTTCATAATAAAAATTGCCTTCCGCAGGAAAATTTAACTTCATAAAATAGCTTTCCGAATCCTTAAAATTTCCTCTTTGCTGCTCATAAAGACCCAGCAAAAGATTGGCTTCAAAAAAATCAGCATCTTCTTTAGATAAATTTTTTAAATATATTTGTGCTTTTTCTATTTTTCCTAAATTTACAAAAGTTCTGGTAAGATTTTTATTAAACCTGAAATTGTTGTTTTGCAAATCCTGCACTTGGTTAAAATGTTTTAATGCTGCTTCTGGTTTATTTTCATTCAACAACACAACCCCTAGGAAGTAATTCGATATTTTGTTATCACCAAAAGTTATTTTTTTAATACTTGCGCTGGTATTATTTAAAGAAAATATGATAATAACAAATACAGAGGTAATAAAAAATTTAAATTTATTCATCAAAACATTTTAAAATGAAAACTAAATTTAATCAAAAATTAATTCATTTAATTGAGCACTATAGTTTAATAAATGCAAATATATTGGTATCAGAAAAAGGTTTTCGATCTAAAAAAACAGAAAACAACTTCAAAACTGGCGATAAGGAGCTTGACCTAAAAAAACTCAAAGAATCAATAAAAAAAATAGATGACCACAAAATAAAACCAGGTGCAAAAAATATTGTTTTTGGTGACGGAAACATTAACGCCAAACTTATGATAATCGGCGAAGCGCCAGGCGCGCAAGAAGATTTGTTGGGCTTACCTTTCGTGGGAAGAGCGGGAAAACTGCTTGACAAAATGCTTGCCGCAATAAAATTGAACAGAAGAAGTGTATATATAACTAATGTTATAAACTATAGACCGCCAGAAAATCGAAAGCCAAGCGAAGATGAGATAGATAAATACCTTCCTTATTTAATTAAACACATACAAATCATAAGCCCTAAAGTAATACTCCTTCTTGGAAGTACAGCCTTAAATGCAATTTTGGGATCAGAAAAAGTTATTTCAAAAGCTAGAGGTGTCTGGCATAGAGAGCTTATAGGCGAAAATGAATTTTGGATATTAGCATCATTTCATCCTGCATTTTTAATGAGGCAGCCAGACCAAAAAAAATTTGCATGGGTTGATTTAAAAATGATTAGAGAAAAATTAAAATTAAATTGAAAAATAAATTTTTAGTAGCCGGAGTTGATGAAGTGGGGAGAGGATGTTTGTCGGGACCAGTATTTTCGAGTGCAGTTATTTTTAAAAAAAATATAAAAAAATCTATTATTAAAGATTCTAAAAAAATTAATTTTGAAAAACGATTAATGTTAGACAGATATATAAAAAGAAACTCATATTATGCACTGGGCATGGCTTCTGTAAAAGAAATTGAAAAATTTAATATTTTAAATGCGACTTTAATTTCAATGAAAAGAGCAATTAAAAATTTAAAAAAAAAACCTAGCTTAGTTCTAATAGACGGAAATAAAACTCCGAAAATAAATGGCTTAAAAATGAAAGCTATAATAAAAGGCGATAGTAAGATTCCCGAAATTTCAGCTGCTTCAATAATTGCAAAAGTTCATAGAGATTTTTATATGATCAATTTGTCTAAAAAAAACCCAGGATATGGTTGGGAGAAAAATTATGGCTACGGAACAAAACAGCATATGCTGGCTTTAAAAAAAATTGGTATTACAAAATTTCACAGGAAAACTTTTTATCCTGTATACAAGATATTGTCTAAAAAATAACAACAAGCACTACAGATCGGTTTTTTACAACAAAACTCGTTGACGCTGGATTCAATTTCGAGTTGAATTCATCAATGTCAAAATTTTTAAACAAACTCATTAATGGAAATTCTTTAGAAATATTAAAAAAGATTCCTGATAGAACATTTGATTTAGTATTCGCTGATCCTCCTTATAACATGCAAATCGGAGAAAAATTAAAAAGACCCGATGATAGCAAAGTTAACGGCGTAGATGATAAATGGGATCGATTTGAAAGTTTTAAACATTATGATGATTTTTGTAAAAATTGGTTAAGAGAATGTAGAAGAGTTTTAAAAGACAACGGCAGTATCTGGGTCATTGGATCATATCACAATATTTTTAGACTAGGTTACCACTTACAAAATTTAGACTATTGGCTACTTAACGATATAATTTGGAGAAAAAATAATCCAATGCCAAATTTTAGAGGTACCAGATTTACTAATGCACATGAAACTTTAATTTGGGCTTCGAAAAGCAAAAAATCAAAATATACTTTTAACTATCAATCTCTGAAATGCTTAAATGATGATTTGCAAATGCGTTCGGATTGGACTTTGCCTATATGTAATGGAAAAGAAAGGCTAAAAAAGAATGGAAAAAAAGTTCATTCTACTCAAAAACCAGAAGCCCTTTTACATAGAATTATATTGGCAACAACAAATAAAGGTGATGCCATTTTGGACCCGTTTTTAGGCACCGGAACCACTGCAGCTGTAGCAAAGAAATTGGGTAGAAAATACTTTGGGATAGAAAAGGATAAAAAATATTTTAAAGCGGCAAATGAAAGAATTAATAAAACTAAAGTTATTGAGGAAAGCTATTTAGATACCTTAGAGAATAACAGGTCCAAACCAAGAGTGCCTTTTGGATCATTGGTCGAATTAGGAATAATCAAACCAGGAACCAGTATTTTTGATCAAAAGAAAAAAATTAATGCAAAAATCATGGTAGATGGAAGCATTAAACATAAAGAGTCTGCTGGCTCTATACATAAAGTTGCAGCTAAAATAATGGGAACCGAAAGTTATAATGGTTGGACCTATTGGTATTGTAATGTTGGAGGTTCTATTGTTCCAATAGATAACCTTAGACAAAGGTTTTTAAGTAAAAATATCTAATCAAAAATAATTTAATTTCACAAAATCTTTTTCAGTGCATAAGTCAAGCCAATTGAGTTATTAGTACTGGTAAGCTACACATATTGCTATGCTTCCACATCCAGCCTATCAACGTGGTGGTCTACCACGACTCTATAGGAAGAACTAGTTTTGAGGCGAGTTTCCCGCTTAGATGCTTTCAGCAGTTATCTCTTCCATACTTAGCTACCCGGCACTGCAGCTGGCGCTACAACCGGTCCACCAGTGGTATGTTCACCCCGGTCCTCTCGTACTAGGGGCAACTCCTCTCAATTCTTCTACACGCATAGCAGATAGGGACCGAACTGTCTCACGACGTTCTGAACCCAGCTCACGTACCACTTTAATTGGCGAACAGCCAAACCCTTGGGACCTGCTCCAGCCCCAGGATGTGATGAGCCGACATCGAGGTGCCA
>Ga0208764_10001400_pt1 | contig 15474 bp, 2 predicted proteins | sample ETNtaG_18_FD_185762 | JGI IMG/M metagenome (GOLD analysis project Ga0208764, IMG submission 185762) | Marine microbial and viral communities from oxygen minimum zone, Eastern Pacific Ocean - ETNP201302SV91 (SPAdes) (version 2) | ecosystem: Environmental > Aquatic > Marine > Oceanic ... | reverse complement strand
TAGGAGGATTGGCTAGGCTATTATCTGCATCGTCTAAACCAACAATCACGTCTACAGCAGTATGAGTACTATTCCAGTAAATACCATTATCAAATTCCCATAAACTATTATCCAATCCCCGGGGTCGAGCTGAGGCGGATGTACCGCCAATAGCTTTATAGGAAATCATGTTTCCGGCCGTAGAAGAAGCAGGTGCAATACCATCTATATGCAATTCTTTTACTTCGTCTAAAGATTGAAGTAACGTATTTGGTTCAGGGATATGAACAACACCGTTCAAACGATAAGGTGTATAATTCCCAGCAGAATCTTGAATACCCTCAACCCACAGGGTGGTATCTAATAAAAAAGGATCCGGTTTTGGCGTAGTTGGTATAAAACCAGTAACCTCTAATCGTCCATCCACTTGCCCATTGCCATTGGTGTCTGCTAAAGATGATTCATTCAGTCCCACTGTGTAAGTAAAGTTATGAATCCTGGCAGTGGATCCTTGGCCTACATATTGTGCCAGGCCTGTAGTGGATAGTGAGCATAGAATAGTACTATCGATGATAACAGGTTCAGAAGCCTGCAACTGAATATTCACTGTGTCACCAAGCATATACCAGCCATTAGAGGTAGTAGAGGTTATAAGATCTATTGTTGCTGGTGACAAATCGATCTTAACCGCTGTATCGCTATGAGTCCAAGTAGTTTTATTTCCCGCCACATCCTTTACAATAGCCTCAATAACAATTAACTGACCATCATAACTATTGAAATTACCTACCAGCTCTTCCACGCCATTTGCGCCATCAATGCTATCCGCAACGGTGATTTTCTTTTCCTCCAGCGGGTTGGACCCAAATTCACCAACTTCTATAACCGCTGGGATACCCAGGTCAACAAAGTAACCGGTATTTCCGATATCAGCCGTCAGTTGGACCGATCCGTTCAAGAGGGATGGATCTTCACCTGGTAAATCAACAGTAATTCTCATCTCTTCAGTATCTATGTTCCAGTAATAATTTTTGCTGGTACTGTACATCGCTGGATCAGATACAATACTGACTTGGGAACCAACTGTATCTGCGACTGGCGCTTTCTGATCAACTTTAATCGGCACCTGCCCTACTATGTAAGAATCAAAATTATTTTCTGCATTTGGATTGGTTGCTCGATCAGTAATTACCGCAGAAATAAAGAAATTTTCATTCTCATCAAAATCACCCAGTTCCTCAAATCCGGTTATATCACCATTCACCACAGAATCAACAGTCACTGTTACCGGATTCATTGGGTCACCTAAAACCCAGGCATTATTCAATGGTATATTTACAGGACTACCCAAATCTTCGAAATCAGGAGGGCTACCCGTTGAACTCGCTGCTGCTTTCAGTTGAACAGTACCGCCTCGTAAACTACCATCTGAAGGAAGATTTACTGTTACGTTTATTGCTGTATTATACCCATTCCAATAATTTTCCACCACCGGATCAGTTGAAGTAGTAATGGCACTAATTGTTGGATTAGTTGGCGCTTCCGTATCAAGGATAAATTCGACTGGATTGGTCGTACCAATATTTCCTGAAGTATCCCTAACAAAAAAAGAGATAATATTCTCAGCCCCACTATATAGACCATCGATTAATCCATCAGTAAGAGTGATGGTTTCAGGACCATTGGCTGTCAGCTGAAAAATATTATTGTTTGTAATATTCACGGTATCGCCATTGACTTTACATATCAGTATCAAATCATCAGTATCTGTACTTTTTGCATCAGCAGCCACAATAGTAAGGGCTGGTGTATTATCATTAACGTACTTAACACCGCCAACTTCGTTACCGCTGATATCAGTCATTATGGTAACTATAGGGGGGGTCAAATCCCGTAGAAATTTGGTGCCAGTAGTTTCCGTATCAGGTATAGGCGTTGTTGACCGGCTAAAAATGCTGGTAGAGCTAACTGGTGTAATCTCAATAGTTTCCAGACCATTTGGGGTGCCTATCACGTTCAATAATACACGGATAATACTTTCATCGCCCACTAAAGGTATATTACCAGCAGGATTGACAACACTAGCAATACTTACATCTGTTGCCGTCCCAGCATTTCGAGAAAATGATAATTCAAAGTCATCACCTTCTACAGGTTCTGAAGCAGAAGCATTACCAAAGACACCTGCGCTAAAAGTAATATCTATGTGAGTATTCGCAGTAGATACTGTACCATCATCAATTGATATCGCATTTGGTTCAAGTATAGCCTCACGCGGAGCTATATTTTGAAAACTTCTTGCTGGTACACTTTCATTGCCTCTGGCATCCACGGCAATAAATTCGATAGGTCTGACCGCTTCATCGTATGTATAGAGGCCCTGATCCAGAGTATCTAAAATCGTTATTTCAGTTACAATATTTTTGATAATTGTTGATGGGTGAATCCCAACTGAGTCTCCACCAACATTACATTTAATTGTTAGATATGCACTGCTCGCATCTGTGGCCTTTAGCGATAATGATGGGGTCGCATCACCAAAATAATGTGCGCCATTGTATTGATTTACAACAATATCAGTGAAAACCCAGTTTGAATCATTACTATTGTCTATTAGCGCTGGGCTTGTTTCATCCCAAAGGTTTACTTTGTTTTCCGTATCCAGTGGATTAGCTGGGTTAGCAAGTGGATTACCAGCTCTATCAAAAACACCTTCAAAATCACCAGGAGCCAGAACTGGATCATCATAGGTTATTGAAAGTTGCTCGGTACCATCTGCGTCACTGGGATTAATACTTAGCACTACTGTATCCCGAGTACTAGGATTATGTTCAAGAATATTTTGTGCAAAACTTGGAAGCTCCGCTATTCCGCCAGTTACAGTAGTTTGAAAGTAAACCTGATCGCCAGCACCTAATTCACCAGAGCCTTCGTTTGTTTTATATACATCTGAATCAAATGCTACAGTTAACCGGCTATTAGTAGGAGAATCTGGATCTATAATCACAACAGAAGAAAACTTCGGAGGCGTTGCATCGATTTCAAAAGGATCAATCGTAACAGAACGACTATTGCCGGCCTCATCTGTGACCGTAATAACAACAGCGCTATAGGAACCATCCGGTAAAACAGTTCCATCTCCAAGCAGGGAAATTATTAATGCCACAGGCGTATTGTTACCTATAATATCTACACTTGTAGCAAAGGATATTCCATTATCTTCACTTAAGAATAATGTCAAACCTGGCGCCGTAGCTCCAACAGTAATTTGATTAACTGCATTACTAAGAGCATCATATGCTTGTATACTGATACCCGGTGTATTATCACGGACATAATTCACACCACCCACGTTGTTACCGCTAATGGTTATTGGATCTGTTAAACTCGGTGCTATCTTATCAACTAGATTAACCACATTATTGGTCTGGGTTGTGGAAGCATTATGCCCTGCAGCATCAAAAATTGAGCTAGCATCAGCTGGCACCACGGTTATCGTTTCGACACCAGCGCCTGTTCCAGTGATATTTAAAAATATTCGGATCACTGTCTCACCACCAGAGAGTGCACTTGCTAGGCCCTCGGATATGTTATTGTTTTTCTTAATGCTGCTAATTGTAGCTGCTGTGGCAGCACCGCCATTCTGTGCAAATGTTAAATTAAAATCATCTGGTGCAAGTGCGCCGCTACCGCTATTACTATTAAATAACAGGTCACCATTAAATGTTACATCTATGTAACTATTATCTTCGGCTATAGTCGTAGTGCTTATTTCAGGGGGTGTAAGATCAATGATGAAATCAACCGCTTCCACCGCAGCAGATGGATTAAAACTAGGATCATAACATGGATCATAAGCAGGATTATAACCTTGGGGAATTCTCAACCCTGGGATGGGTTTTGTATCCCAAACGTCATACCCACTATCACGTTCAGCTTTCAGTAGGCCCGGGAGACATTCTCCAGGGTCAGCGTCGGATTCTCCTTCGGCACATGGGCCAAAATTTCTACAGTAATCTGCATGTCCATCCTGCCCCACAGTTGTATTCGTACTGAGTTCTATAATAACACCATAATCAACAAAAACAAAATCCAACTCATCATAGATTCCATCGGGTAAACCAGACCCATCAGCAGCAGAGGCCAGGGTCACAACCACATCTGAATTATTTCCACTGATCTGGATATCCGACGTAAATGTAAGTTGACCAGCTTCTTTTAAATATATCAAAGAATCTGCGGATGTAACACTGACTGTAATTTCATTGTCTGCATTCCTGTATGCATCTGATGCTTTAATCGTAAGCTGTGGATTGCTGATACCTACATATTTTCCTCCGGCTGCAGGTTCGTTTCCAGAAATATCAGTAACAATAACACCTACAGGTGCTGTCTGATCCTTAAGGTATATCCAGTCTGTTTCAACACCAGCTGCGGTGGCATTACCGGCACGATCATAAACAGATGCACCATTTCCTGGTGAAATTTTAATTCGTTCTAAACCATCTGGGATGCCGGTAATAGTTAATAGAACACGCATAACGCTATCCCCCACCGCCAAGGCACCGCCATCAGTATTGTTAACAATACCTGTTATGGCTGCATTTGTAGCTGTTCCGCCATTTTGATCAAAAGTCAACGAAAGATTTGAAACAGCAGAACCCAAAACCGCATTGCCGAAAACCGGCTCTTTGAAAACCACAACTACATATTCATTATTTACTTCTGGGATACTACCATGCCAGTAATTAGTAGCATCAAAAACAGCTGCTACTGTGTCTAATCTAACGGGTGGATGGACTGCCGCTACAGTTTCAAGTGTGGGATTTGAAGATATGTCCTCTACATAAAATTTTATATTAGTATGCTCTTCATAGCCTTGCTGTGATGCAGTTAGTAAAACCGCATCATTACCCGAACGATTCATAATTTTAATGTCCGTTGCCGTAAGATTCGTAAGTGTCAGTTTATCGCTTTTTGTGGCACCGTCATCTTTTGAAATGTCAAAAAGAACGCCATCTATTTTACACCATAAAAAGATGCTATTACTGGTGGCATCGCTGGCTTTTAGGGTCAATGTGGGGGTTAGGGTATTAAAATATTTTAATCCACTGCCAACAGGCCATTCATTGTTTGCAATTACTGTGTAAACAGTATCCACAACTGGAGAATGAATTAGCTGAGGACCTGTGAAATCATTTAACTGGACTGTATTATTACTTTGAACAGAATCAGCACCATGACCTACCCTATCAAAAATATGATATACTGCTGGTGGTCCTGCTTCCACTTTGGGAAAAATTGTGACCACTTCCTGCCCATCAGCAAGACCTTCTAGGGCCGGTACTGTCAGCGTATAATTAAACGCTGCATTACGAGTAATACTAGCAGGGCTGGCTCTTGTCAATCCACCAACAAAAGTAGCTGTTCCATTAGCTATGCTTAAAACAAAGTCATCTCTTTCTACATATCCAGAACCAGTGGAAGCGTTATAAATATCATGTGAAAAAACATCTGTAAATGTAACCGTTATTTCATTGTTATTTGCTGTGATCGAATTAGCATCAACAGTGGGTGGCGTTGTATCAATGGTAAAAGTAGTATTAGTTGCTGAATTGTTAGTGTTCCCGGCATCATCTGTGGCATTAGTGATGGTTACGGTGGCTATACCGTCTACATAATGATCCACAGCGGGATTTGTACCTGTTAAGCTGTCAACCTGGTAATCATAGTACCATCTGCTCCGATTAGTACCAGATCTAGACATATTCGTCGCACTTTGGTCTATAATGCCTCCGCGGTCAATATCTATTTGGGGGGTTCCCCGTATATTTTCATTAACACTCTCACTGCCAAATTGCGCCCAAATTCGAAGGATATCGGTCTTCGTAGTATCAGATGTAAAAAGCCCCCCAACATTGACAATACTATTATATAGTGGACCATATCCAACTACAACATCTGGTCGTACAGTATCGTAGGTAGCATTCGTAATCCAATTAGTCCTCCTGTCATTTTCGTTACCGGAAGCATCATAAATAATATAACCTATATCATAGGCTACGTCCTGTACAAGCGGAATAAAAGTATTATCATCGTGGGGATTAATATTGAAATATGAACCAAAAGTTGTCAGTTCATCAGCTTCATTTGTCCCAAGATAATAGTAATGCTTTGAATTATCATTTCGGTTTTTAAACTCTAATCTTGAACGGAGATTGGCACCATCATCTAGCAAAACCTCAGGATACGTAAGATCTTCATTAACATAACTTTCAAGGTAATGATATATTCTTGTTGAGTACGTTTGAAAATTAAAAAATGTATTATCACCCGAAGTCCAATTATTATAATTGCGAATATGTAGCGTCGTATAAGGATCATCGCCGTCATACAACAAGTAATCTGTCACACCTGCATTACCCCAATTATCAATGTTTAGCCATATCAAATTCGCAAAGTTGCCATCCACAATTTTTAATCTTATATCAAAATTATCAGCATGTTTTATTGCTGACGCGTTTGAAGACTGAACATTGTTAGCTGTATAGGTAATATTTACTGTGGTTGCATTGATAGATGAAATATCAAATTGTGCATTATATACAAAGTTTTCTGGGTCATTATCATATTCATCCCAGGCAATATATGGTGTAACCTCGCCATTTAAATAACCACCAAGGGCAAGTGTTTTCGCATCATCCCCAAATAGTTTTAATGTAAACGTAATATCATTATCCCAATTCATGTGACCAGCTCGTCCAAAGGTAGTGCTATTACGACCAGTACCAGCTCGTAAAGTAATATCAGCAGTAGCGGTGATTGTTTTGATCACAAAATCTTTACCTGATCCAATACCAGTTCCCGCCAGTGAATTGGCTGAAGCCAGGTTGGGTAGGGTAAAAGATGTTACGGGATTCCCACTATTATCATTAATTGACGCCCCGTTTAAACTTAGGGCTGAGGTGTTTTTGTATTCCAAGTCAGCACTATAGTCACCAGTCTGGATCGTATATCTAAAGGTTAACACATTGGTACCAGTGCCCCCAGTATAATCAGCTACAGCATCAGCAGGATACGGGGTACCTAAACCGGTTTCCAGAGTAAGCTGCGGTGTCCCAGATACTACAACGACCGCTTCACTAAGAGTCACAGTAATATCTATTGGGCCATCACCTTTACTGTAGGTACCGTTCGCATTAGCTGAGCCTACTTCAACAACTGTTGGCTGCCCGTATAATAACGTCAGAGATAAAACTATAAAAATACTTCGATGAATAATTTTCATCTCCAATGTGTCTAATGACTCTAAGCTATATCACTGCAAGGATCGTTTGGACTGAAAGAATTCTTGTAACAAACCAAGACATTTTTTTTCCAGAATACCACCCTTTACAGCAACCGTAGTTTTAAAGCGCGGATCACCACAGAGCTGGTACAAAGATCCACAACAGCCTTCCTGTTCATCATAACAGCCAAATACGACCATTTTCATCCGGGAATTCACGATCGCACCAGCACACATGGGGCACGGTTCCTTTGTCACGTAAAGTACGCTGTCATTTAGACGCCAATCCCCCCTTGTATTCGCTGCCGCAGTAATAGCGATCATTTCTGCGTGGGCCGTGGGATCCTTTAACGTTTCCCGTTGGTTGAAACCACGGCCTATAATAGCACCATTTTCCACTACTATAGCACCAATGGGTATTTCGTCCGTTTCGAAAGCTTTAATGGCCTGATTCAGGGCCATTTCCATGTACTCTTCATGACCCTGTCTTTTATTAGGATACACCTGACCAAGTTCTAAAGCCATGTTACTTTAGATATTCTTGAAGTTCTTGTATCTTAGCAGCAAGTTTTTCTTGCCCCACTATCGTTTCATAATTGGCATCAAAATCCGGTAAATTTTTGGCTAAAATGATCGCATCAACGTGATATTCGCTATCATTAAAGTCATCGATTGTAGTCGACCTGACAAATTTTGCAAAGGCCAGTGTAATATGGACATCCAGGTAATCGGTCGGATAATTTCCTTTATTATCAACACGCTCATGTGGGAAAGCCCAGTTAACCCTATCCTTTTCAATTTCCGATATCAGTGAATCGCCCCAGACTATCGCCATGGAATCATCCTTTAAAGCACTATATGTAAAGGCAAGTCCCGCTAGAATATCATGCCATACATTGTGATCTATTCGCGGGTTCTGGGTCTTGCCTTCCCCTATTAAAAATCGATTAATAGCATCATTCAAATCCGTGTCCTCAGTACCTGCTTGGGTTATACTAAAACTACTCAACTTACCATAAGTCCAACCCAGCCCATTATACCCATCCTGATAGTTCGTATCTTTCATTGTTGCATTTTCAAACCACTTACGAACCTCTTCATAATCATCCTTGTCGCTTGCTTGTTCAAATAAAGTCCAGCCGTAGTTAGTCATATCTTCCTCTGTTGCGGTCCATTCCTTACGACAAGCAGAAAAAATGAGCATTAGCACTGCAATGGTTATGAATAGTTTATTGCAACTCATCGCAGCAACATTACCTTCTTGGTCTGTACCTCGCCAGCACTAGTGATCATATGAACAAAATAGATACCACTAGCAACACTCGCACCACTCTTATCCCGGCCGTACCACATAACGCTATATTGACCAGGACCTTGTTGTCCCCTGAACAGAGTCTGCACATGCTGACCCAGGATATTATAGATCGATAAATTGACCTGTTGCTGTGGACCATCTACAAAACCCACATCATAGGTTATATTTGTTACCGGGTTAAAGGGGTTTGGATAGTTTTGACCTAAACTCGTAAGTCCTGGTACGATAACTGTCTTCCGTCCTAAACGGAAATAACCCATCTTATCCGTATAAGCCTTTATCCGGCCCTGCTGGTTGTAGGAAGGCAGTTCTGTCCAGCTGTTATCGCTGTTACGCTGGTATAAAGCCTGTTCATCATCATAACTCGCTAAGGATACTTCTACCGGGTTACTAAACCATTGGGCCTCATTTCCCAACTTATAACTACCGGAATACCCTTTTTTAAACATGGTGGAATCTACTATCATGATATACTGGTCCATATTCACCGCCCCGATCTCACCAGTGACATTGAATAACCCATCAGAACTGTAACCCGTCCAACGACTCATAGACCGGGCTATTTGTACTGTTAAATTTCCATTCTTTACGGTATCACCTACCACTGCATTAGCAACTGCTCTAAAAGAGACAGTTTCACCTTCCTTGTCATCTATAAACTTTTTATGATGTCGATATGTAAAAGGCCCCACTTTATCCAAAGCAATACGGTTTAAATATGTAGGGCCATAATACAAACCTATATTCGTGGCTTTAGAGATTGTATCAGTGATAATGATATCATAAAAGCTAGTAAAAACATTATTTTGGACTATATCAAAGGTTAGGTATGGCCGCGGTATACGAATAACATCAATAATAAATATTGTCGTATCGCTTTTTGGATTTTGAGGATTATCAATACTATCTGTTACAATAGCCTCAATTTCTGCATAACCACTCCATAATTTTGTTGGGATAAAGCGCGCAGTGGAATCACCTTCACCTGGAGCATAAGACACGTATACAGATGAATCTATTATCATAGTACCAAGCTGGGTAGATAATGGATTTCCAGATATGGAATCAAAAATTGTATACTTTTCAAAAGATGTCGCTTTAAGCTTAAATGCGAGTTTTGTATCATCTACATCATCAACAAATTCCTTAAAAACAATGCGAAAAGTATCATTTTCCATCATTGTTGTATCCGGGGGAAACCCGTCTTTCCATTTGGGGGCATCATTAATTGCATTAATATTTAAGTTAATTTCAGATGAGTCATTATTTATAGTATCAAGCCCAGCATAATTAAGGTTAAGGGTTGCGTCACTTGCTTTAAAAATTATAGAGTGAGGACCATTAGAAGTATTATAGTCGTAGAGTGCTTTTATTTTTGCAGTGGATCCGGTGTCATTCTGAGTAATTACAATTTTTATTGTATCAGCCAAGGAATTAGCCGTCATTCTGGCACCAATAGTTTTTAATCCGCTACGAGATTGTTGACCAGGCTGAGATGTCCTGTGTTGGACTGTTGTTGACGGACCAATAAACGGAGACATGATGGGATAACTAGAATCAGGAACAATAGCGCCAACCAATTCATAAGTCCATACAATAGCAGTATCATTATTATCCTCGTCATGGATGTACTGTGTCAGGTACACCTCAAATGAATCATTTTCATCAAAAGAAATACCTGGCATCCGCAGATCTGGAAGTAAGGGATATTTCAGGTCCCAATCATCCCCGGATCTGAAATATGGCGGGTCATTTACCGGCAAAACTTTCAACGGATAATCAAGCGTATCTGATAAAGTATCCTTATCTACAACAACAACTTCCAGCCGAAAATTACCCGTATCCTGCGGTGTTGGTGTCCATCTAATAACCCCGGAAATGTCAATGTTAACCGAATCTTCTGCATTAGTAGGCCAGATACTATCTTTCCAGCTAATAAAATATTCAAATGTATCACTTAATGCAGTGGCTAGATCCAGATCTATAACACGTACAGTATCAGTATAGAGACCTTCTTCATAGGCTATTATAGTAGAATCAACTGAAATAATCGGTGCACTATTCTTGCGGTAGATAGTATCAGAAGAAACAGTGGCTGATACATTACCGGCAGTATCCACGGCACGAATGTTAAAACTATACATTCGATTATGTCGCATGCGCAAATCCGTTACATTTGCGGACTCATTCAGGCCAACACTTGTCCAAGCAACCAGTGTATCCAAAGAGTCTCCCGCTGCATTATGCATATCAATCTGATAATCATAGTTCAGTATCCCTGAACCAGGAATAGAATTATAGGTTGAATCACTGGACCCGGTCCAACTGGCGCTAAGATTTTCTTCTGAATACAACGTGTCCACAGTTAAGACATTCCCACCATTAATGTTAGATACTGTTGGAGCATAAGGATCATATACAAATATTGTGGCACTGGAATCACCCTGCGTCTTGTTGCCCACACGGTCAGCAAGCACTGCTCGGATATAGATGGAATCACCCTGCACCAGTCCTGCCTCTGGCGCCAATACCGCCTCAATCTCTGCCATACTGCGATAGAATTCCGTGGTTTGTCCAACCTCTATACTATCTGCATACGGTTCCTGTAAATTCGGTATGTTCACCCAACCTGCACCACGGGTCTTGTTCCATAATTCTATATACAGCCCACCCGTGGAACTATAGAACAAGCTAGGATCTGTTGCTACACTTGGTATAGGTACCCATACACCTATACTATCAGTAATGCCATTGATCCAACCGGTCTTGGGGTTATACCCATAACTGGCAGCGGACCCACTGGGAAAACTGTCAGGAAAGAAATTGTCTATTATAAAAGAAGAATCATAATCAACTGGTGACCATCTCGGTCCTACATAACTTTTAATATCATTTACAGCCCGGTCAGTCCCATTGACCTTCACCCACATTGTCCCATGGGTTGTATCGGGTAATTCTAAGTACCAGACAAGGCTTGAATCATCATTTGTGATATACGGGGTATCGGTAATACTATTCAGTTCATTACCCAGTGAATCCTTCAATAAGCTTGTTACGTTGTTTTGAAAGGATAAACTAACTGCTGGAGGAATTTGATAATTAAAAGTAACGTCTAGTGTTGGTTTGGTGAAACCTGAATTAGGCGTACCAAACTTTTCATCTAAACTGGCAGTTATTTTTATAAGATCCTGACCCTTCCCATTGGCTAAATAAACCTGATCTGGATCAAAATCTGTAGATTGATTTGTTAACCAGTTTTGGGTAGTGTTTTCATAGCTAAACGTACAGATTGGTTTTGAATTATCAACAATCAGTATATCATTGGCAAGAGTATCTATGTTTTGAGGGCCTGTAACGTGAAAGGTATTAGTAGATAATAATGAATTTCCCGCTCGATCACTGGCGTCTATTTCAACATTAGTAGAACAAATTTCTACCCCTATTGTAGGAATTGTGGCAATAAAGAACCACTTGGTTGAATCAGTAGTTACAGTATCTATCGTCATATTTACCGTATCAATATCGCCAGGTGTAACTATTGAAGTAAGATAATCAATGCTAATTCTTGGTATGGACTTTGTTGGCTCAGTAAAGATGGCCTCAATAGTGTCCAATTCTGAAGTTTTTATCGCATCTAATGTATAGTCAAGATACACTTTTGGCTTAGTTGTATCGTAGGTCACCGGTGTAGAAATATGGACTGATTCATTACCAGCGGAATCCATAGAGAACCAGGTAACTTTATATACCGTGCCATCTTTTAAACCTACCGGTGAATCATTTAGATCATGTAATTCAATATTTTCCACTAGGCCAGTCTTTAACTCATTGCCTTCAAAGATTTGTGCGTGTACAATAGCATCAGCGCTTCCGCTAAGCCTTTCCCAGGTAATGGATGCACTATCTAAATTTTCGCTGAGATCATATGATACCATGCCAGAATTCACATAACTGTTGCTGTCTGGGGTCAATGATGTAAACTCTGGATGCACGTTGTCCATATAAACGATACCCGAATCCACTACTGCGGATTGATTAATTAGATTACCAGCCTTATCATAGGCCGTTGGTGTGATATTGAAATAACCATTTACAGTGTCGGTCGGATTTAATACATATTCATAGTCATACTTATAGTTACCCATCGGGGTCATGGCAGCGCTGGCAATATCGCCAATGGTTATATCGCCTCCTTGTCCCACTGGAGCATTGATGGCCAGTGTAGGGATCGAATCAATTTGAATGCTATCGGTAAATGTAGCGTGAATAATTAACTTTTCATCATGGTGAGAGACAAGAGAATCTGATGAATCGGTCGTAGCAGTAGTTGTCTCAAAATAGGTAAATGTCACCCCTGGCGCATCCGTATCAATAATGATATTCATTTTCTGTGCCAAAGCAGAATCACCTGCCACAGTGGGCAGTATTGTAACCAGGTTGTTACCCGCTGGATCTATCAGGGTACCAGTGCCTTTTACATCCAGGGATGTCGTAGCTGCGTAGTTCAACCTATCTGCAGTAGTAACCAACGGATCCGTGTCCTCACTGGATTCATCACTATCAACAAGGTAGGTATAGTAGACTGTGTCCTGACTGGCATTGCGAAATGGTATGGTTGGATTTACTCCATTGGTATTTAACAGTTCCAAAGTGGAATTTTCATTACCCACACCTCTGGGGGCAGTAATATTTTCAGTAGTGACCAGGTTAATAAATATCGTTTCCCCTTCTTTGTAGGCCCGTTCAATACTCGCGGATCTTACCTCTTTAATTGTAGGCGCTGTCTCATCAACAGTAAGAGTGGTCGCACTTGCTGCCCAATCAGTATAGTTACCAGCTACATCAAAAACTCGTGCTGCAAAAGAAAGTTGTGCACCTTCAGCAAAATCCGGAATTTCTTCCACCCCTTTATAGCCAGTCCATCCACCATCTACAGAATCAGCCAGAGACGTTGTGGCACTAGGGACTGTGGATGTAAGATTATCCTTTTCCAGAGAGGTAATGTTATAAGACGCATCGTAATTTCCATTAGTAACGCTATAAACCCCCAGTCTGGTCCAGTCTGGGTTTACAGTTACTTTCCCAAGTATTTGGACTGCTCCACCCACCAGTGTTTCATCATCTAACAGCGGTGCGGTAACTCTAATGCCTGTATTATGACTGTTCCAATAACCAGGAACTATATTCACGGTAGAAACATCATCCGATGTAGAATCAACGTCTGTATCTACACTACCTGTCGTCCCTGCTGGAGCAGGGGCACTCTGGTCAACTACTATGGGGGTACCGTACACCGCCGTCAAAGTTTGATTACCGGCCAGGTCGGTAATTAAGGCTTTGAATGTTAATGAATTCCCATCAGAAAATTGATTATTATACTGTGCGGCACTAAGGTTTTCAAAATCATTAGTGCCGATTGCTGAATTAGTTGTTGAGGCGTTAAATTCAATAATTTGATCTGCATAATCATCCCCGCTTGTCAAGTCAGTGTATGAAATATCTACTGCAGCAGATCCCAAATCTTCATAATCCTCAGGGGTGTCACCTACCGGTACTGCTTCCGCTTGTATCTGAATTGTACCACAATCATTACCATCTGCAGTATTGCAGTCCAGACTAGGGTCAATAGAAGCCAGAGACAAATCAACTCTATCTCCATTATCATCAAGTTTAGTAGGATCAGTTGTACTACGGAAATAAAATGTAAATTCAAGCTTTTCAGTTCTATAGTTATAGTAACCGGTTCTATTCTCATCACCTCTTGGATAAACCGAAGTAATTGACATCGTATTCTGCCCGCTCGAAGAAACGTAGTATGGATCGATCCCATCAATGATCAGATCTTTACTTTCATCCAATGAAATCAATAATAACTCATCGCCACTCGAATCATTCGGTTTTGGAAGCACAGGGCTGGATGTATTACTAACCCCATATTTGAGCAAATTACCGCTTATTGAATGCATAACACTGCCGTTGAGATCAATTATTGCTTCAGTGCCGGTTAGTTTAAATTGCAGACACCCACCGTTATCGTTTGTAAGCGTTGTTTCATCCTCGCCGGGGGTATAGTTGAATACCAATGTATCAACCCCGCTGAAATATTCGGCGACACCAACCACTGTACCTGTTGCCAGTTTAATAGATGGTCTGCTACCAATTATATTTACAGTTATATCTTCGGTTGGTATAAGCTGAATTGGGATTGGTAAATCAGCATCATTTGATTCTGGCCCCCACCAACCATTAGCATTAACCGCTGTAGCTTTTTTAATATAAGGACGGTGAGCAGCGGTTGTACCATCAATCTTTATGGTCGTCAAACCGGTTGAACTAAATACCTCGGTATTTTCATAATCAGTAGAATTCCCAGCTGCATCAAAAATTCTTGCTTTAATCTTTATATCCTTAGTATTCATATCATCCCAAGTACCACCACCTTTTTGTAATTCTTTAATTCCATAAGGGGCAGCATTATCAACTGGGCCTGCATCACCAAGATCACCTGCTCCAGTTACTATGATGTAAAAATTTGTGTAATTACCACTACTAATACTTTTTACACTTCCAAGCGTGTCCCAATCAAAGGTATCTATTTTACCGAATAACTGCGCCTTGCCACCTTCAATTTTTTGATCGAGACCATTTAAGTTGCCAATATCCACTTTCAGGTAATCAGTATCAATATTCCAATAGCCCTGGATAGCTACGCTATTTGGAGCAGGGTTGCTCACCTCAGTGATCATGTCAATAATTGGTTTTTGATTAGCGGCATTGGTGACTCCCGGATCAAATTCATCTACAAAGATTGTTACCTTACTGGCATCCTCTGTATCGGTCGTATTACCGGCTAGATCTTCAGACCTAATCTTAAAATCAACATTACCCGTCA
>Ga0208764_10001397_pt1 | contig 15483 bp, 9 predicted proteins | sample ETNtaG_18_FD_185762 | JGI IMG/M metagenome (GOLD analysis project Ga0208764, IMG submission 185762) | Marine microbial and viral communities from oxygen minimum zone, Eastern Pacific Ocean - ETNP201302SV91 (SPAdes) (version 2) | ecosystem: Environmental > Aquatic > Marine > Oceanic ... | reverse complement strand
AGAAGCGGCGGTCAGCAACAGCATCCAAAATGCATCTGCTCCAAAGTTCCACTGTAGTACTGCAAACGTTAGCGCAAGACAAAGGAGAATTGTTCGTGGATTTCCTTGGTGCCTTCCTTGAGATTCAGCGACAACATGTACAGTTGCAAGAGATGTAATACCTAACAGAGTATACCAACCAATATCATCTCGTCCATCAACGAACATCAACCATACAGCGAGCCCAGAAATCATTCCAAGATTCCACAATCGCATTAATCCTGAATCACGCAAGCGAGAACTCAATTCCGTTGCACCGATTAATTTGCCCGCGAGGTTGACCCCAGTATCTCCCAACTTGAGATTGATTGGATATTGAATGAGTGCAGCCACTGTAAGATACAGGGCAACGAATTTTGGATCAAGAATGATTAACAGATCGACCTCGATGTCTCTGGCTTCAGAGAACGACTCCAGTGAGGAGGTCCAAAGTGCGTGAACGAGCATCCATAGCCACGGTGCGAGGACAGTAACCCCTGCAATACTGGGTGACACACGTTTCAATGCAAGCGCACCGGTCGCCAGATGAATAATCGTGAGTCCACAGAGAAGATACAACCCCTCATCGCCACCCTCTGATACAGCCTCTGCAGGAATGAGGATGGTCAGTAACAAGATGAGAACTAGACTTCCCAACCAAAGCACTCGATCGGTCACGTTGGATTGGTGTTTGAGGAGCATCGCAACAGTCACAATCGTAGACAGTACTGCGAAGGCCTCGTATCCAGAGATGAGGGATGTATTAATCAGGTCAGATTCCAACCCTACGAGAACGATTAACAGAACAGGCAACGATGAGAGCAACGGTTTCAGAACCTCGAATGCATCCACACCTCGGACAACCAGATAGGAACCGCCGTAGACAGCGAGAAGAGACAACAAGATGGCAAGAGAATATCCGGTCGCATCACGCCCACTCGCGAGCAGAAGGAGTGCTCCAATCATACCGAGGCCTACAGAGACGCCCCATAACCCGGGCTTTCCCAACCCACTGATTGCAATTCCTTTGCTAAACCAGTTCTCCGAACGCGAGAAACGAGCTGCCATCGAGCCGTTGATGCAAGTGACGACTAGGGCGAGTAAGAATAGCGGCATCGGGTCTGTGAGCGGTAAGATTTCTAGCGCTCCAATTTTCAGCGAATCTGATAAAATCGCATGTAAACCAATCCACAGATGGCTTGCGGCGATTCCAAGCGATGCGAGGTTCCCACTCTGGCGGTGATAGGCCAGGCCGTGCAGGAGCATGGTTGCGAGCATAATCATCGCTGCAACCCCCAATTCACCACCGACGGAACCCGCCGCAGAAGCCAATGCGAGAGAGACAAGCGTAGCTTGAGCCATGATCGCATCGTGCTTGTGACGATATCCAACCAAAATGTTGACACCGATTAGAGCGATCAATGAGCCACCCAGTTGAGGTGTGTCAATCCAACCCCAATGATGTGCATCGATGGCCAAACCGTAGAGCAATTTCATCGAGATAATGACCCATGTCACACCGAGTATGTGCATTCCTTTGTCGGGTACCCAACGCTCACCGAGAACGAATCCTAAGGTCGCGAGCCCGATGAGTCCAGCGGTTGCCATCATCGGTTCTAAGGCGGTTGCGACAAGCCAACCGATCAGGCTGTACACAAAAATCATCGTGACCATCAAGGCCCAATGGAGCCGCCTTTCACCTTCTACAGCCATCTCGGTAATCGTATCCAATTCAGGTGTTTCATAGACGGTCCCATCAGCGAGAATATCACCGGGCTTTGGACCCGATTCTGAATCAAACACTTCGAATATTTCACCGATGGCGTCATCGGTATCCTTGTCATCATTCACACCACCCTTGGGAGAAGTCCCAGCGACGGCATCGGTCGGTGACCCACCAGGGAGTGCAGGGCGTTTCGCAGTGGCCAAATCGTCAGGTGTCATGAAGGCATCAAGATCTATCCCACCACCCATTTGGAAGGCCCGGGAATCGATGATTCTGTCCTCGGAAGGGGTTTTGACATCATCATCATCATCCCCCGCCATACAACGAAGCCATCCATTCGTCGCATAAGCGTCGCCCCGTTATGGAATCGAATTCAGTGGTTTGTATACGGCCCCCAAGGGGGCCGAACCACAGGTATGGGTGGCCGAAATGCACTATAAGTGTCCAGCGAGGCGCGCTCGACATGGCCCTCTCGGTCATTGGATGCGCTGGCCTTGAAGGGCAGCACGATTTATCCCATCATGGGCTTAGCCCAAGTGGCCAAGTACACTGGAATTTGGAATGGCAAGCACTGTACGAGGCAGCCCTCCGAAGAGGAGAGGGGGATCTTACCGCACACGGCGTTTTGATGACTGAAACCGGGGAGAGAACTGGGCGGTCTCCGAATGATAAATTCGTCGTGAAAGATGGTGATGAAAGTAACCCCCTAACAGGCGATATTTGGTGGGGGGATGTGAATGTTCCAACAACGCCCGACGTCTATGAAAGGTTGAGCCAAAAAGTGCGAAATTATCTATCGAATAGGGAAGAGATTTTCATTCAAGATTTACACTGTGGTGCGGATGCTGACGAGCGACTTGCCATCCGTGTAGTCACCGAAAACGCATGGCACTCCGCCTTTGCTCGCAACATGTTTCTCCGGCCTTCGGTCGAAGAGATTCAGAAGCACCAACCTGAATTTACAATTCTCCACGCACCACATTTCCACGCAGATCCACAAACCGATGGGACCAATTCTGACGCTTTCGTAATCATTTCCTTTGAGGAAAAAACAGTGATTATTGGAGGAACTCGTTATGCTGGCGAAATCAAGAAATCGATTTTCTCAATCATGAATCATATCCTCCCTGGCCGGGGTCACTTGCCAATGCATTGTTCATCAAACACGACCGGCGACAACACAGCGGTATTCTTCGGCTTATCAGGAACTGGAAAAACAACATTGTCTGCAGACCCAAATCGAGCCCTCGTCGGTGATGATGAGCACGGATGGTCAGCAAAAGGCGTCTTTAATTTCGAAGGTGGCTGTTATGCCAAACTAATCGATCTTGAGGAAGAGGAAGAACCTGCAATTTTTGCAACGACTCGCATGCCGGGTTCAATCTTAGAAAATATTGTCACGGACCGTGAAGGCATCCCCGACTTCTCAGACGATTCATTGACGGCCAATACACGGGGTTCCTACCCAATCGAATTTATTGCAAATCGCACCGACGATTCCATGGCTGGCCACCCCCAAAATGTCGTATTCCTCACATGTGATGCCTTCGGCGTTTTACCTCCAATCAGTCGATTGAGTCCTGCTCAAGCCGCCTATCACTTCATTTCTGGATATACCGCAAAGGTCGCCGGAACCGAAGTTGGAATCAAAGAACCACAAGCAACATTCTCAGCATGCTTCGGGGCTCCTTTCATGCCCCGACATCCCAGCGTTTATGCCGATTTACTCGCCTCAAAGATGGCAGAGCATGGCGCCCGTTGTTGGCTGCTCAATACAGGATGGGTTAGTGGGGGATATGGCAAGAGTAAACGAATCCGAATTAAATGGACAAGAGCTTTACTCAATGCAGCGTTGGATGGCAGTTTGAACGATGCAACATTTGTGACAGATCCTCGGTTTGGTTTTGATGTCCCTCAATTCTGTGAAGGAGTACCAGAAGAAATCCTCAACCCACGTGAAACATGGGGCGAAGGTACAAATTTCGACGCAACAGCTGATCGGCTTGCGAATATGTTTGCAGAGAACTTCAAACAATTTGAGGAAGGGACCAGCCAGGATGTCCTTGATGCAGCCCCGAAGCCGCTCTCATGAGTCCCAATAGGCTGCAAAACCTTAGGCGAGGTCCCTTGTGGGACCTCTGATGGACGTCACTGCGGCCGCGCTATTTCCTTCTCTCTCCGAAACGGGTGGGAAGGTCACAGGTCTGAGGATGCCTGATGATGAACCAGCCTGGATTTTGCTTGACAAATCAAACCCGAATGGTTTGGCCAATCAACTTGAGTTTCTCCTCCAAGGATTGGGTTCAAATCGACGAGGCTTGCATAATTCAGTGACCATTGATGAATCCAAAGGTCCAGTGCACATTGTAGACGGTTCGCTAATCGGTCCAAGTTCACATATCGAAGGGCCGTCATACATCGCTGGAGAAGTTCGACACGGGGCCTATGTTCGTAGCCACTCATGGATTTGTCGAGGTGCTGTGGTTGGCCATGCGACTGAAGTTAAGCACAGTTTGTTGCTACCGGGTGCAAAAGCCCCTCACTTCAATTATGTCGGCGATTCCATTCTCGGCCGAAATGTCAACCTAGGGGCTGGTTGCAAATTGTCCAATCTGCGAAACGATGGCCGTCAAATTCGAATCCACAACCTCGGGATCGACACTCAGTTGAGAAAATTTGGTGCAATTCTTGGAGAGGGTGTACAGATTGGCTGCAATGCTGTTTGCAACCCTGGCACGGTCCTGGGTCCAGAATGCAATGTTTGGCCAAACGTGACTGTGAGTGGTGGCCACCCAACCGGTAGTGTACTACGAGAGTGATTGGAATGACGCGGCCAAGACTGCACGGCACCGATGGCATCCGAGGTCGGATTGAAACCTTTGATGGAGATGATGAGGCCGCACTCAATGCTCTAATCAAGAATCGAATCCTTAGCAACCGCGCTATGAGAATCATCGGTGAAGCCACGGGCCTATTCCTCATTGAAGATGTTGGCGAATCTCCATTGGTCATTATCGGTTGGGATCGGCGTGATGGTAATACGGCACTCGTGGCTTCATTGGAATCGGGATTGGAGGCGGCTGGTTGTCGCACACTACGGGTTGGCGAGTTACCCACCCCCGGTCTGCACAATGCTGTTCTCGCTAGCGCTGCAGATGCAGGAATGATGGTCACTGCCAGCCACAACCCTGCAAGCGATTCAGGTGTGAAATTCTTTGATTCCGAAGGCTACAAATCAATGCCCGGTGTTGAGGATCGAATCTCAGAACTCGCATGGCAGTTGGCCGATGGCCGTTTGGCAGCCCCTCAAGAAAAATCTGCATCAATGGAAGAAATAGATGGATTGAGCCTATATCGAAGTGCTTTGAAAAATCGCTTGCAGGTTTTTGAATCTCTATTGGGTGTCGATTTTAATAATATAGATTGGAAAAGTGTGGTTTCACCTCAAGGCCTACTACTTGATTCATCAGGGGGTGCCGCTACTGAATGGCTCGCAGAAAGCCTAAGTCGACGCGGATTGGATACGATTGAGGTCAGCAGTCGCTTGGACCCAATCAACCAAGATTGTGGGGCCGGTGACTTTTCCCCAACCGCCAAATGGTCGATTGAGAACCTCCTCATGGACGAATCCCATCACCGATTGCTATGGACGATTACCCAGAGATTGGAGGGAAACGAGGGTATACCGCCGTGGAAACCGGGACAGATTGTTGGAGCCGCATTAGATGGTGATGGCGATCGATGTTTACTCATCGAAGCCACATCAGAAGGATTGCAAATAGTCGATGGCGACCGAATGTGTGATGAGATTATACGCGCCGGTATTGGAAACCATTCAGGAGCATGGAAAATGGCTGCCAGTATCGAAAGCGATCTTGGTTTGACAGCAGATCTCCCCAGACTTGGTGAACATGAATCGGTCACAACTGCGGTAGGTGATCGATGGCTATCTGCTGCCTTGTGGCCCGAAACGGGCCCGAGGTGGTTTGAATCAGATCAAGTACCAAAAGTCATTGGTACCGAAGATTCTGGGCATTTGGTGATGCCAACACTCTGTCCAAACACTGACAATAAGTGGGCGTTGGTCGGCGATGGAACCGCCACTCTTCTAGCAACTCTACTCGCAAGAGCTGCACTTTGTAAAGAGGGGTCGGAACCAGCCTTCCAAGGTGGTTGGAAAAAGCGTAGTTCAATCCGTCCGAGCGTTAGAGAGCGTTGGACAGGTGATAACGAACTCTCATCCTCGGTCCAATCGGTGGCGGAGAAGTGGTGTGGCTCACCATTGACGCGCACACATGTGGACGGTGAACCAGCGCTGATGTTGTTGGAAGGAATTGTTGAGAACTTACCAGTATCAATCGCGGTTCGAAATTCAGGCACAGAAGCCAAGACATCAATCTCAATTCGTTTTGCGCGAGGCATAGATGCGGATGGTAACCAATTGATGGAACAATTACTCGATGTTCTGACCTCTGAACTATCACCATAGGTTGTTTTGAGAGCAATTAGCGAAAATCGCTAATACGAATTAGCCATCGAAGTCACCTGAGAGACATGCTACCGGCCGACGTATTGACGAAACTTGATGCCATGGACGAGTATGATCGCATGCTTGCATACGATCGAATCGGAAGAGACCACAGAATGAGTGCATCAGAAGTCGAGGCGCAATTCAACGCCTGGAAGAGTGGAGGTGCTGTTCCATCAGCAAGTCCAACACCTCAACAGGCCCCCAGTGGCCCATCTGGGCAAACTGCAAATTATATCCAAGACGCATCTCGATATCGACCAGCATATGACCCAAGCAGAGAAGGCAAGACCCGCCAATCACAAATCGAACAGGCGGTCATGTGTCCATTGTGTAATTCTGCTCTTGGCATCCCAGCAACTCGCCCGATCAAGGTCACATGCCCAAGTTGTTTGGCAGAATCGACATTTACGGCGTAATTGCGGTATTTTATACAACAATTGAAAACACACTCGCACCCCCCTAAGGGGTGCGGGAGGCACTCAAGATGGTCCGAACCTTGGTCATCACGGTAGATCGTGACAACGATTTGGGCGTTAAGGCAGGCATTCGCGGAAGCGTAGTTGGCCGCCGTCAAGTTCTGACTGCAGCGCTACGATTGGGTATCGCAGACCCAGAAGAAAGTGATACAAACGCTATTCTCGGTGCATTGCACCAACACGACCTCTTGGCTGAGGGTGCAGAACCCAACGATGAGGTGGAAATTGCGATTCTCACAGGTGATGAGCGAGTCGGCATCAAATCGGATCGCAACATCGCGCAACAACTTGAAGATGTCATCTCAGAGTTTCAACCCGATCGTGGGATCCTTGTGACAGATGGAATGGAGGACGAATCGGTTCTACCCATTCTTTCCAGTCGACTTTCAATTGATCATGTTGAGAAGATTATCGTTCGTCAATCCAAAGGTATCGAAGGGACATACTACTACATCGCCAAGGCGATCGAAGACCCACGCTGGAGAGCTAGGCTTCTGGTTCCTATCGCCGTTTTCATGATGATTTTGGGACTCGGTATGATTCTTCCAAACGGTGCAGTTCTCATCGGTTCCATGCCATTATTGGTGGGTGTGTACCTCCTGTTCAAGGGATTGGGTGCCGAAGATCGACTCGAGCGATTGATGCGAGATATGCGTGAATCAGCCGATGCAGCAATCCTGTCCTCCCTCTTATGGGCTGTAACAGGTGTAGCGATATTACTGGCTGTCGTTGAAGGGTACGATACGTATGCTGAATTCCAAGTAGACGGCGGAGGTAGCAACATTTTGATGGGTCTAACCGTGTTACAGAAGTCCTTGACCTGGATTGTTCTTGGCGCACTTGCCTTCGCATTATCTCTGATGGTTTTGCGATGGAAGAAGGGCAACTTCAGTGGCCGTTCGGTATTGATTATTGCATTCGGGGCCGTGCTTTGGACGATGGCAACGGCAGCTCTTGAGGTCGCGATTCGAATTACAGATGGAGGTGGATACGAATATGACGTAACCACCATCATGAATGATTGGGGGCAAACCCTCCTTGCATTGTTCATCTTCTGGGCTCTTCGGACAGGTGTCCGATCTTGGGAATCGAAGCAAGATACAGGGCGCTATTGGGGCGTCTGAACTATTGTTCAACCACAGACGGGGCGTTTGCCTGCTCTTCTCGATGCTTGGCGCGCTGGCGTGCTCGAAGGTACTTCAGAGGGTGATTCATCCATTCTCTGTTACATAGATCCGATTTCGCATCGCCTCTAGTGATTGGACAACAAGCGTTAATCTGTAACTTAGGGCATCCAGCAGGTGTGTATTCATGCTCATAGACGTGATTCAATTGATAGCGTGTCGTATCAGCTGAATAGTCAGGTGCATTGACGAAAAACGCTTGAGCTTCGTCGACGGTGAGGCCAATCACCCGTGACATACTTGCAAGGAAAACCCTGCCAACATGATTGATGTTAACGGATTGTGCAAGTTGTGTCGATATCTCCTGCATACAGGGGGGCCAATCACCTTCTTCCGCAGAAGTGAACGAAACTTCAGTGGTCGCCTGATGCTGTAACAAACCGACGATCCGACCGACCTCTTCCGCCATACGTCCGGTAAACGCCTCATCCATTTTCTCCATTCTACCCCGGCATTCTTCAATGAGTTGCGTTCTGATTCTTTCTTTCAACAAACGAGAAAGTTGTTTCTGGCTATTGCCCTTCGCTCCCGGTGATAGAATCACCCATCCATTTAGTACGGGCCGGTTTGGCAAACGCCAGTAAGAACCACTGATTTTAGGACAGATTTCGATAAAATCAAGCATGGAGACTTCCCAGTTCCCATCTTCACCAATTCGAACCCCCCTCAGGTAAGTCTCGGCCAGCCGTTGAAATGAATCTGGAGTTTCGATATTGCCCCACAACTGATCTGCGCGACTCGCTTCCCCTTCAGCCCAACGACCCAACAGACGTTCGTCAAATGAAGCGCACACGGTTACCATCGCGTATAGGAAAGACAAGCATTCAACCATTTGACCGTATGGCGTGTGAATATCGATGGTTGTCGTCGCATCAATGTCTTTGCTTACAACCGACTCGACAAGTCGCACACGCGCACGCACGCGAACAGCCTCAAGCCATTCAGTGTCCACCAATGCCTCCAAATTGATTTTATTCGCTTCCATGTGTGCTTTGATTGCAGCATTCGCCTGTGGGAGGAACGGATATCGCGCTGTGACGACGGGGTCCTCGATGGCTGGAGGCTGCAATGGCATAGGCATGGAGTGTCTACCGGGTAAACGAGGGTTCTTCAAGGCTCTCTATACCTCCGGTGAATGTGGCCCCCTCAGTTCTCCCTGCCCTGATTCATATTCAGGATGAAATCAGAACAGATTTCGGTTGGAGATTGGAACAGGACTCGATTTCTGCAAGAGAACTTCGAGATGCCTGTGATGACAAGTCTTGGTCTGTACCATCATGGTCTGAAAAGGGTCGTGCAACAACCCGATTGAATCTTCAAGAGCGATTGATTTCCACACCACTGACCATCCTTGGTGCTGCTGCTGATGCCGATGATGTGCGAGCAGCCATTCAAGACAGACATGGGATCATAGCCGCGGATGGTGCTGTCGGAGTTCTCGAAGAAGTTGAGTTTTCAGAAATTGCATGGGGTGCATTACAATGCGTGGTCAGTGATGCGGATGGGGATCCAACTCATCTAGCGATGGCGGCTAAACGAGGTATTCCATTCAGTTTGCATGCGCATGGAGATAACATCGATGAGTGGGCATCATTTCTGGATGTTCTACACATCTTTTCCACGCCACTCATGTTGACGCATCAAACACCGGAATCCATCTTGGGTATGCACAACCCTGGTGGCTTTACGGATGGAGATCGGGCTGTTTGCCTTGCCTTATCGCTGAACGTCTCCCCAAATCAACTCACCCTCAGAGGATTTCGAACCGATATCATTGGACGATGGACAGGTTCTACAGTTCCAGAGCGAAAGATGCGTAAATTAGAGTGGATGAAACGTGTCCTTGAGATTGCGGGGGTGGAAATGTGAACCTGGTTCATGAGGCGATGGCGCGCGAATCGAGTTCCGATGGCAAGAAACCTAGGAAGGATGCAAAGAAAAACGCGCGAACCAGATTTTTTGCAACCCTCATCACTTGGATTTTATTGAATCTCATCTGGCTACAGGCTTCGCAAGCTGTCGCCGTCAATGAAGTCAACGAGCACGGGCGCGATGTCAATGGAATGTATACCCTTGATGTGCCCAACCTGATGAACATGAACCGGGAAACTCCAGTCGAATTGACATGTGATTTCAAGCCTAAAAACTCGACTTCACCAGTTGTTTTTGTTCGTATACAGCACGAACATCCTTCAGGAGAAATTTCGACAATATGGGAGGGGAATTCAACAGATGAATGTCTGACAACATCCTTGTCATTGATATCTGGTAAGCACATCTTTTACACCACGGTAATCCAAGGAGAAAATGCAGATTTGTATCCTTCCCGTAACCTAAGCGCAGAAATGAATCTCGGCATGCAGATATGGCAACCATTCCGCTTTGAGGGATTCGTTGTAGCCAACGCACTTGGGTTGTTTTTGGGAATCGCAGATCGTGCCATTCGCGGCATCATTCGAAGACGAAAGGAATCATTGGTTCGTAATATGCCACTGCACAAGCGCCGACAAAAGGAGGAGTGGGAGCAAATCGCTCATTCAATGTCAGGTGGAGATGCGGTTGAAGTTGGCGATTTGATTGGTCTCCAACCCCAAAGTGCCGATGACAGTATGGAAATGCAACGACGTAGGATGCGGGAACAATTTGCTGCCCAATCCGCAGAAGGCGATGGCGATACCGATGCCTTCGTGGATGATGACGCAGTTGATCAAGATGATGAATTGGGTCCAGGGACAACCGAGGGTTTGACCGGCAAGGTCGAGGCCGACCGCAATATTCGTACAGTTGGCGATCTCTGGCGTAGACTCAGTGGAAGCGAAGATTCCAAGAAGAAAAAGCGATGATTCTCAACTCATGAAATCATCGAGTGTAAACACGGTCACACGATCGTTCTTGAACAGCGAATCCGCACTGTTAATCAATCCTTCAACACGCTGTTGTGTGTAGCGATTTACCTCGTAGTGTTCGATTACGTGCTGCATCACCCGGATGTATTTCCGAACAGCACCTTCACTGACAGTGAGGGCTAGATTACCACCACAGATTTGGTCTTCTTTGGTGAAATGTGAAGATCGACGATAATCTTCCTTTTTGATCTTGATACAATAACCTGACAACGGGAATCGTCGATATGATTCACCACAACGAACGCATCGGAATTTTTGCCGCGTGAAGGCGAGCAGATTACCACGTAAGTCCGGCAAGAAATGAGACTCAACAACCTGACTGGCGACCCTTCGAACATCCACCCCCCTCAATTGTTGACATAAGAGCAGCTGTGCATTCATCTTGTCAATCATGGTGTCCAGTGTTTTGTAGGACGAATTTGCTGGCCCCGAATCAATGGATTGTGCATCATGGGTGAAACCATACCCTCGCACCGCGCCAACAGATCCTTTCCGCCTGTCGACAATATCCATCTGATTCGCAATTTCCGAGGGGTTGGGTTGATTTTGTGTCGCTTCATAGAATCCTCGGTGATACCACCATGCGGTATCGACGTTGAGGGCTTCCTTGTCCAATTCTTCAGGATTTAGACGCGTCGAGAGCGTCAATGGCGCATCCATTCTCCCCCCACGATTGCTTGGTAGTAATTCACGACTGAAGTTCAGAAGACAATCCAACAATAGAATCATCGCATCTTCATCTCCGTCACAATTCCGACGTTTGGCTGCATGATACAATGTGTGTCCATAACCGGCACTGGCATCTGACCAACCGATAATTCGGGTCAATACACCACCGGATGTGTGTGGTGCGAGACCCACGCAAAGGTGGCCCACAAGGTCCCCACCAGTCTTTGCATTGTAGAACGATTTCATCCCATAGAACCGCTCTAGCAATTCATCGACAAAAGCAGTGGCACGGAGAAGATAATCCTCAGCTTTCCGACTGAGAATGAAATCCTGAGGATATAATTCCAATATTTGATCCGGCTTTGAAAGTGGCGTTCCATCGACATCGTGGGTGTAACCCAATTCGATTAATCGCTCAACATCGGTCCCGATATCCTTCGGTTTGAAGTGAGTCACGGGAACATCGATCATATCGAATCGGATGGTTCCCGCCTTGAAGGATGGAAGTTGATGCTTGGCCCGAAGAATCCCTTTTTCCAAGGGTTCAGGGTACCGTTCAAGAGATGTTAATCCTTTGACACCCTTGAATTTCTTTGGGATTCGATCCAACCCCATCTTGATTCGCTTTGTTTCAAGAAGTGCTGGGAGATTCACGGTTTGGTTGATTCCTTTCCGTCGACCATTTGTCTGCCTCCCATCCTCGATAGGCTTGGTTTTCCCTCCACATTCTGTGGGGTCATCAGGAATCATTCGATGATGACACATTGTGTAAGGTGAACGCTGACCACATTTTGTGCACTCACGAGTCCCCATTGTGACGAGAATGGTGCCTTTGTTGGCCGCTTCGGTGATCAATCTTTGTGGTCCACCCTCATTTCCAATTGGGAAAATCGAGTGAGGCTTGCCCTTCATCTCACGAGGTGCGGCCTTTTCTGGACGACCCATTCGACAACCGATTCGGCAAGGGGCGGCTGCGACCCATCGTAAGTCACTACACTTGCGAACCAACCACAGTGCACCATCCACTCCATGTTCATCCAATAGGGCTTCAGCTGCTTCAAGGGCCGTTGGATTATCGGGCCCGTCATCGGTGATTTCCTCCTCTGCCTTTTTCCCCTCTGCTTCGGTTTCAGCAATGTTTTCACCCCGTTGCCTTGCGGCAGTTTCGGCGGCGATTCGAAGCACAGATCGCCGTTTTTCGACCTCCTCTTTCCGCTCATTCTCTATATCGCAGGTCTGGCGTGCTTCGACCAAACGATCCAGCCGCGCGGTGAGGTGTGCTTCGGCATCTACACGGGTTTCAATTTGAGACCCTTGAGTTGAAATTTGAAGCCCCAAACCTTCGATGAGCGGCTGCCATCCGTGCATGATGAGAATGTCTGAACCATCGTGCATGTGGGGGATGCCGAGAATCATCAATGCAGATTTGACAATCCCATGCTCTTGATGATGTGTGCCACGGGGCCATTTTCCAAGAATGGAATCAGTGATTTCCTGAATTTGCCCAGGCATCTTTTCGGGTATGGAGTTACGAGTGGTGACCGTTACCGATTGGTTTTGACCACTCATTGGCAGCTCCGCAGGAGTGTGGTCAATGGGTTGCCAATTCTCGACAGCGCCCGGCAATCGCATCCAATTCCGATCTGGGTGTGGATGTGTAGTGACCCCATCTTCGGGATGAGATGCGGGTTCGATTTTTCCTTTCAGGAGGGATTCGATGATTGCGGGGACAAATTCCAGTGGTAAATCGTTCCACCATAGATTCCATGGAGGTGGGATTGCGGTCAAGAAATCTCGAGAAATAGATACAACTGTATCCCAATCAAGAGTCATTTTCCTCAGTTCACGCTGCCACTGGCGTTGACGTCTATGATTCTCAAGATCACCCCCGGAGCCGTCCACGGAACCCGTAGATGGTATCCCTTCAGGCAATCGCCGGCGAGATGCTCCAAGCAATCCGGCGAACTTTTCCACCTTTTCTTCGGAATCCAACGCATCCAACAAATCACTGGCAAACCAATCAGAAACATATCCTGAAGGAACCAATGGCTTGTTGTTCTCAGCAAACTCCCCATAGCCAATCATCAGCTCCCCATTATCCCAAATGGAAAGAACATCATTTTCGATTCTGTGCCACACTTCAGCCGATTGAATTCGACCATAGCGTCCACTGTTGAGCAATACTGTTGGCCCATCCAGTTCATCACAGGGAACCACAGCACATGCCTTGCCAGGTCGCTCAATTTTCATCTGTGTTCCAACCGCCAAAAAGTCCCCCATCGCATGCATTGAGGCAGGGTTTACACCCGCTGCTGCAAGACCGGATGTCCGTGGCCGGCCATATCTCAGACGGAACCCGCCGGGAGTATTGGGCTCACCAAAGACCGGTCGACCAGCGATGATATCGCCCATGAATCGATCATCGGTCTTGATTTTCCGCCGCTTTGCAGTGGTTGATTTGGAACTCTTTTTCTGTCTCGAAGCAAATTCTGAAATGAAATCCCAGCCGGGGATTTCCAATCGCTCAGTGTGTTTCTGGATCTTTGCCGCCTTCAGACACAGCCCTTCACCGATGACCAACATCACACCACCACGAATCCGTTTCCGGTATGCGTTGCTGGGAGGTGGTTCGACGATATTGCGAATCTCGGGATATCCAGCACATTCGATGCCTTCGGTTTCTTCTCCATTGACCATGATTGGACAAGCTTTGACAATCATCTCGATTTCTTCAGGAGGGGGTTTGTATTGCAACCCTCCACGGTAGAGACCAAATTCTTCCTTGACACGTTCTATTTCAGGCACTGTGGGTTCATACTTGTCCAGTTTGAGTGCGCGTCGAATCATGTCAGCAATCAACACAGCCAGCGCCTGAGCGGTTCCACCCGCAGCTCGGATCGGACCACAGAAGTCGATGGATACGAATCGGGTTCCATCCAGATTGTTGAGAATTCGAACCTTCCCAATTCCTTCAAGGGGGGCGACAAGAACTCCTTCGGTCAAGACAGCCAGTCCCACACGTAAACCGGTATCGACACTCTTCTCGACATCGGCTGTGGCATCATACATCTGTAACGCAACATGAACCGCCATATCGATGGACGCATCCTCTCGCTCTTTTTTCGCCAGCATTTTCCGAATATCGTTTTGAATAGGAATGGGTTTCTCGGTAGGAGATGGTTTGAGATATTCTTCCAACAACTTTTCCACACGATCTGCAAGGTCGATTGCCCGTGGAATTTCAACCTCATCCTTGAGGTCATAACCCTTCGAACGCGCCTGACCTGCGAGTTGGTAAATCTCCTCGCATTTTTCATCAAGATTCGCTTGATAGGTCTCCATTTCCCGCTCAAGCCTCTCGATATCGAGAGGGGCGACATTACGACTCACTCCACCCTCTGACATCTCACCCCTCCGTGCGAACATCGCTCAAGGGTTGTCGACCGCCCTAAAGCATTGGGTGGAAAGCAAAACACTTCCTTAGGAAGTGCATCGAACCTCGGCGAAGGTTCATGGAAGGCCGGCAACGACGCGTATCGGGGAGAAGCATGGGTGAGAGTACTGGAGTAGAGGATGCCCGAGCCAGACTCATCGAGAAAGTTCGTGAATTGGCTTACCTGCGCGCCGATACCGAGGAATTCACTCTTGCATCAGGACGAACCAGTCGCCATTTCTTCGATACCAAGCCGGTGATGTGCGATCCAGAATCAGCTCATCTCCTCGGGGTACTCATTCACCACACAATCGATGGAATCGAAGGCGGTGTCGATGTGGTCGGTGGACTGGAACTGGGCGCTGTTCCACTCACAGGTATTGCCATCGCCAAAGCGGGTGTGGGTAGTTCATTGCGCGGATTCATCATGCGCAAGGAACCGAAGGGCAGAGGGGGTCGCAAAACCGGCAACCCCCCAGGCCTCGAAGGTAGTACGATTCAGGATGGCGATCGCGTCGTCATCCTAGAGGATGTCACGAC
>Ga0208764_10001393_pt1 | contig 15496 bp, 13 predicted proteins | sample ETNtaG_18_FD_185762 | JGI IMG/M metagenome (GOLD analysis project Ga0208764, IMG submission 185762) | Marine microbial and viral communities from oxygen minimum zone, Eastern Pacific Ocean - ETNP201302SV91 (SPAdes) (version 2) | ecosystem: Environmental > Aquatic > Marine > Oceanic ... | reverse complement strand
TGCTGAAGCCCGGCGGAACATCGTTACTCAAGGAATATTCCTTAACGACCTTGTGGGGAAACGCTTCCAAATTGGAGCAGTGGTCTGTGAAGGCATACGCTTGTGCCATCCGTGCAAACTATTGGAAAAACTCACTGGAAAGCAAGTATTGCGACCCTTGGTTGACCGTGGAGGATTGAGGGCTGATATTTTGAACAATGGTACAATTCGAGTGGGTGATTCGATCATGGTGGTGGACTGACCTTCTTTATTTGTTTAGTTACTCAAAAAGCAGGCCCTGAGTTGAAAAATCCTTTCACGCACGAATAAGGAAAATTTTCTGTCAGTTTTGTGTCATTGGCTTACAAAAACAGCCCTATTGTTTTATTCTGACTCTAATCAAAATATGAGCATTAATCTTGTATATGATTTGATTTTATACTAATGTCCTTACAATATTACGGCAAATTATTTTGTAAAAGAAAAGGGTGAGCCATGAAGTACGCCAAATACTATATTGCGCCTCTTCTAACATCAATTGTTATGATAGGTATTCTAATGGGAAACCATTGGATGTGGATGGGACTTGTGACAATATTTGTAGTATTGATTTTAGGGGATGCAGTCCTTGGTGAAGATCCTTCACAACCGGAATATAATTATCCAAGGATACTAGAGTTGCCACTACATATGGCCTTGCCATTCGTCATGGCACTTTTAGTGAGTTTCGCTTGGTCATCTGGCTCAGGGAATCAGGACTTTCTAAATTTGGGAAAAATTTTATCTGGTATTTTCTCATACGATTTTTTGTTAGCTCGAAGTAAGAACGAGTTATTCGATTATCTGGGAGCTCTGTTAGGTGTAGGATTCATGGTTTCAGGATACGGAACTGTAGTTGCCCACGAACTTACGCACCGAACAAGAGATAAGAAAGCCGTAATCGAAGGGAGGTGGTTACTGTCAGCGAGTTTTAATCCAGACTTTGCGATTGAACATGTATATGGTCACCATGCAACTGTCGGTACCTTAGAGGATCCAGCGACAGCGAAAAGAGGGGAAAATGTCTATGTTTTTTCAATTAGATCAACAGTGATGGGGCATTTTAGCGCTTGGAAACTTGAGCTAAACAATCTACGCAAAAAAGGAATTAACTTATTTAGTTTTCAGAATAGGATGATTACAGGCTATCTAATGTCAGTATTATGGTGTGCTTTATTTTACTTTGCGGGGGGCATCAGTGGCCTGATTCTGTTTATAGGGCAGGCAGCCTTTGCCAAATTCGTTCTAGAAATTGTAAACTATATGGAACATTATGGACTTACTCGAAAATCTCATCAAAAAATTGGTCCAGAACATTCCTGGAATACAAACAAACGAATGAGTAGTATGGTACTGTTTTCCCTAACTAGACATTCTGCTCATCACGAAAAACCAAGGGAAAAATTCTGGAAATTAGATCCATATTTAAATGCACCACAAATGCCTTTTGGCTATCTGACAACTCTGTTAATTTGCCTGATTCCACCTCTATGGAATTTTATCATGACTCCGAAACTGAACGATTGGGATCAGAATTATTCGTTGTAAAAAAAAGAGAAATTTACAAGGAAGTATTTAGTTTATTTTAAGACAGGATACAACATGAATTTTTTGCTATATTTTCCTGCTTGTAACAAACCACACCGTCGTATACATTATGGTCAGGAAGTACTTTAAGAAAATCTATCTTCAAGTTAAGTTGTATGGGTAGAGATAACAGGTGTTAAGTTTTTTAATAATTTAGATGGCACTTCTGAAAGGAGTTGTTGTGAAAGATAAAAAAACAGAAAACATTCACCATTTTGCAGACGAATTTGCTTTTGAAGATCTAAAGGGTGAAAGCGGGGTTGAAAGTGCACACCACACCAAGCACCACCTAACTAAAGAAGGTCAGTTCGCACTTATTATGAAGCAAATCTCGGATATCAACGGACGGATAGAGAGACTGGAAAAGGTTCTCGAAGATAAATCCTGAGCACTTGGTTGCATCTTAATCAATTTTTCATAAACCACCGTGATAGTCTTATCCTGTCAAAGTGCAGTGCCATTTTTGTTCTGTAGAATTTGAATCATCCATAACCAATACCAATGCAAAATAGTATTTCTATTGAACAACCCAATCCATCATTTTTGGAAACATCCCGTAAAGATTTCTGGTGGATTGGTCCTTTTTTTACGGCGGTTGGGCTGCTTGCATTCGTTTTATATTCGACATGGGCAGCATTTCAGAATGAACATTATCAATGGGGCTCTTATCTCTCTCCCTTTTATGCACCGTTGCTTGAATACGACTGGTGGCCTTTTTCGCCGGCTTTCCTGATCCTCTGGGCTCCAGCAGGGTTCCGTCTAACCTGTTACTATTACCGAAAAGCATATTACCGGTCACTTTTTCTAACTCCGTCTGCCTGTGCGGTAGGAGGAAGATCTCAAAATTATCGTGGTGAAAGGTTGTTTCTTTTGTTCCAGAACCTGCACCGTTATTTTCTTTACCTTGCCCTTGTTTTCTGTGTTATTCTTAGCTACGATGCCTATCTTTCTTTCTCATTTGAAGACGGTTTTGGTGTAGGAATTGGAACCATTATAATGACGCTTAATGCGGTTTTTCTAACGGCATTCACTTTCGGCTGCAATTCATTAAGGCATCTTGTGGGAGGTAACCTCAACTGCTATTCCTGTGCGAAATTAGGTCCGCAGCGGTACCAAGCGTGGAAATTTGTCAGCCTTTTTAATATGCACCATATGTTTTGGGCCTGGGTAAGCCTTTTCTGGGTTGGTTTTACAGATTTATACATTCGCCTTGTCTCAATGGGCATTTTCACCGATTACCGGCTACTCTGAATGGATTCATACGAAATCAAGGAGCATGATGTCCTCGTCATCGGGGCAGGTGGAGCTGGACTGCGTGCGGCAATCGAAGCATCAGCGCAGGGAGCATCGGTCGGTCTAGTCTGTAAATCACTACTAGGAAAGGCCCATACAGTGATGGCTGAAGGAGGTATGGCTGCATCACTTAGGAATGCAGACCCTCGTGACAACTGGGAGATTCACTTCAGGGATACAATTCGGGGAGGAAAACACCTAAACAACTGGCGCATGGCTGAAATCTTTTGTCAGGAAGCCGCAGAGCGGGTTGCTGAACTGGAGGAATGGGGAGCTCTGTTCGACCGTACTAAAGAAGGGTTGATTGCCCAGCGAAACTTTGGTGGACACCGCTATCCCCGCCTAGCCCATGTAGGAGACCGTACCGGACTTGAGCTCATCCGGACACTCCAAAACCACGGCATCCATCAGGGACTCGATATTTACATGGAATGCTGCATTGTTGAACTTCTCAAAGAGGGCGACCAGGTCTGCGGTGCTTTTGGTTTTTGGAGGGAAAGCGGCCAGTTCGTCATTTTCCGCGCAAAATCTGTGATACTGGCAACCGGCGGCTTGGGAAAAATTTTTCGTGTTACAAGTAACTCCTGGGAAGGTACCGGTGACGGGCATGCGCTGGCCTACCGAGCAGGAGCAGAATTGATCGATATGGAGTTCGTTCAGTTTCATCCAACAGGAATGGTTTGGCCGCCAAGTGTACAGGGGATTTTAGTAACGGAAGGTGTTAGAGGTGAAGGAGGTGTACTCAAAAACAGTGAGGGCAGGCGTTTCATGTTTGACTACATTCCGGACGCATTCGCAGCAGAAACATCGGATACTGAAGAGGAGGCAGCACGCTGGCTTAAAGGGGACCCGGATGCCCGTAGGCCTCCGGAACTTCTTACACGTGACGTGGTAGCACGTGCGATACGTAGTGAGCGCTTAGCAGGAAGAGGCAGTCCGCATGGAGGAACCTTCCTGGACATTTCCGGACAGATAGATGCGGAACACATAAAAAGAAAACTTCCAAGCATGTATCACCAGTTTAAGAAACTTGGAAATCTTGACATCACCACCACGCCCATGGAAGTTGGCCCTACCTGTCACTATATGATGGGTGGAGTGAGGGTGGAACCAGAAACAGCTATGTCCACGGTGAAGGGTCTGTTTGCAGCAGGTGAAGTAGCCGGGGGTCTCCATGGGGCTAACCGACTTGGCGGCAATTCTCTGACCGACTTGCTGGTTTTCGGTGCACGAGCAGGTTTCCATGCAGCAAAATACAGTCGTGAATTGGGTGATGCAATTGAGCCTTCAAAAGAGCTGCTGAATAAATTGGAAAAACTGGCGCTGGATCCTTTTGATCCTGAAAGGAGGGAAAATCCTTATGCACTTATGGCAGATCTTCAGGAAACTATGGAAAAGCACACAGGAATTGTACGTGCAAATGACGAGATGGAAAAAGGTATCAAACTGCTGCAGTCACTTAAACAACGCGGAGAACTTGTCCGTGTAGAAGGAAACCGTCAGTACAATCCTGCCTGGCACTATGCCCTGGATTTAAGGAATATGCTCTGCGTCGCCGAGGCAATTACCCTCGCTGCATTGAAGCGGGAAGAGAGTCGCGGAGGGCATACCCGTGAAGATTTTCCGGAAAGCAGCGATTCTCTACAAAAGGTGAATTCGTTTATACGTAAGGAAAACGGCACTATGCTTCATGAACACAGGGAGAGGGAACCGATGCCGGAGCACCTCAATAAACTGATGAACTTATCGCTGAAGAAAGGATAGTAATGCCTGAAACTGTGTGTAAAGTCTTTCGTGGTGAAGGAGCAAAAGGAGAACTTTGTGAATATACTGTGGAAGTCACCGAAGGAATGGTGGTGCTTGATGCAATTCACCAGATTCAGGCGAGACATGCTAATGACCTTGCTGTTCGCTGGAACTGCAAGGCAGGCAAATGTGGATCGTGCAGTGCGGAGGTGAACGGTAAACCTAGACTGATGTGCATGACACGCATGGATGAACTTCCTCTCAATGAATCTGTTTTAATTGAACCCATGCGGCGCTTTCCCCACATGAGAGATCTCGTTACGGATGTCTCCTGGAATTACGAAATAAATCAACGTATTCGTCCGCTCAAACCAAAACCACGGGAAGCCGATGGGACATACAGGATGCAGCAGGAGGATATAGAGCGTATTCAGGAATTCCACAAATGTATCGAATGCTTCCTCTGCCAGGATGTTTGTCATGTGATGCGCGACCAACAGGTCCAGGAATTCGCCGGACCACGTTTTCTCATACGTATTGCCTCTCTGGCGATGCACCCGTTGGATACACATAACCGAATTAAGGAACTAAAAGACATCTTCGGAATTGGCTACTGCAATATTACCAAATGCTGTACCGAAGTCTGTCCAGAAGATATAGCGATCACTGACAATGCAATCATTCCACTCAAAGAACGAGTCGCTGGAGCCTTTTACGATCCACTGGCTTGGCTGTGGAGAAGTCTGACTTCTGTGGCAAAATAGTCAAGCAGAGACCTCAACATTCTTCAATCATCTTTTCTGCACCCATTCGTTCCTTAAATTTCTTACCCTTCTTGTTGGTACCATGGAAATGGCAAAAAGTGGCACATCGTTTCCCTTTGGAAATTCTAATTAGACATCAAATCAAACCATTTCAGGATAAATATTAAAATGTGTAAAACACTATTTTTAATACTAAATTTCTTCTTATATCTCTGTTTAATTCTAATGGGATGTTCAAAGACAGACAATAGTTCGAGTAATTCAAATTCAAGTAATACAAAGACATGTGATACATATAAATCTGAAAATTACACTTGTTTTGAAAAATTGGATCCTAAAGGTTTCCCAGAATATTATTTAATACCACCTACAAATGATTTTGTTATTGTTGTCTCAAATGAGACGTATGCTCTATGGACTGCAGACATTTCTTCGGGAGATACAGGATTCTATACAGACAAACTACGACTAGCAAAAAATCTATATACTATTTTTGAGGACAACTTCGACTTTCTTATTGCCTTTAGTCAATATGATTATGCATCTAATTTAGATCTTAGTGCAAGAGCTGGATATAGCGGTATCAATGCATCTGTTAGAAACATTGTTTTAGGAATTGGTCTTTCATTATTTGACTACACTTCCTCATATGGTTCTAGTGGGAGGTTAGGTTCATTCATTCACATGCCACTTCATTATTATGTTTCTAGTGGTCCAATGCTTCATGAGATGATGCACCAGTGGGGCAATTTCTTTTTTAAATATGATTCTGGACACTGGGGGTTATCAGGAGTCGGGGGAGGTCAGTTGGGAGGATTTGAACCATCAACTCTTATGACTAGTGATAATCTGACTAGTGGAGCTTATGCACTAACGACAGGAAAATTTAGAGCAGCAAGTAGCAAATTCAGTTCATCCTTTGGAACTTTTGCCAATGGGGGAAATTCTATTCCCTACTCAAACTTTGAAAAATGGCTTATGGGTCTTATCCCTGCTTCTGATGTACCTAATTTTAAGATCCCAATCACATCAGGAGATACTTATTCTACAAAAGGGGCTGATGGTCTTATTACAGCTGATAATATAACAGAAATTTCATTAACAGATATTTTGTCCAATCCATCCAATTATGACAATAATTCAATTCCCAAAGAATATCGTATCCGCAGTGCTTCAAACACAGGTTCTAGAAATCCTAATTACAGCACTTCAAGAAAAAATTTTAGGGCTCTTTTTGTTTTGATTACAAACAATACGCTTATGGAGCAGTATAAATATGACACTTACTGGGACACTGAATCAAATTCTTGGTCGTCTAAACCCGGAAGCACCAAAACTCTAGAAGATTTTCAGAGTTCAATTACAAAATTTGCATTAAATTCAGGGGATAACTCTTCTGCTTATATTGAAAAAAAATGGCAACCTGTGCCAGCAGGTTCAGTAGCTGAAACATTGGGTGACGGGAAAGAATATATAAAAATCCCTGACACAAATTATAATTTTTGGGAAGCCACTGGTGGATTGGCTACCCTTCAAATAGATAACCTTAGCGGTTCAATTAAATCAGATTTAAATTCAAGATTTGTGTCCAAAGGTGATCATTCTGATAGAATAAATATCGAAACTAACAAAATATCTCATGATATAGTTAATGATCCTTTTGATGATCTATTATTCTTTAGTCCTTTTTAAAAATTACCATTGTTGATTATTTTTTTAAAATTAACGGTGGTTTGTGAAGTTTTTATAGTATGAAAATCAGTTGGCTTTTTACATAGAAGATTATAAAAACATTCATGAAATTTTTGAAAGATAATCCTGATTTCTTGATCATTGGTGGAGGCATATTCGGATGTGCTATAGCATGGAATTTATCAAGAAGATCATCTGGCAGTGTTTTATTGCTCGAACGCCAGGGACTTGCATCTGCAACGACCCCCCGCGCTGCAGGATTAATTAGAAATCTCAATCTTAAGCAGGGACAAACTGCTTTAAAAAGCTATACTATAGAGGCTATTGGATTACTCAGCGAGGAACTAGAAGAATCGCTTCATTGGCATCAAGTCGGTGGACTTCTGGTTGCAGAGTCCGAAGCAAATATTAAGCATTTAGAGAACCTTGAGAGACATGCTATTAACCTTGGTGAAAATTTTTGCTGGATTGAAAGAACTGAAGTAGAAGATCTGGTTCCGTGGCTGGATGCTTCGAAAGCCAATAAATTTGCTTTGTTGCCTGATGATGGTTTTGTTGATCCCTACCTGCTTGCTACGTTTTTTGCAAAGGCTGCTAAAAAACATGGTGCTGTACTAAAGACGGATATTGAGGTAACAGCACTTCAAAAATCTGGGAACCGGATAACTGGAGTTCAAACCCCACAAGGTGAAATCTCAGCAGGATGTGTAATAGATGCAGCAGGACCCTGGGCTGGTTTAGTTGCTTTAGAGATTGGTTGGCATCTGCCCTTGGCACCAATCCGAAGTCACTATTGGATTACTTCAAAGGCACCAGAATTCAATAAAGAACAACCCTACGTCATTTTTCCTGATGCGAATGCATATGCTCGAACTGAGATGGGAGGATTGCTTTTTGGAATCCGAGATAGAATCAGTTTGAGTTATGACCCTCGAGAACTCCCCAGTGACTTGACAGAACTCCGATTCAATGAAGATCCTGATGGGTGGAACGTCCTCGAAGAACAGGGATCTGAATTAGCAAGATTCTACCCGGGGCTAGAAAGCACTCCGATAGCACACTACATAGCTGGCCCATCCACCTACACTCCCGATGGCCAGTTTGTGTTGGGTTCTGTTCCGGATGTTGAGGGTTTTTTAGTTGCTACAGGGTGCTGTGGGGCAGGAATTGGAGCTTCAGGAGGAGTTGGGAGTGCCATTGCGGACCTCGCCATCGAAGGTCAAACAAGATTTGATCTCGAAAGTTTTAGAACAGATCGTTTTGGACGCATCGATGCGTTTAGTTCGGAGTGGATGAAACGTTGTGCAAACGCTCGTTCTAAGAAAGGATAATATTCAGATAATCTGTTAACTAATGAAGGTTAAAGAATGGATTGATCGTTTAGATTCGGTTGGAATTTGCTGAACTTCCCTTGATACGCTTCTGAAGCGTAGTTAAATCGTTCTTTATTGCACCTAAATGCTAATCAGAGTAAAAACATTAAGATTTATTTACCAATATTACATTAGCGGGCGTTTTGGGCACAATCTGTAAGAAGTGGGTGGGATCACAAAATGGGAATCAAGCCTTGTATATATCATCCCATCAACCTAAACGGGGTAGATTTTCGGTTTTTAACCTATTTAACTAAGGTAAAGGACTATGGCAAAGACAGACTTAACCAATCAAAGACAGTTGTTACTTGAAAATTCTTTATGCTCTGGAGATCACTTGGAATATTCTAAGTATGCCCCTAAACTTATCCCTTGCCTAATTTGAACTTTTACGTAGTCTGAACGCTTAATCATTAATTAATATTTTAAATATATAAAACAATCTGTCTAAAGAAGGGAATGATCATGGAAAATGTAAAAATACCAAAATCACTGATATTCATTATAATTGTAGTTGTAGTCTTTTTTTGGTTTGGCTCATCACTTTATCAAAAAGTTCCTGCTGGTTATGTTGCAGTTGCGACTCTCTTTGGTGAAGTTCAGGCTGATCCATATGAAGAAGGGTTACACATTCCAGTCAACCCATTTTATGAATGGTATTTTTATGACGTTCGTCAAAAGTCACACTTAGAAGAAGCAAATGTCCCCAGCCAAGACCAACTTCAGACCAAGATTCAAGTGAGTGTCCAATTTCGACTAGAACAAGACAGAGCACCAATGATTCTTAAGGAAACTGGTCAAGCAGCAGATGTTTTAAGGGTGCATATTGTTCCAAAACTAAGATCTCTCCTGCGCGAACAGGGAAAGGCCATCAAAAGAGCAGAAGATTTTTTCTTGGAGGAAACCCAGCAAAACATGCAGACGTCCTTGTTGGAAGGCCTTCGCGACTACCTTGTAACTAAAGGAGTCAATGTTGGCGCTGTACTCATACGTGACATCTCTCTGCCTCCTTTCATCATCAAGGCTATCGAATCAAAAAAAGAGCGAGAACAGGAAGTTGAAAAGCAAAAGGCAGAATTGGAACGTTTCAAAACGGAACAGCAGCAAAAGGTCGCTCTAGCAACTGCAGAGAGTGAAGCGGCAAAGGAACAAGCATCCAAGATGAAGGTCTTGGCAGATGCTCAGGCATATGAGATAGAGAAAATTAATAGAGCAATTGGAAACAATCCCAATTATGTTAAATTGCAGGCTTTGGAAGCACTGAAGGCAATCTCCAAAGATCCTGCTTCAAAAATCTATTTTATGAATGGAGACAGTCCTTCTCCGCTTCCATTAATGAATATTGGTATTAATAAATAATTCCATGCAGACTTTTTGTTGTCTTCCAAAAATACTTAAACGGGATACTTGACTAAACCGGACCACCAAACCTATTAAAAGGAGTATAGAATGAGTGAGTTTACTGGAAGTTGCCACTGTGGTGAAATCAGTTACACGTTTAGCGGTGAACCTTTACGACAGGTCAATTGTCATTGCAAGAACTGCCAAAAGACGTCTGGAGGTCCATATTTGGCAAATATATTTGTCTCTGAGGACAACTTGCTTATCAAGGGGTCACCGAAGGTGTATCAGCATTTGGCAGACAGCGGAAACCAAATGACCAAGAAATTCTGTGGAAATTGCGGAGCGCAAATGTTCTCGCTCGGTAGTGGGCGCCCGGGTATAGTGATTATTCGGGGTGGCACAATTGACAATCTCGAGATAATTCAGCCCACTTTAAATATTTTCGTTTCCAGTAAAATTCCATCAACCCCGCTGGATGAAAGTCTGTCAACGTTTGAGAAAATGCCATCCTAAAAAGATGGAGGAGCTTGTTGCTACTGCTATCGACGTATAGATAGCATTTTAGTTGACGGGGAGCTCTTTTGAGTCATAATGTCCGCCACAAGAGGCCGAGGGTGCTAGAGTAGCCGACCGCGGAACCATCGATGTTTCCGGATTCATTCAGTACATAGACGGTGGGGAATGCGCTGATTCGATAGGAGTTGAGTAGCTCCCGAGTCCCGAGCAGCACGGGCACGTCGAGGGCATTGCGCTCCAGAAACGCTTCAACACTCTGTAACTCCTCGTAAGAAAGTGCAACAGCGAAGATCGATACCGATTTTTCATCCCAGAGCCTCCTAACCCAGTTAAGATTACTGATGCTGAGATCACAGACTTTGCACCACGGTGCAAAAAAGTATAGCAGCACCCGGCGCCCACGTAAATCTTCCAGCGCAACAGTTGGGCCGGAAAGGGCAGGAAGCCGAAATGATGGTGCAGGTGTTTGTTTAGAAATCAAGTTACGCCCCTGCCAAGCTGTCACTGCCAGAAAAATAGTGAGGATCGCCAACCCTTTAATTAGCCAACCTTTCCAGTTTCCAAAATACATCGTGCTTTCGTAGCTCCTATTCTAACTTACTTCCTCTAATTATTAAAAGTCAGTCACACTAGGTTTATTCCGGTCATTTCAATTCTGCCAACCTTCGATCTATTGCTTCTTCTATTTGACGGTAAGTCAATTGTTGTAGACACCCTCCATAAGGACAATTTTTCATGCGGCAGCGTTCCGGACTGTCTAATTCTGGTTTAACTACCCATTCCCTTTGTTGATAAGGCCCCCAGCGCACAGGGGTGTGTGGCGGAAGAGGACAAAAAAAGCCAAGTACAGGTGTATTCTGGGCATCTGCAAGATGAAGGGGACCAGTACTACTGGTGATTAGTAGACGGGCGTTCCGAATGCATTCCATCAGTTGGACAAGACTCAATTTACCAGAAATATTTACAATTTTGTCTCCTGGTATTTTTTCCATAAAATGCTGATTGATCCCTGCTTCCGCGGTTGATCCTGTCAGCAAAACCTGCCATTTATTTTTCCGGAGTAATTTTTCTATCAGGAAACGATACTGATCCAGGCTTAGATTCGGTGCAGATTTTCCACTTCCAGCATGGACTATGGCGTAATTAGGACCAACTCCATATTGATTTTGAAGTTTCTTCCAGTTATCAGAAAGTTCATGATCTTCATTAAATTCAAACTTGGGAACAGGTTTAGTCTTTCCTAGCAAATTAGAGAGCAGATTCAGATTGTAATCCGCTTCATGTTTGAGACATTCCTTTCGATGTTCCATTACCCGGTCAGTAAAAAGAAATGAATACCAGCGGAAGCCAGTTCCGATACGTCTTGGTATTCCAGCTCTCCAAAGAGCCCAAATAAGCGAAACACAAGGAAAAAAAACAACCGTTGAATCAAAACGATATGAACTTAATTCTCTTGAAAGGAGTTCTAAGCCCCGCCAGCCCTTATGTTTTCCTTCCTTTTCGTAGGTTAGCACCTGATTTATACCACTAATTCTCTGAACCATGGGCTCAGTGTATGGCTGACAAAGAAATGCTATGAATGCATCTGGGAACTGTTGACGAAGTGCTATTACCGCAGGAATAGTGAGCAAGGTATCACCTATTCGATCGGTTCTGACCAGCAGGATCCTATGATGTTCTGGACTCAACTTCATATTGCTTTGAAGTATTATATATTCTTTATATTAGTTTCCTGTAAACTTCCAAAGTTTCTTGAGCCATTCTCATGGTATTAAAACCCGCAGCATGTCTAGTTCCTTTTACGGCCAACTTTTCCCGATAGTTTTTATCATTCAAGAGCTTACACAAACCGTCTTTAATTTCATCCAAGCTTTCAGGGTTGACATAATGGGCAGCATTACCACCTACCTCAGGCATGGAAGAGATATTTGAAGTAAGTACGGGTGTTCCCAAACGCATTGCTTCAAGAACAGGATAACCGAAGCCCTCAAACATAGAAGGATATGCCATTATAGTTGCAAGTTGGTAAACTCCGACAAGGTCCTCACCATAAACAGGGCCAACCAATTTGATTTTATCCCTGCTGGAAAGTGAATCAATTCCATCAATTATTTCTTTGTAATACCAACCTTTTTGTCCAACGATAAGAAGGTGCACATTTTTATCTATGTGAGAACTCTCCTGGAGTGAATTGAATGCTTGAGCTAATTTAAGAATATTTTTACGAGGCTCAATGTTTCCTACATAAAGGATATAATCCCGTGGAAGTTTAAATTTTATGTTTATTTCATCTAACTTTTGTTGCTGAAGCTTAGAAAATACAGCATCAAAACCAGGATAAATAACACTAATTTTTTCCTCTTTGATCCCGAAAAAATTAATGAGATCTGCTTTCGTTGCTTCAGAAATACTAATAATATGATCAGCTAGTTGTGCAGATTTTTTGAAACTTATTCGATAATAATTCCTGTCCCATGCTTTGAAATAATTAGGATAACGTATGAAAATCAAGTCCAGCATTGTTACTACTGAAGGACATTTTAATTTTCCAGGTAGTACATGACTGGGACCGTGAAACAAATCATATTCATTATTATTGATCAAAGAAGGGAGTTTAGTGAAACGCCAGATAGCATTTCCTATATGGCCGGGGAATAAATAGTCTGCTGTTATCTCAGTTAAATGCGAATGGTATTTTGGTTCGAATTTTACCTTTCCTTTCGGACGGTATAAAAATAATTCAAGATTTTCCTCATCACCAATACTGTTTAATTGGTCAATGAGACTTCTACTGTAACGACCTATTCCTGAACTGTTCAGGTAATACCTTTTTCCATCAATCGCAACCCGCATTCTTCTAATCACTCATGAAACTGCTTAACAGTTCCCTGTGCTTTTTGACCCAAGAAACAATGTGCTGTATGCCTTGAACCGGAGACGTTTTTGGTTCCCAACCCAATTCCTTTATCACTTTAGTATTGTCACTTACAAACACCTTCTGATCCCCTGGACGCCAGTCTCCAAAAGTATAAGAAATTTCAAGCCCCTGGTCTTTTAGAATGTCAATGAACTCAAGTAACGAAAGAGAGAATTTCAAACCCCCGCCTACGTTGTACGCTTTTCCATTTAGGTTATTTCCTTGTTCAATAAATTTTTCATAGAGTTCCACTAGGTCCTGCACATAAAGTACGTCCCTAACTTGTTTTCCGTCACCAAATATTGAAATTTTTCTTCCAAGAACAGTTGCGATAATAAACCATGCTAACCATCCCTGATCTTCTACTCCAAATTGACGTTCACCATATATGCAGGATTGGCGGAAGGATACTGTTTGAAGATTGAAAATGCGTGCATAATCAAGAACATATTGGTCGGCACAACCCTTAGAACAGCCATAGGGAGAATGGAAGTCCAATGGTTCGGATTCGCTAATTCCCTCCTTTTTATTGATTTCATATCTTTTCGGTGCCTCAATAATTTTTACAGTGTTTAGGAGACCGTAGACTTTGTTGGTTGATGAATAGATAAATCGAGCATTTGGACAATAATTCCTAACAGCTTCAAGGATGTTCAAAGTACCTAAGGCATTAACGTTGAAATCATTAAGTGGATTAATGACTGAGGTTGTGACTGCAACTTGAGCAGCAAGATGTATAATGCCCTTAATTTTTTTTTCCTTTTTGAAGATCTCTTCGACAGCTTTTTTATCTTGAATGTCAGTTTTGTAATGGGTTACTGGAGACTGTTTCGTCAACCAATTTAAATTATCAAGACTGCCTTTACGAGAAAGATTGTCTATTATGACAACTTCATAACCTTTTTTTGCGAAATAACTGGCTGTATGACACCCTATAAACCCAGCACCTCCTGTGATTATCAACTTTCTAGTCAAAATTTTCTCTTTATAAATATGTTAAAGTTTCTAAGTTTTTCCACGCAAATAGTATGGTAATCACCAATTGTTTTGCGGAACCTTCCGAACTTAGTGTCGTAAGCGTAGTTAATTCGATCTGTATTGTACCTAACTGCCATAAAGAATAACATATTTAAGGCTCATTTACCAATATTACCTCAGAGGACGTTTTGAGCACAATGTGAAAAAGGGGGGCACAAAACGGGCATCAAGCTAAATATATATCATCCCATCAACCTACATGAGTATAAAATGCATTGTTAACTTAGGATAACAGATGCTTATAGTCATTAAAGCATGACTGAACAGTGTAATAATTAAATTAATGTAATCGTATCAAGCATAGTTTAATATTTAATTTAAAACACTCAAATGATGTGCAAAGAAAGATTATGACAGTTGTTCTTAGTAGCAATTATTGGTTTGAAGTTGACAATGCCTAGCAGGTCTAGTAGCAACAATAGTACAAGCAGTACATAATAAATATATGTTATTTGCGTTTTGCAAACCCCTTGAAAATGGGACTTCCTGAGAAAACCATCCATCATAGATGCTTCCTCAGATTGAGTCAGCTGTCAGACACCATCTAAGTAAAATTCCCAATTCTAGCATATACAAACATTTTCACCGAATGTTCATAATTCTTGACATATGACAGACATTAGCCTATTTTAACTAAAGATATAGATTTGGTATGACATTCTCTTGTCCTGGTTCAGGAACTCGTTATTCTCTTATTTGAGTTTCTGATACCAAATAGTGACTAGTTTCTGCCAACGGCTGTAAGTAAAACAATAGGGAATACATGGGAAAGAGTTATTACAAGACGATTAAGGGTGTCCGCTATGACAGAGCACTTTTAGAAGCAGCAGAAGAACGGATTTCCGGTCAGGGACACGGCAGCATTTCCGAGAAGGATGCAGAAGAAATTGTCGAGTTGTCCAAGGACGGCGGTCGGATCACGGAAACGGAACTCACAACTCTTCATTATATCAGCAAGAACTACCATTTCACGCCAAAAGCTGCTTCGTGGTTTGCCGCTAAACTTCCTGATATTGAACAGGCAGTGGATCCTGAACAATTCGAACAGGCTAATCATCTGCTCACTCAACAATTTCCGGAAACTGGGCAAGAAGCTGAAGTAGAACCAAAAGCAGAACAAGAACTAGAAGCAGAACAAGAACTAGAAGCAGAACAAGAACTAGAAGCAGAACAAGAACTAGAAGCAGAACAAGAAGCAGAACAAGAAG
>Ga0208764_10001391_pt1 | contig 15513 bp, 17 predicted proteins | sample ETNtaG_18_FD_185762 | JGI IMG/M metagenome (GOLD analysis project Ga0208764, IMG submission 185762) | Marine microbial and viral communities from oxygen minimum zone, Eastern Pacific Ocean - ETNP201302SV91 (SPAdes) (version 2) | ecosystem: Environmental > Aquatic > Marine > Oceanic ... | reverse complement strand
TAATCAGCCAACTAAGTATGGCGTAAGAGGTATACCAACAATGCTTCTTTTTAAAGGTGGTGAACTAAAAGCTACAAAGGTTGGGGCAACCACAAAGTCAAATATAGTTTCTTGGATAAAAGAAAATATTTAATTTAAATTAAGCACTTCTCCTGCAAAATATAAACTTCCAGTAAAGAATATAATTGCTTCATCATTTTCGTTTCCAATATTTTTAAGCGCTAATTTTATAGAATTTTCTATTTTTGTTGGTATACCGCAAGATCTAACAATTTTTGAAAGTTTTTCTTTTTTTATAAAATTTATCTGGTTGGGTATATCCAATGTTATAATTTCACTAACTCTATTTTTAAATATTTTAATAAATTTTTTGTGCTCTTTGTTGGCCATCATTCCAAGCACCATTATGATTTTTCTTTTTTTATTGAAATTTCCTAAGTATTTATTAACTACTGTCGCTGCTAAGGTATTATGAGCTCCATCGACCAAAATTATATTATTTTTTTTTACATATTTTCTGAGATTTCCATTTTTTATTATTTGTAATCTGCCCTCACTTCTTATTTTAGTAATTGCTTTTTTAATATGAGATTCTGTAATATTAAATTTGTCAATGTTTCGGGCAACATTAATAGCTGTCGAAATATTGCTAATTTGAAAATCTCCTAATAAATTGGGTTTTGGCAGGCTTAATTTTCCTATTTTATCTTTATAAATAAATCCATTTTTATTTTTTTTATATGAATAATCTTTGCCAAAAAAATTTTTTGAAGATGAATTTTTTGAAATATTTTTTTTAATTTTATTTAAAACATTATCTTTTTGTTCTGACACTATAATTTTTGATCCATTTAAAAGGGAAGAACATTTCTCAAAAACTATTTCATTAATAGTTCCACTTTTTAAAAAATCTTTATGATCTATTCCAATAGGAGTAACTACTGATGCTATATTTTTATCTAATACATTACTTGCATCTAATCTAAAAAAAAGTCCTGCTTCAAGAATATTTATATCACTTTTGTTTCTTGAAGCCGCAACAAAAAAACACGCACAAATAAATTCATGAAAAGTTATACTTTTTTTGTTATTTACATTTTCAACTTCAATTAATAAATCATGAAGTTTAGAATCAGATATATGTTTACCTGATAAATAATATCTCTCATTAAATTTTTTAATTGAAGGACTTATATTCATATTTACCGTATATCCTGCGGTTTCGAAAATTTCTCTTAAAGTAGAACACACACTGTGTTTGCCATTAGTTCCAACAACTTGAATTACATTCCTTATTTTTTTTTCAGGATTACCAAGATCTTTTAATAGACGTTTGATTCTATTGAGGGATAAATCTACACTTTTAGGATGAAGTTGAAGCAGTCTTTTTAAAATCTTCTGGATTTTCATAAGCTTCTTCTACGATTGTAGTTTTTAATTCTTCTTTTTTTAAAATTATATTAGCTAATTTTGAAAGAGTGTCTTTTAATTCTTTTCTACTTTCAAGAGCAATATCAACTAACCCAGATTTCATAACGCCTGGACCTGTGCCAAAATCATCAGGAATTTGGTCTGTTCCTTTTAGAATATTAGCTGTGACTCTTTTTCCGGAGAATAGTAAATTTTCAACACACTTAGACTCGACAATTATAAAATCGTGCATAAAAAAACTAGACGCATAAGTCCCACCTGCCGTAGCTCGTGCAGCTACACAAAAAGTTGGAATTTTATTTTTTTTAATTTCATTCATTGCAATTATACTTTTAGTCATTCCTGCTAAACCAGTTACCCCAGTGTGAACGTCAATTCCTGAACTCTGGTATATGACAATCCAAATATCAACTTTTTCTTTAACTGCTATATCTGCAGCCTTTAAAAAATGTTCATTTTCAGCTGGGCCAAAACGTCCAGCTCCAAATTTTGGGTTAAAACAAACTACAACAGCACTTAGTCCAGACACTTTTCCTAAACCACAAAGTAGTGCAGTTTTTTGACCTGTAATTTTTCTATATTTCTTAATTTTATCAATATATTTATATCTTTCTTTAACTTGAAAATTTAGAGGATCAGGATTTATATTTTCTGGAGATTCTATAAGCTCAAAATTAGAATCAAATAAACTTTCCAATCTTTGTTTTGGGGGTAAATCAAAATGGAAATTGCACTCACAAATATATGAATTATCAATTAGGTCGGGCTTATAAGAAATTTTTTTACACTGTGGACAATTTTTCCAATTTGTTTCTTCTTCTCCAACAGGTTGTTTTTTGAAGATTTGTTTTACTTTTATTCCGATTTTTTTCCAACGAGTTATCCAATTCATCTTTTTGATAATCCTTTACTTAACTTTTTAACATATTTGCCTACAAATGTGGCTAATTTTTTACCTTTAAACTTTTTTTTGTGCCCTTCAGCTATTTTATTTACAATTGAAGAGCCACATATTACTGCATCTGATAATCTAGAAACATTTTTAACATCCTGAACCGTTTTTACTCCAAAACCTACACCCACAGGAATTTTTGATGCTTTTCGGATTAATCTTATAGATTTTTTTACATTTGATAAATTTACTTGTTTAGATCCAGTTACACCAGCGAAGCTGACAACATATATCCAAGAGCTACATTTTTTTAAACTTTCTTTTATATAGGGAAGGTTATTAGTTGGTGCAATTAATTTTATATAAGAGACATTTATTTTAGAAAGCTCTTTAAAAATTTCGCGATCTTCAGGAGCATTATTGTTGCTATCAACTACTATGCAGCCACTAACCTTAGAATCCTTACAGCTTTTTGCGAATTTTTTAATCGAGTAAATATAAATTGGGTTTAGGTACCCCATTACAATAAATGGAATATCATTTTTAATTTCAGATTTTACTTCTTTTATAAGTTTAAAAATTTTTGAAGTATTTGCACCTGAATTTATAGCACGCATGTTAGCATCCATTATTATGGATGAATCAGATGTGCTAGTATTAAATGGATTGCCCACCTCGATGGCGTCACAATATTTGGACATTTCAATTAAAATTTGCTTTGAAGTTTTATAATCTGGGTCCATTCCAGTTACGAAGCCTATTAAACAACTTCTCTTTTCTTGCTTGGATATAGCAAACATTTTTTTAAAATCTTTATTCATTTTCCCTCTTAAATTTTAGCATTCTAGCAACATTTGACTCACCAGATCCACATAAGTGAATTAAATGGTTTTCTTTTGGATTTCTTCTTTTTTTTATTTCTTTCAATGCAGAATTTATTACGTAACAAGCTTCGATAGCAGGCAAGATTCCAAGTTTTTGTGAACACATTAAAAATGTTTTTTTAGCCTCCAAATCTGTAGAAGAGCGAAATTTAATTCTCCCAATATCATGCAAATAAGCAACTTCCGGCCCAACGCTGGCAAAATCTAAGCCACTTGCTTCTGTCAAACTTTCGGCAATTTGGGCTGAATGCATTACTACTTTAGATTTCATTCCAAGCAAAATTCCCATTTTGCCTCCACCAAGAATTGTGGCTCCATGCCTTCCAGTTGGAATGCCTTCACCTCCACTTTCAATTGCAAAAATGTCAGTTTTTTCTTTTAACAAAGGGTAAGCCATAGACATTAGATTTGAACCACCTCCACAAACAGCAAATAATGTTGAAGGAACTTTTCCTGTAATTTGTTTAAATTGTTTTTTGGCAATTCTACCAATTACACTCGCCCATGTTCTTACCATTTGAGGGTAAGGATGTGGTCCAGCAACTGATCCAACAACATACATCGCATCAGGTGAGCTCTGCCAACTACGAAGTGCACTTGCCATTGCAGGCAAAAGTGTGGCCGTTGAGTCATGCACTACCACTATTTTTGCTCCGTATAGTTCAGTAATGTCTTTATTTAGAGAAACTTTTTCTGCGTCAACCGCACCTATATGTACTTCACATTCCAGGCCTAGCAATGAGCAAGCAGACGCAACTGCACGGGCATTCATCGAAGCTCCAGTCTCAGTTATAATTTTTTTGACTTTTAAAATATGTTTAGCCATGTAGCACGAGCTAAAGGCATTTACAGGCTTGTGAGATGAGTCGTGATGAAGGTCAGTTCGTTTTAGAAATATTTTTCCAACTTTTTTTTGTCCACCCGCTATGTCAGAAAGTTCCTCACTAAACAGTATTGGTGTATTGACACCTATAAATGTTAATAATTTTTCTTCAAGTCCTTTCATGAAGCTTTTGCTTTTTATAGCTTTTTTAAATCCTTCTTCTACTCTCTTAAGATTGGGAATTAACAAAGGAGAAATGTAGGCACCTCCATACATTTGTTTATTTTTTTTATTAATCCAGTAACCATTCTTCGGTGGGTTTATTTCTTTAAATGGTTCTATTTTAATCATAATTTATAATTTAAGAGAGTTAGAAACTTTACTCAAGTTTTCTTCAAGGTTTCCTTTTATCAAACCTCTACCCATAATTACTGCATCAGCACCATTTTTTATACTCTCCAAAGGAGTACAAACTCTTTTTTGATCATCAGAGTTTTCACTATCCATACGAATTCCTGGAGTAAAAATTAAAAGCTCATTGCCTATTATTTTTCTAACAATCTTTGCCTCGTGGCCTGAACATACAACACCAATGTTTGTATCTTTTGCAATTTTTGCTAATTTTTCGACTTGTTTTCCAACAGTATTATCAATACCCATATCTTTTAAATCTTTATCATCTAAAGCAGTTAAAATTGTTACCATCATAATACTAGGTTTTGATTTAATTTCACTTGCAGCTTTTTTTGCTCTTTCTATCATTAATTTTCCACCTTGGCCGTGAATTGTTAAAAAACCAAATTCAATATCGTCTAGTGCTTTAATTGCTTTATAAACAGTTTCAGGGATATCTTTTAGTTTTAGGTCTAACATTAAATTATTTATACCTAATTTATTAAATTTTTTAATACCTTCTTTTCCATTGGCATTAAAAAACTCCAAACCTATTTTTACCGTAAATATTTTATGTTTAATTTTTTTTGTAATATTTATCGCTTCTTCAAGGTTGGTGGTGTCTAAGGCAAGTATAATTTTATTCACTGATTTTTAAATAATATTTAAATTTTTAGTATCAGAAATTTTGTCTTCAGTAAAATTTTTATTTAGTCGCTCATACATCAATTTACTCATTTTCCATCTTATCGCTTTTTTTGCTGGTATTTTTACCATTTTAGAATTTTTAGGATTTCTTCCTATTTTAGGCTTCCTCATTATAGTTTTAATTCTTCCCCAGCCTCTTATTTCTACGGCTCTATCTGCGCAAAGAGCTTTTACTATTTCTGTAATTATAATATCTATAATTTTTTCTATATCCTTGCGAAGCATATTTGGATACATGTGGCAAAGCTTTTGCTCAAGTTCAGATTTGACCATGAGCTTATTATAACTATTTTTTGCTTTTTGGCTTCTTTTTTTTCAGCAATGGTCCAAGAATTTCTCCCAAGACACCACCTGAGTCTGTTGACCCATATTTTTTTACAGCCTCTTTTGACTGTTTATTTTCAAGAGCTTTTATTGATAAAAGCACTTTTCTTTTAGTTTTATCTAGTTCTATAATCATTGCATCAACTTTATCTCCTCTAGCAAATCTTGAAGTACGTTGATTTTCAACTTCTTTAGCTAACTGATTTTTTTTAATTAAAACAACCATATTTTTATCACCAACATGAACATTAATTCCATTTTTTGAAGTAGAATCTACTTTTGCAGTCACAACATCTGATAAATTTTTATCCATAAAAAATTCAAAAGGGTCTTTTTCGAGTTGTCTAATTCCCAATCTTATTTTTTCTTTTTCTCTATCTATTTCTAAAATTTTAAATTTTATCATTTGGTTTTTTTTATAATTTTTTAAATCACTTTCATTTTCAGCCCAGCTTATATCTTTATAATGAATCATACCGTCGAGTTCTGAATTTTTAATTGAAATGAAAAGAGCATAGTCAGTAATATTTTTAACTGATCCTTCCGCAGAGTCTCCCACTTTATAAGCTTCTGTAAATTTAACCCAAGGATTAGGTAAAGTATTTTTGTAACTTAGAGAAAGTCTTCTTTTTTCTGTATCTTTTTCTAAAACTTGAACTTCTATTTTTTGTGACGGTGAAAGTATTTTTCCTGGATGAATATTTCTTTTTGTCCAAGATAATTCTGATTGATGTATTAATCCCTCCAGACCATCAGCTAGCTTAGCGAAGGCACCATAGTCTTGTACTTTTGTCACTTCTGCGGAATAATTTTTTCCCACTTCATAATTATTAATTGTTTTTGTGTAAGGATCTTCAGTAAGCTGTTTTACTCCAACGCTAATTTTTTTTGTTTCTTCTTCAATTTTAATTATCTTTACTTTCAGAGATTGGCCAATTGATAATAATTCTGAAGGTTTATTAATTCTGACCCAAGAAATATCTGTAATATGTAATAGTGCATCAACACCATCGATGTCTATGAAGGCCCCAAAATCTGTAAGGTTCTTAATACTACCTTGAACTACATCTCCTTCTTTTATTTTTGATAAAATTTTATCTCTATCAATGTCTCTTGCTCTTTCCATAATTGCGCGCCTTGATAAAACTATATTTCCTCTTTTTTTATCAAGCTTTACACACTCAAAAGTTTGAGGGACTCTCATCAAATGATCTATATTTTTCAAAGGACGTAAATCGACTTGAGATCCAGGCAAAAAGCACAAACACGATTCAACTTCTACAATAAATCCACCTTTACATTTTGAAATTATTGTTCCTTGAACTTTTTCTTTATTCTCAAATGCTTTTTCCATTTTTTTCCAAGAATGTGCTTTCCTTGCTTTTTCTCTGCTGATAACGACATCACCACTTTTATTTTCAATTTTTTCTAACAAAACATCTATCTTGGACCCAATTTTAATTTTATCTATTTCTTTTGTAAGTTTAAATTCTTCTATAGGGATGGCACCTTCTGATTTTGCCATTATATCTACGAAGATATGTTTTTTAGAAATATTGCTAACGACGCCTGTTATTATTTCGCCTTCTTTTAATTTTCGATTACCCAGATCTTGGGATAAGAGTTTTTCAAACTCTTTATCAGATCTACTTTTGTCTAGCTTTATAATTTCTTCCATACTTTAAAAATAATTTATCCTCTATAACTTTCGAAATTCTTGCAAACATTTGTTTTTTATTTATCTTTGTGGTGTCAACAATTACAGCACCTTTGGGGATACGTAAAGGTGAAAATTTGCGTGTAGAATCTACATGATTGCGCAATTTAATTGATTTATGAACATCTTGGAATGTTATTTTTTTGTTAGTTTTTCTAAATTCTTTAAATCTTCTTTTAGCAGCAATTTTTAGAGAACATTTAAAAAAAAATTTAATATCTGCGTTTGGGAATAAAATACCCATATCTCTGCCTTCAAGAACTGACAATCTTTTAGATGCAAATTTTTTTTGGTAATTTCTTAACATATGTCTAATCTTCTTAACTTTAGCAATTTCAGATGTAAAATTAGTAACTTCACTTGAATATAGTTTAGAATTTTTTAATAATTTAGGACGAATATTTCGAATAATTTTTTTCAAAAAATAGTAATCTGATTTTTTTTTTTTATTATGAATTAACTTATAGGCAATATGTCTATAAAGTAATCCACTGGTAAGAAGAGTAAGGCCATATTTTTTACTTAAATATTTTGCTGCTGTGGTTTTTCCAGCGCCAGCTCCAGAATCACATACTACTAGCAATTTCACATTATTTTTTAATTTCATAGCCTGCACCAATTTTTTTCATTGTAATTAAAAATTTAGAAAATGAAGTATTAACAGTTTCAAAGTTATTAATTTTAATATTTCCATTTATTAATTGAGCTAAACAAAAAAATGACATCGCAATTCTATGATCTTTTTTAGGATAAATATTTAACACTTTATTTAATTCTAGATTTGGATTGCCAAAAATTTTTAAACTATTTTGTGTAGACTTAGTTTTTATACCCATTTTATTTAAACCTATTTCCATAGTTTTTATTCTATCAGATTCTTTATGCCTCAACTCGCTAATTCCAGAAAATTTTGTAACTCCTTTTATAAGAGACGAAATAATAAATAAAAGTGGAAATTCATCAATTGCTGAAGGAACTAGTTTTTTTGGGCAATTTATTGGTTTTAAAATACTACTCTTAATCAAAATATCACCAATTAATTCTTCAGATTTTTTTTTTATATTTTTAATTTTAATATTTGCATTCATTTTTTTTAAAATTTGAATAAATCCTGTGCGTGTGGGATTGCAGTTTATGTTTTTTATCAACAATTTTGATTCAGGAGTTAATAATGCAAGTGCAATAAAAGGGGAAGCAGAAGAGGGGTCTCCAGGTATTGACAAATTAAAAGCAGATAAATTTTTTTTTCCTTTTAAAAAAATTGTATTACTGTTCTTATTTTTTTTAATTTTTATATCGGCTTTTATTGCTTTTAAGAGATTTTCAGTATGATTTCTGGATATTTTTTTTTCTTCAACAACAGTTACTCCTAAAGTATTAAGCCCAGCAAGTAAGATACTCGATTTGACCTGGGCTGAACCAATATTTTCAATATGCTTTTGAGCTAAAGGCATATCCGTCCCCTCAATAGTTAGTGGAAGGGTCCTTTTGTTTTTTGGGTAAAAATTACAACCAATTTTAGATAGTGGATCAATTATTCTTTTCATATCTCTTTTAATTAAACTACTGTCTCCATTAATTTTTACTTTTAAATTTACATTTGTAGCTATCAAAGCAAGCAACATTCTAGCTAAACTTCCAGAGTTACCAGCGTACAAAGATTTTGTTTTTGGAGTTTTGAAAGAACCCAAGCCATTACCATAAACAATATACTTATCTTTTTTTTTAATAATTTTTACTCCAAGTTTTTTTAAACAATTAATTGTATTATTTACATCTTCACTTTCTAAAATCCCTTTTAGTATAGAGGGACCAATGCATTGGCTTGATATTAAAAAAGCTCTATGGGAAATACTTTTATCACCCTCTACAGATATGTTTTTATTAAATTTCTTTATTTTTTTGTTAACTAAAACAGAAAACTTTTTATTCATTTGGTATTAAAATTTAAAATCTTCACCAAAATATAATTTCTTTGCTTCGGTGGTATTTACTATCTGTCTCGGGGTTCCGTTGGCCACTATAGTTCCGTTTGCAACAACATAAGCACGATCTACGACACTAAGTAATTGTGAGGCATTATGATCTGTTACTAATACAGCACAACCTCTTGATTGAAGTTTTAAAAGGAGGCTCTTAATATCTTGTATAGAAAGTAAATCAACTCCAGCAAATGGTTCATCTAAAAGTAATATTTTTGGATTACTTATTAAACATCGAGCAATTTCTGTTCTACGTCTTTCTCCTCCAGATAAAGCTGTTGCCTTTACATCTCTTAGGTGAGTTATTGAAAATTCGACCATTAATTTCTCAACAATATCTCTTTGCTCATTCTTTCTTTTTTTTATAATTTGAGCAATGCCTAAAAGATTTTCGTAAACTGTTAGCCCTCTAAATATTGCTGAGTTTTGTGGCAAATAAGAAATTCCAAGTTTTGATCTTTCATGGATGGCTAAATTTGTTAATTTTTTATTTCCTAAAAATATGTCACCAAAATCACACTTAACAAGACCTAAAACTATATTCATAAAAGTACTTTTGCCGGCACCATTACTCCCTAATAAACCGAGCATCTCCCCTTGGTTAAGATGTATATCAATTTTTCTTAATATAATTCTTTTATCAAAAGATTTAGATATACTTTTTGCAGCTAAAATTGGCTTTGATTTAAATTTTATAATTCTAAATTTCTTTACATTGTCCATATTATTTTATCAATTTTATCTTAACCTTACCTTTGTTAAACATTGAGATCTGGTAGTTTTCACTATTAAAATCATAATTTACTTGGTCAGCTTTTAGAGATCCTCTTTCACTAGTCAAAATTACATTATTATATACAGTTGCATTTTCGTTTGTTGATATTAAATCTAAATTTTCTGACAATATGATAGTTTCTCCATCTGTAGCTTTTACATTATACTCAAAAAAACAATTATAGTTTATCTTATCATATCTACCTTGATCGCTAGTAATAATAACTATTCTTCCATCCTCCATACTTATAACAACTCTCATGTTGGACATATAAACAATATCAGGACTCTCATTTAAAATATAAGCTTCATCTGAAGTGACTTTAAAAGGCTTATCTAAATCATATAGCCCTTTATATTCAACATTATCGAATGCATTTAATATGTCTTTTTCTTTATTATCTGCTATTTTAAATTTTTCTTTGGCCTCATCTTTTGTTCTTTCATATTTATCTTTAAATTTTTCATCTGAAAGCTTTTTCAAATCTTCTTCATTGATGAATCTTTCTTTTTTAGCTTGTTTTTTTGATTTTTTATATTTTTTCTGAAAAACTTCGTCAGATAAACTTTTCAAATCTTTTTCAATTTTTTTAGTTATTTTTATTTCATCCTTAAATTGTTTTTTTGTTTTTTCATATTTTTTTTCAAAAACTTTATCTGGCAAGTTTTTTAGATCCTGTTTTGCAGTTTCTAGGAATGTACCTTCTTTTTCTATTAAATCACTTGGCATTATATTGGCTTGTTTAATTTGAGGATACAAAATATAAGTTAAAAAGATTAGAAATATACCAGTTAATATTAGAGAAAATTGAATAATATTCTGTTTTTTCATTATTATTTAATTCCTTTGCTCAAGCAGTGGTGCAAGTGAATAACTCCTACCAGTTTTTTAATTTTTTTATTAACATTTTTACTTTGCGTTACTAGGAGAGAGGTAATTTTAAGACTATTCATTTTTTCTAGCGCTGACAGTGCGGTTGAAGAATCGTTAACCCAACTCGGATTTTTATTATATACCTTAGAAATTTTTTTTTTGTAGAGGTTATTGCTATTACGTCTGACATCTCCATCTGTAATTAAATTTATTTTTCCATTTTTTTCTTTTACACAAACAATACCTAATTTTTTATTGGACATTTCTTTTATTGCTTTTTTCATGGTTGCGTTTGCAGCTACTAATGGAATATTGTTTGATTTTGCCATTATTTCTTTTACTTGAATTAAGGCTGTAGCCAAAGTACCAGAAGGGTGAGTTGCAACAAATTTTTTATTTGTCCACCTTTTTCTTTTCATACAAGCTATTGCTAATGCATCTCCCCACGCAAGGAAGTTTATGGAAGAAGATGTGGGAGCTAAACTATGACCTGCTTCAACAACTTTTGGAAGTAAAATTTTAATATTAGAATATTTTAATAACATCGAAGAAGGTTTACAACTGACTCCAATGATTTGGACGTTATTTCTTTTCGCAAATCTAAGTATACTATTCAGTTCTGAAGACTCGCCTGAAACACTTAAGATTAACATTATATCCTGATTTTTTTGAATTACTCCCAGGCCTCCATGTTGCAAATCGTTAGCTGCGAGCGCAACACTGGGTGTACCTAGGCTTGATAAAGTTGCGGCAATCTTTAAACCTATAAGATAACTTTTACCTACACCTACCACCAAGCATTTACCTTTAGTTTTGGAAATTAAATTTACAGCTTTGGAAAATTGGTACGAAGAACTAAAGCTAGACGATAATTTTTTTAGAGCGCTTATTTCAGCTTGAATTGTTTTCTTTGCTATTTGTAAATCTTTATTCATTAATGTTGAAATATATCTTCTGTAAATCCACTTTGGTCTAATTTAATTCTAGTTTTTAAAAATTTAATAGAGTTTTCGTATAGCTCTTTTCTATTTTCTCTAATTAACATTTTATTTAGTTCATCTTTTATTTTGTGTAAATAAATAACATCATTACTGCAATATTGTAGTTGTGCGTCTGTTAGTTCGTCTAATTTTTTATTCCAATCACTGCTACCAAGTCTTTTATCTAATTTTTTTCCACAAAATTCTAAAACTAAATCTTTTAATCCGTGGTTTTGTGTGTAGGTTCTACAAAGTTTACTGGCTATTTTTGTATCAAAAATATTTTGCATATCACATTTAAGAAAATATTCTAAACCAGACACATCATACCTTAAATAATGGCCAATTTTTGTAATTTTGTTATTTTCTAAAATTTTTACAATATTTTCGGCTTTATAACTTTTTCTATTGGGTTGAATAATGTAGGCGTCGTTATTACCAGTACTGAATTGTACCAAACTTAACTTATCTCGGTGTGGTATTTGTAAACCTGAACCTTCAGTATCAACAGCAATACTAGAATGTTTTTCTAATTCTTTTAAAGCCTCAGTCGAAATATCATCTTGAAACTTATAAATTTTAGTCATACCTAAACTCATATATAATGTTAATGTCGATAAAATGCAAAAAAATCAGAAAATAATTGCCCTTTTTGGTGGAAGCGGATTCCTAGGTAAACATTTAATGCGTGAACTAACCAAATTAGACTACCGGGTTAAGGTCGCAACACGAAATCCTTATCTCAAAGGTTACTTAAAACCTTTGGGTAATCCAGGTCAAATTGAACTTTTTAGAACTAATATTTTTGATACTGATCAGGTGAAAAAAGTTTTAGAGAATTGTGATTTAGTTATAAATCTAACGGGTATTATTTATGAAACAAAAAAACAAAAGTTTAGTCAGATTCATGGTCAGTTTCCATATTTGCTAAGCAATTTATGTAATGAATTTGGAATAAAAAATTTAGTTCATGTAAGTGCTTTAGGAGTTAAAGAAAAGCATCCGTCAGCATATATGCAGTCTAAATTAGAAGGAGAAAAAAACATACAAGAAACTTTTAAACCTTCTATTATTTTAAGACCGTCTATAGTGTTTGGCCAAGAAGATAAGTTTTTTAATACTTTTGCATCGTTAGCACAATTTTCTCCTTTTCTTCCTTTAATAGGAGGAGGTAAAACAAAGTTTGCACCTATTTATGTTGGAGATGTTGCAAAAGCAATAGTGAAGGCATTAGAGTTAAATAATTTAGAACCAAAAATTTATGAAATAGGGGGGCCTGAAAATTATTCATTTAAAGAACTTATGGAAATTTTATTAATTGAAATTAAGAAGAAAAGATTTTTAATCCCTATTCCTTTTGGTTTTGCTAAATTCCAATCTTATTTTTTGCAAATGATGCCAAATCCATTATTAACTCCACAGCAAGTAGAATTGTTGAAACATAATAATGTTGTTTCAGGGGATTACCCAACATTAAAAGACCTTGGCATAACAGGTACAGCTATTCAAACTGTTTTGCCTAAATATTTGTGGAGATTTCGTTCTGGAGGACAGTTCAACAGGGATTAAATTTTTTACTTTTACAATTACAAGCCAAATCCACTGGGAATTATCACATAGTGAATACTTAATACGATACCAACTGAAATGCTCAATCCAAAAATCATTTTAATAAAATCTTTACCAATTAATGGAAACACATATTTAAATTTATATTCTTTATTCATCGTAGAGATTGCAAGTTCTCTTCCACATAACAATCCTACAAATACCCAAGTTGTGGACATAGGAAGATCGTTTAGTTCTTTAAAGTAATAAAGGACAGCTGCATAAATGGTATTAATAATAGTTGCTGATCGCGCATACCTCGTGCCTGTTTTATCTAAAACAACTTTCTGTATAGCTCCACCTTGTATGTAGAAAATATAAAAAAGCAGAATAGTGAAATAAGTAACAACAATTAATAATAATGTAATATCAAGTTGTCTTGGTAGATAAACAGCAATGTTAGCGACATCATGAGAAAGCCAAGCTGCCCATAGATAAGCTGAACTTACCCAAACGGCATTTCGCCAAAAAGAAATTTTCCATTGAGTAGTTACTTCGTCAAATTTTTCATTAATAAATTTAGAAATAGCAATCCAACAAATATAAGCGACTACTGCAGCAAGACCATAACCCACAACACTCTTTATAAGCATTTTTTCTAAAACAACCGTAGAGGCAAATGCTGACAACACTAAGAAAGTTGTTGAAACTGGAATTCCAACTCTTGTTAGTAACAATAATATTCCAGGTGCTACAGCGTGATACCATTGAATTTCTTGATAAGGAATTCTTGTTAATCTTCCAAACGAAATATCTCCATCATAAGCCCACCATCCATAAATTAATACAACAGCCATCATAAAAGATGCAGATCCCGCTAGGGTGTACCACTTAAACCATTTTGATTTTGAAGCTATAAAGGTACCTAAGGTTTGAATAGAGTCATTAGCAATTACAGACCATCCCGCTAAACCAAAACCTACGATTGTATATATTAAAGTTAGTTCCATAAACGTATTTAATAACAATTTCTATATAAGCTTTTTATAAAGTTAGTCTAGAAAAAAAAAGGATATTTTTACAATCGTTAGGTGTTAAGACTCAGAATATTTTGGTTAAAACTTGACATCTTATTTTGTTATGTTATAACATAACATATGAATAATAATAATATTGTTTTTGATATAATTAAGCGTTCAAAAAAACACTTAACTGCATATGAAATACTAGATAAGTTTCAAAGATTAAAAAAAATACAGCCAATGGCTGTTTATAGATCATTAAAAAAACTTATCGAAGAAGATAAAATTCATAAATCTAATCAAAACAAGACTTATGTTTTGTGCAGTCATTCTCATAAGGAAAAAAAACACAATCCTTCAATAGCGATTTGTAAAAGTTGTGGTGATTCAGAGGAATTTAAATCAGAAATATTTGAAACTATTTTTAAAAAAAATCCAATTAAAAAATATGACTTAAGCAAGTTTCAGCTTGAAGTCTCAACAACATGTAGGAAATGTAACTAATGAAAAAAATAACTTTTTTAACTTTAATTATGTCAATTTTTAGTGTCACTTATGTTTACGCTGCAGAAGGGCACTCACACGAACTACCAGGATTTCTTCATTTTATGGAAGAATTAATAGAAGAACACAGTGTACTAAGAGGTATGACTTTTGGTTTTATACATACTGTTATACCACTAGTTGGTTTTTATACTGGTTGGAGTATAAATCGTTTCTTAAAAATAATATCTAATGGCGCAATTGCTGGAATAATTGGAATTGTTATAGCCCATATCATTGCAGATTTTATAGCAGCTTTAGCTGATCCTCATTTAAAAAGTGCAGCTTTTGGAATCGTTATTGGAGGTTTCTTGCCTTTACTAGCAGTACCTTTTTTAGAGAAATATGTAACTAAAAGTAAGTATCATACAGTTGTGGGTGACCATGATGATCTTAAAAAGGATTTGAAAAGAAAACATAAATAATATTTAATAGTTTATGTGAGTACTGTTTCTTTAACCTTAGACGAAATACTAGATTTAGCTAAAAAAACTCTTTTAGCTAATGGTTGTGATGAAGAAACAGCTTCAATTCTTGCAGATTTAATAATGAAGGCTGAAAGAGACGGCTCTCTATCTCATGGATTATTTAGATTGCCAGCTTATGTGGCTGGACTTA
>Ga0208764_10001390_pt1 | contig 15518 bp, 18 predicted proteins | sample ETNtaG_18_FD_185762 | JGI IMG/M metagenome (GOLD analysis project Ga0208764, IMG submission 185762) | Marine microbial and viral communities from oxygen minimum zone, Eastern Pacific Ocean - ETNP201302SV91 (SPAdes) (version 2) | ecosystem: Environmental > Aquatic > Marine > Oceanic ... | reverse complement strand
TTAATTTAATTTTTTTTAATATGATTTTATTTTTTTGAGAGAGTTTTATTATTTCAGAATGTGGTTTTTCGCCAATTACAATAATTTTACAACCTTCATTTTCAAGCAATTTTGTTCGTTTCAAGGCTTCATTGCCAGCGCCAACAATAATTACAGTTTTTTCATTTAGATGAAGATCAATTATCAACGATCTGCTATTAACAAAATGTAATTTATACATTCAAGAATACACGTTACATTTTTTAATTGATTTCATAGATTTTGGATATATGTCAAATATGGAAGAAATTGATAATGAAATATTAAACGAGATTCAATGGACTTTCCCACTTGTCCCAAGACCATTTGATGAGATTGCAAAAAAATTCAGTATTTCATCAGATGAGGTAAAGAGCAGATTAACAAAAATGAAAGAAAGAGGGGTCTTAAGACAGCTTAGTGCAATATTTGACACAAGAAAACTAGGATACACAAGTTCACTTGTTGCTATGGAAATTGAAAATGATAGATTAGAACCAGTTGCATTAATTATAAACAAACATCCAGGAGTAAGTCACAACTATGAAAGAAAACATCAATTCAATCTTTGGTTCACATTAGCAGTTCCACCAGGTTCAGATTTGAAAACTGAATTAGATAAATTTTCAAAACTAGATGGAATAAAAAAAGTGAGAATGTTACCTACTTTACAATTATTTAAAATTGGAGTGAAATTAGATATGGTGGAAACAAAAAAACATGATGTAAAACCTTCTGAAACAAAAAAAGAAATTAAGAAAGTAAATTTTGTTGCAACTGAAGAGGATAAAGAATTCATTAGACAATTACAGAAAGATTTTGAAATTGTAGATAGACCATTTCTAAATGCTGCAAATGAATTAGGAATTACTGAAGAAGAGATTTTTGAAAAATTGAGACACTATGAAAAGATTGGTGTTATGCGAAGATTTGCAGCAATTCTTCGACATAGAGAAGCAGGATTTACAGCAAATGGAATGATTGTATGGAAAGTTCCAAAAGATAAGATTAATCAAGTTGGAGAAAAATTGGGTGCATTTCCACAAGTCAGTCATTGCTATGAGAGACCCGTATATCCTGACTGGCCATATAATGTATTTTCTATGATACATTGTAAGTCAATTTCTGAAGCAAACGAAATGGCTAGTAATATTCAAGATCAGATAAATGTTGAAGAATATAAAATTCTATTTAGCTCAAGAGAATTCAAAAAGACAAGAGTAGAGTATTTTGTTGAGCATGAATTTGATATTGAAGAATTAATTCCGGCTTAGGAATATATTCAATTAGACCACATACCAAACATGACAAATTTTCCTGAAACAAGATTACGGAGATTAAGAACTAATCAAAAAATGAGGGATTTAGTTCAGGAAGTATCTATTTCACCAAAAGATTTGATATGCCCAGTTTTTGTTGAAGAAGGAATTGAGGCAAAAAAACAAATTAATTCGATGCCTGCAATGGAAAGACTTCCATTATCAGAAGTAGTGAATGAAGTTAATACTATTTCAGAATTGGGAATTCCTGCAATTATGTTATTTGGAATTCCAAGTGAGAAAGATGATGATGGAACATCAGCATTTGTAGAACATGGGATAGTTCAAAAAGCAATAGCAGAAATTCGTAAGAATTTTGGAGATAAAATAGTCATAATGGCAGATGTTTGTCTTTGTCAGTATACAACATCAGGACATTGTGGGTTGATTCATGATGATAAAATTGATAATGATTCTAGTTTAAAGACATTGGCAAAAGTTGCAGTAAGTCAAGCAAAAGCAGGTGTTGATGTTGTTTCACCTTCAGCAATGATGGACGGACAAGTTCAAGCAATTAGAAAAGCACTAGATGATGAAGGATTCACAGATGTAGCAATTATGTCTCATTCAGCAAAACATAGATCAAATTTCTATTCACCATTTAGAGATGCTGCAGAATGTGCACCACAATTTAGTGACAGACGAACATATCAAGTTCCATTTACAAATCCAAGAGAAGCGATGAGAGAAGTTGAAACAGATGTTAATGAAGGCGTAGATATTGTGATGATTAAACCTGCATTAACATATTTAGATTTAATTTCAGAAACTAGAAGACGATTCAATGTTCCTGTTGCAGCATATAGTGTTTCAGGTGAATATGCACTTGTCAAAGGCGCAGCGATGCAAGGATGGATAGACGAAGATGAGATGACTAAAGAAATATTGTATTCAATAAAACGTGCAGGTGCAGACATGATTGTTACTTATTTTGCAAAACACATAGCAGAAAAATTGTAAGATTCTAAATGAGAGACGACGAAAAATTTGAAATTATAAGAGCACTAGATCTATTACCACATGTTTCAGGTGCTAGCTGGGCAATGTTATGGTTTAGAATGAATAAAATAAAAAATCCAACAAAAGAAGAGTTTAGAGAGAAAACAGTAGAATATTTTTCTAAAATGGAATCATTAATGAAATCATTTGAAGGTAAAAATGAATTTAAAGATATCAATCAATATATGCAAAATAGATTTGAAGATGAAAAAAAATTAATTATGAGTGGAGAAAATAGTGAAGTTGAGAAAAGATACCAGCGATATCTAGATTATGGTTAAATTTCAGTTTTTAGTTCTTTAAGGAAATTTTCTAGGATTTTTGTGCGTTTTTTTGCAAGAGTTTTACCGGTCCTAGTATTCATTTTTTTTTCTAGAGTAAGTAATTTCTCATAAAAATGGTCTAAAGCCCATTTATTATCATCAAGAGATCTGTTTTTTGAAAATGGGTCATTTGGGTGATAAAAAGATCTGTTATTTGAACCGCTAAACGAGAAAACACGTGCTAAACCAATAGCACCTATAGCATCCAGCCTATCAGCATCTTGAAGAATTTTTCCTTCAATTGTAGAAGGAGTTTTACCTTTTGAAAAACTATGTTCTTTGATTGCATCAGAAATAATTATTATTTCATTATCTAAAAAATGATTTTCTTTTAGAATTTTTTCTGAAAATTTTGCACTTTTGAGAGCAGAATCTTTTCTATTTTTTATTTTTATTATATCATGCAACAATACAGCAGACAAGATTAATTTTTTATTTCCGTTTTCAGTTTTGCATATTTTTTCAGCATTACGATATACTCTCATTACATGCTCAAAATCATGTGCAGGATCATTTTTAGCAAGTTTATTTTTGGCTATTTTTTTTAAATTTTCAAGTTGATTCATAATTTCCATAGTTTTGGTCTAGTTAATTTGAATTTTCTTTGAGTCAATAAAAGAGTCCAATTTATGCAGGTAAACAAAATAATTACAGATATTCCTAATGCATCAGCAATTAAAATTCCAATATATCGCTCTTCAAATAATTCAACAAATGGCGTTAAGACTATGTTACTAATTGAGATCATTAAGTAATATGATGCTACACGGCCAGCCCAAAATCCAACATACAGACCTATGCTTTTTGCCTTAAGAAGACCATATGTTACAAATAAAATATTACTTGGAAGTGGAGTTGCAGCAAAAAGAAATGAAGTTAGAATATAACCAAATCTTTTTTTATTTAAAAAATTCCCAATTGCATCAAGATTAGATTTTTGTTCTTTTTGTACAAATTTTCTAAACATTGTAGATACTTGCTTTAGAATAAATCTTCCAATCGTTGCACCAGTTGCACCAACCAAGGCTAATACTAATGGATCATAGGATGCATCTATAGCATAAAACGATGCAAGAATAATCCAAGTTGGAGGCATCAAAAGTGGTGCAGCATTTACAAGAATTAATAAAAAAAAGATTCCAATATAAGAAAATTCTAATACAGATTCAAAAAGATCAGTCATACAAACCATCGTATCTTAAAATATCTAAATCATTGGTTGGATAGTCTAGAACATGAACAAATTATACACGAACTTTATATCAAAAAAGATACTTTTTGTTCCATGGCTAGTGAAACATGGAAATGTTTTAGATGTAATCTATCTTTTAAGAATGAAGAAATTTCAAAGATTCACAAAGAAATTACTAGTCATCGAATAACAATTACAAAATAATCACTTAAACAATTTTTAGAAAATATGGAGGGGGTGGGATTCGAACCCACGAACTCCTAAGAGAAAGGATATCTTATACGATGATCTTGAGTCCTTCTCGGTTGACCAGGCTTCGATACCCCTCCAACAAATGGTATTATTGATTTTAACATATAACTTCTTCAATAAACAATATCACATAATGAAAAAGTAATTTGAAAACAAAGTTTATAATCATTTTAGAGAATTTTAATACATGACAACAATTGATGAAGCCAAGAATATGAGATCAGGAATAAATGTTGAAGGTACTGTAGAAAGAAAATCAGAAGTACGAAACGTCAACACGAAAGCTGGTTCAACAGTAGATGTTGCAGATGCAATGCTTGTTGACAATGGAATGGAAATTAAAATTACATTGTGGGCAGAAGATGCAAACAACATTCAAAATGGCGACAAAATCAAAATCGAAAACGGATACACAAACGAGTTTAAAGGAGAAGTCCAACTCGGAAAAGGTAAATTCGGAAAGCTTGAAAAAATTTAGATTAAAATTTTAATATTTTAACTATCTTCGAGACTTTTTCTTTTTTATTTTACGTTTTTGGTTTAGCTTTTACTTTTCTTGTTTTTGGTTTAGCTTTTACTTTTCTTGTTTTTGGTTTAGCTTTTACTTTTCTTGTTTTTGGTTTAGCTTTTACTTTTCTTGTTTTTGGTTTAGCTTTTGGAATTTTAGATTTTAATTTAGAAAGTTGAAGAGTTACAGATGATTCACGTTTTTTTGCTGATTCGAATTTTTTTGATGCAGATTCAAGTTTTGTTTGTGCAGTTTTTGCTAATTTTGTAAGTTCAGGTTTTGATGCAATATTTTTCTTAATAGTTTTACTTACAGAACCCTTTTTTTTCTCAATTTCAGATATTGCTTGAGAGAATTTTTTTTCCATAGAGGTTCGCTGTTTAATTTCATTTTTGACCTCATCAATAGTAGAAATTATTGAATCTAGTCTATACTGAAGATTTTGCTTTTCTTCAGGAGTATCAGAGAAATCAATCTCACTTTCAATTTGCTCTTTATTTTGGAGTTCAAGATTTAATTTTTCTTGGGCAGCAGATTTGAGTCTTTGAACACTTTCAATTTGTGCAATTTTTTGGCTTAGCTGTTCACTAATATCTTCAGCATTTTGTTTGAATGTCTCAATTCGTTTTTGAGTTGATTTTAGAGACGAAGAATATTTTCTAGATATTGATTTAACTTTTTTATACTCATTTTCACCTTTTCTTCGGATCTTGCCAATCTCAGATTTTTGTGAAGTTAATTGTTTTAATTTTCTATTTAATCCTGCCATAGGTTAATCGATGATTATGATGGCTTAAGTTATTCAGAATGTTAGGTTTTGACTTATCTGTAAATAAAATTAACATAATTTCATTCAAAAAATTTTTTTAGGTACAATATAATGTAAAATATGGAATTTCATCCTTCAAAGATCCCTATTTCAAAAACATTTGATGTAAAAGATGAAAAACAAGCAACCGAAGCAGCCCATGAAATGGTTATGATTGGTTTTGATAAAGAAGATAAAGGATACAAGGTTTTGATGTCAAAAGAAAATGAAAAAACTGCAAAAAGGATTGGATATACTGTAACCACAACTGTAACTTATGCATTAAGAAAAACCAATCAAGAAAGAGATGTTAGATATTGGACATATCACGAGGATAAGGACAATTATGCCATAGTTTTTGTTAGTTCGAAGGTTTTAGAAAAATTAGATTTTTCTTGGTAGAAATATCTCATCTAGTTTCAATCGTTTTGAAACATAACCAGCAAGAAATACTCCTAGAACAAATCCACCAATTACATCTAATGGGTAATGTTGTAAAACATAGATTCTGCTAAACGACATCAGTATTGGATAAAGCCAGATTAGATGAACTCCTCTTGGAAATTTTTCAGATAATACGTATACCATTACAAATGCAAACATTGCAGAACGTGCAGCATGCCCAGAAGGAAATCCAGCTGTCCAGCTTCTTCCTTCACAAAAGAGAGAGAAACTATCAGGTTCTACTTCAAAAGGTAGTTCACTTCCAAGCCAATCTAAAAATGGTCTATCCCTATCAACACCACATTTGATATATCCTGTAAGAATCGAGGATAAAACAAGCAAAATTAATAAAATCATTCCAATTTTACGTGTTTTTCTTATGATTAGGAGTATTATACTAAATGGAAGCATTACAAAGACATTTCCAGATTCAGTTAGAAGCCACACACCATAGTCAAGTGATGGATTTCCAGCAGATTTTTGAATATTAGTCATGAATTGTTTTTCAGATTCCAGAGTTGACTGTGACATTGCAACAAATGTACAAACAAGAAAAATTGTCAAGAGTATGAAGAATGGTCGTGATCTAATACCAAATAGAATATTTTGCAATATCGCTCATTTATTGAATAACTGACGACAATATGTCATTTACCATCATTAATGACGTGATCGGATAAACGAATTTTAACCGGAATGATGGATTGTGTGTGTGGGTATACTAACATTAGATAATTTTGATGTTAAAGGGAAAACTGTACTACTTCGTGTTGATATGAACTGTCCTATCCATCCAGATACATGTAAGATTTTGGGTACAAAAAGAATTGAAGAGGTAGTAGAAACAATTAACGCACTAGATGGAGCAAAAATTGTTGTCATATCTCATCAAGGAAGAGTTGGTAGAGATGATTTTGTAGGAATGGAAGAACACGCAAAGCAATTAGAGAAATTTGCAAATAAAAAAGTGAGGTATGTTGCAGATGTAATTGGATCACTAGCCCAAAAAGAGATAAAAGAAATGAATAGTGATGAAATAATCTTACTTGATAATCTCAGATTATGTGCAGAAGAAAACTATGAATTTTCTTTAGAAGAAAGTGCAAGAACAATTATGGTTCAACGATTAAAAGATTTATTTGATTTATTTATTTTAGATTCATTTCCAAGTGCACATAGAACACACCCATCACTTGTAGGATTTGCTCAGGTACTTCCAACATGTGCTGGACGCTTGCTAGAAAAAGAGGTGAAACAGTTGGACAATATACTAACTGTTGCAAAATCTCCATTCACAGTTGTGTTAGGAGGTTCAAAGGTAGATGACAGATTAAAAGCAATAAAATTACTAATTAAAAAAGAACGAGCTGATCACGTATTATTAACTGGAGTTATTGCCAACGTTTTCTTACGTGCGCAAGGTAGAATAAAATTTCCATTGAACATTAAAGATGAAGATGAGATGGTCGCAAGTGCTCATTCTTTAATCGGTGATCATCCAGATGTATTTTCAACACCAGTAGATATTGCGGTAAATAAAGATGGAAAGAGAGTTGAAATTGATGTAAGAGATTTAGCAAAAGATGATGAAATTTTCGATATTGGAACAAAAACCTTAGAGCATTATTCTAAAATCATATCTAGTGCAGGAACAATATTCATGAGTGGCCCAGCAGGATTTTTTGAAAAAGAAAATTTCCAATTTGGAACAAAATCTTTGCTTGAATCGATAGCAGATTCCATGGCAACCTCAATTATCAGTGGAGGACATCTAACCTCAGCACTCAAGCAGTTTGGTTTGAATGAAAAAGTCAATCATATCAGTACTGCAGGAGGAGCATTAGTCAGATATCTTACAGGTCAAAAATTACCTATGATAAAATGTTTAGAAGATGCTGCAGAAAGACATGTCAGAGTGTAGCATTACATTCTGAATTTGGGCATATTCTAGATTCTTCTTTTCCTAAATAAACATCAGAGTGGCAAGAAGTACAGTTGATTTTTTCAACATCGTCGAATATCTTAAACCATTGAGTGGTGAAATTTTGTGCAATACAACGAACTAGACCATCATCTTCAATTTTTTTAAAATCATCTACTAAATCATCAATAGTTTGAGATTGATCAAAGTTACTATTTTTTTTCAAAAATTCATGAATTTCATCATTACTAAAACGTAAATCAATTTCATTGAAATTTTCAAAAATTACTTTTCTTATTTGAAGTACATTAGAATTTGTCAACTAGTATAGGTTAGCTGCCTCTTCTTTTAAGTTTCCTGCAGATTCAGAGTCATTCATCTTATCAGCAAAATATGAATATATTCCATATTTCAGGCTTTTAAGAGACAATAACGCACATTTGATTCGAACAGGACTTGTTTTAACGAGATGTTCCAAACCAAGTTCAGATAGTAATTCATCTTTATCAAACTTCTTAACATCATCAAGATTTTTTCCTTTAATCATTTCAGTTAAAACTGAAGAACATGCCATACAGATTGCACATCCATGTCCATCAAATTTTACTTCACTAATTTTGTTGTCATCAATGTTAAGATATAGATCTATAGTATCCCCACATAGTGGATTTGCATCATGTTGATGAATATGTGCATCAGCTATTTTTCCAAAGTTAGAAGGGTTACGAGAATATTCGATAATCATTTCAGTATAGATTGGATCTCCACTCATAGTTTGAACACCTTTGCTACATTTTGTAATGATGCGATTAATACATCAACTTCTTCTTTTGTATTGTATATGTAAAAACTTGCACGATTTGTGGCTGCAACATTTAGTTTTTCCATTAATACTTGTGCACAGTGATGACCAGAACGAATGGCAACACCTTCTTTATCAATTAAAGTTCCAACATCATGTGGATGTACACTATTAAAATTAAATGAAACAACACCACCTCTTTTTTCAGGTTCTTTTGTTCCATACAATGTAATACCTGGAATCTTTTTCATCTCTTCAAGAGCATATTTTGTTAATTCTAATTCATGATTTCGGATATTCTCCATTCCAATCTTTTCAAGATATTTGATGGCCTCAGCAAATCCAATTACATCTGCAATATTTGGAGTTCCAGCCTCAAATTTGTATGGTAAATCATTCCAAGTTGTTTCATATTTGTGAACTTCACGAATCATATCACCACCTCCAAGGAAAGGACTCATTTTCTCAAGAATTTCTTTTTTAGCCCATAGAACACCCACGCCTGTTGGACCCAACATTTTATGACCAGAAAATACATAGAAATCACAGTCAAGTTCATGTAGATTAATTTTCATGTGCGGAACAGATTGTGCACCGTCAATCAAAACTTTCACTCCAGCATTTTTACATTTTGAAACAATTTCTTTTACAGGAGATATAGTTCCCAAAACATTTGACATGTGGCTAAACGTTACGAGTTTAACTTTTCCAGTTGAAAGATAATCATCTAATTGATCAAGCATTAATTCTCCATTATCATCAATGTCAATGTATTTGAGTTGTGCCTTTTTTTCTTGGGTAAGTAATTGCCATGGAACGATGTTAGAATGATGTTCATATTCAGTAGTAACAATTATGTCACCTTCATTTACATTATCACGACCCCAAGCATATGCAACTAAATTGATGCCTTCGGTTGTACCTCTAACAAATATAATTTCTCTTGAATCTTCAATATTCAGAAATTTTGCTACTATATCCCTAGTATTTTCAAATGCTTCAGTGGATTCTTCGGCTAGAGCATGTACAGCACGATGAATGTTTGAGTTATGATTCTGATAGTAATCAGTAATTGCATCTATAACCTGATTAGGTTTTTGAGTAGTTGCTGCATTATCAAAGTATACTAATTTTTTATCATCTCTAACACGTCTATTTAAAACAGGAAAATCTTTTCTTAGATTTTCAAAAGATTCAGCAGTTGATTGCATAATTACACCTCAATCAAGATACTATTATCTTGTATTTTTGTTCTGTAAGTTTGTAATGGGTTTTCATTAGTCATATTATCACCGATATTTGTAATGTTGTTCAATTTCTGCATTTTCGTTATATCGAGTTTCTTCAACCTCAACTAATGCTTTCAATTGTTCATCATTGTTAATTGATAATTCTTTTCCATCCCATTTTGATTCGATTAGATATGCAATCCATGCGCGAACTTGATAAGACATTGAACGAGACATTGGTTCCAAAAATCCCTCTACAATAATTCTTTCAGCCTCCGGTTTACTAAGACAACGTGTTCCTAAATAGAAAAGTTGTTCTTCATCCATTTGTGCAACAGATGCAGAATGTGTTGCTTTTACATCATTTGTAAGTATCTCTAATCCAGGTATTGCGTCAGATTTTGCACCTTTATCAAGCAATATTGAACGACCAGAGAGAAATGAGTTAGAATGAGCAGCATTTTCATTAATTTTGATCATTCCTTTAAACAAAGATTTTGATCTGTTTTTCAAAATTGATTTTTCAACAACCTTACCTTCAGTAGATTTTTCATTATGATTTACAATTGTATTAAGATCAAATGATTGTTCATTATTTCCAAAAACAACTTCAGAATCTGTTGCAACAGCACCAGTTCCATTAAGATGATAATCAATTCTATATCTAGATAACATTGCACCAAAAAGTCCAAGATACCAGTTAATTTTTGAATCCTGTGCAAGATGTGAACTTCGTGTGGAAAAATTGATTGAAGATTGATCCATCATTTGAAGAGATGTTACATCAAGACTACTATTCGCACCAACAGTAGTATTCAATAATTCAAGGTATGCTTGCTGTTTTCCATTTTGAGGAGAATACAATTCCTGAACAAGATTTGCTTTGGCATTATCTTCAACAATTATGATATTTCTAGATATTGTGGAAAAACCATCATCAGACAAGCAAGAAAATAGATGGATTGGTTCATCAATAATTTGGTTTTTTGGAATATAGACAAAGAGTCCTGAATTAAATGCTGCATTATTTAATGCAGTGTATTTATCTTCATTAGAATTTGAAGATTTAATTGTTTTTTCTATTAATTCTTGATGTTGCTTTAGTGCATCATCTATAGATGAGATAACAACTCCTTTGGATTTTAATTCATCAGATATGTTAGTAGAGATTATGTTTGTTCCTACCTGTATCAATCCATTTTCTTTTTTTACTTCTTCAACACGTTTTGAAAGAAAGTCAGGTATTTTAGAATCAGAATCTGTAGATAATGAGACCATATCAGGATTCATACGCTTTGCATCAGTGTATTTATTGTAAAGAGGTGAAACTTCAGGAGGTAATTCATTATAGATATTTAACGAGTTTTTTCTATATTCTTTGAGCCATTGAGGTTCATTTTTTGATGATGAAATTTCTTCAACTAAAGAATTTTGAATTGAGGATAGTTTTTGTTCCATAATTTTCACGATAGGTTAATTCTAACCGACAGAATTATCCATCTCTAATTTGATGAGTCGGTTTAATTCTACTGCATATTCCATAGGAAGCTCTTTTGTGAATGGTTCCATAAAGCCATTAACAATTAGAGTTAATGCTTCTTCTTCAGTAAATCCACGAGTCATCAAGTAGAAAATCTGATCATCACCAATTTTTCCAACTGTAGCTTCATGAGTTATGGTTGCATCTTCTTGGTTAATTTTCATGTATGGATAAGTGTCAGTTTTTGATGTTTCATCCAATAATAATGCATCACATCTTACAGTTGATTTTACATTTGTTGCACCTTTTGCTACATTAAGTAGACCTCTGTATGTTGAGCGACCATTGGAGCGGCTAACAGATTTTGAAGTAATCTTGGATGTTGTATCAGGTGCTAGATGAACCATTTTTGCACCAGTATCTTGATGTTGACCTTTTCCAGCAAAAGCAATTGACAAGGTTTCACCATATGCTTTTTGCCCCATTAAATAAATTCCAGGATATTTCATTGTAATTTTGCTACCGATGTTTCCATCAATCCATTCAACAGATGCACCTTCGTATGCATAAGCACGTTTTGTGACAAGATTGTATACGTCGTTACTCCAATTTTGAATTGTTGTGTATCTTAATTTTGCATCTTTATGTGCAACAAGTTCTACAACAGCAGAGTGTAATGATTCAGATGAGTAAACTGGAGCAGTACAACCCTCAATGTAATGAACTTCAGAACCTTCATCAGCAATGATTAATGTACGCTCAAATTGACCGATGTTTTCTGCATTAATTCTAAAGTAAGCCTGTAGAGGCATGTCGACTTTAACTCCCGGAGGAATGTAGATGAATGAACCTCCACTCCAAACTGCACTGTTTAATGCAGAAAATTTGTTATCTTCAGGAGGAATCATTTTTCCAAAATATTTTTTGAATATTTCAGGATGTTCTTTTAGAGCACTATCAGTGTCTAAAAATAAAACACCTTGTTTTGCCAAATCTTCTCTGAGATTATGATAAACAACTTCTGATTCATATTGTGCGCCAACACCAGCAAGGAATTTCTTTTCTGCTTCAGGAATTCCAAGTTTATCAAATGTATTTTTTACATCTTCTGGAACGTCATCCCAGTTTTTTTCAGTTTTTTCTGAAGCCTTTGCATAATAGTAAATATTTTGAAAATCAATTTTGCTTAGATCTGGTCCCCATTTTGGCATAGGTTTTTTCATAAATGCCTCATATGATCTTAATCTAAAATCTAACATCCACTGCGGTTCATCTTTCATTTTACTGATTCCAATTACAGTATCTTTTGACAGACCTTTTTTGCTCAAATGAACATACATTTCAGTAGAGTCTTTGAAATCATACTTTGAATAATCCATATCAAAGTTTTCAGTAGCCATACACAAAATACAACGTTGTTATTATAAAAGTTCGAGGAAATTTAGGCTAGGCTAAATAGGTTAAGCTAATGATAATTCGTTAACCATTACATCTACTGAGCCAGCTACTGTATGAACATCAGCAATTATGTTTTGAACATCAAATTTCTTTAGTTCATCAGCAGTAAATGGCCCTATTGCAATTACTTTTGTTTTCTGTAAATTTTCTAAGAGTTGAGAATGTTCAAGATCTTTGGTCATTATTTCAAAAAATGCTCTAACAGATGATGCGCTTGTAAAGATTATTCCATCGACAGAATTTTTTGAGAATAGTAAGCGAAAGTCATTCCATTGAGAAGTATCTCTAAAGGCACAAACATCATAAAGATACAATTCAATTATTTCTAATCCAATTTTTTCAAGAAGTTCTTTTAAGAATGGCGTAGATGCACCGCTTCTAGGCACAATTACCTTTTTTCCAACTGCATTGAGTTTTGTGAATACTTCACCAACACCAACAGATGAGTATCTTGTAGGCATATGTGAAACCTTAATGTTTTCGTTTTCTAATGCCTCTTTGGTTTTTGGACCAACTGCTATTACAATGGTATTAGTTATCGCCAATCGTAATTCTTCAAATTTTGAGATTTTTTTAGAACTTTCAATTAATAGTTTAACAGCTTTTGAGCTCATAAACACAGAATAATCTGGATTTTCAGTTTTAGTAGATGTTAAAAAATCATCAACTATTTTTTCACCTTTGCTAACAAGTTCGATAGTTGGAAGTGTTATAGGAGTTGCATTATGTTTTGTAATTAATTGTATGAATTCTTCAGAATCATCTTTTGAACGTGTTATGGCAACGGTTTTTTCTTGACTCATTTTTTCCATCCTATAGTTTTATGCAATTTAACAACTTCACCTATAATTATATTTGCAGGAGGAGACATTTTTTCTTTTTTCACTTTAGATCCAATGTTAGTTAGAGTACCAACAATCATTTTTTGTTTTGGTGTTGTTCCATTTTGAATTACTGCTACAGGAGTTGATTTTTTCATTCCACCGTCAATAAGTTGTTTTGAAATTATTCCAATTCTTGAGAGTCCCATCATTATAACAATGGTGTCTACAGATTTTGCAAGTTTTTTCCATTTTACAATTTCTTCATTTTTTTCAGGATCCTCATGACCAGTAACAAATACAACAGATGATGCATATTTTCTATGTGTTAACGGTATTCCAGCATAAGTTGCAGAACCAATTCCAGATGTTATTCCAGGAACTATTTCATATTTTACTTTGAATGATTTTAGAAATTCAGCTTCTTCACCTCCACGTCCAAAAATAATCGGATCACCACCTTTCAATCTAACAACTTTTTTGTTTAATTTTGCATACTTGACCATTAGTTCATTTGTTCCATCTTGATGTCGTGTATCATCGCCAACAGCACGACCAACATAGATGGCTTTAGTACGTTTTGGAATCATAGAAATTATTTTTTTACTAACCAATCTATCGTACAAAACTACATCTGCATCTTTCAATAATTCAACTGCACGTAATGTAATTAATTTTGGATCTCCAGGACCTGCTCCAACTAGGTATACTTTTCCAGTCATTGTTTATTCCACTCTTCCAATTTTTCTCTCCAATTAGAAGCAATCTCTGATACACCTTGTGATTTTAATTCATTTCCAATTTTTTTACCTAATTCAAATGGATTTTCAATTGTACCGTTTTCTTCTATCAAGATTGATTTTTTTCCATCCATAGAATAAACACCTACTTTTAGAATTAATGAATTTGACTTTACTGATGCATAGGCTCCAACTGGGAATCTACAACCAGAATCAATATGTTCAGATAATGAGCGTTCGGCTTCTACTTCAATTCTAGAATTTTTATCTTCAATTTTTTTTAACATTTCAATTGTTTTTGAATCATCACTTCTACAGATTATAGCTAATGCACCTTGACCCGGTGATGGAAGAAATTCATCTTTTGATAAAAGAGAATGTTTTGTTTCTACACCCAGTCTAGAAATTCCAGCCTTTGCAAGAACCACTCCATCAATTTTTTTTTCAGTTACTTTGTTAATTCTTGTTTCAATATTACCACGAATTGGTTTAACATTTAGATCAGGACGTTTTCTTGAGAGTTGAACTGCACGTCTTAGACTACTACTTCCAACTGTTGAACCTGAAGGAATTGAATCCAAAGAAAAACCATCATTTGTTATCAAAACATCATTTACAGATTCACGTTTTGGAACACACGCAATTGTTAATGATGAATCTAAATCTGAAGGAACATCTTTCATACTATGAACTGCAAAATCTACTCGTTTTTCAGATACTGCACGATCAATTTCTTTTTCAAATATTCCTTTTTGTTCCATTGCAAACAACGGTCTTGTATCAGTATCACCTTTAGTTGTAATTTTTTCAATATCAAATGATAGAGAAGAATCAGTATTCTTGAGTTCATCTAAAACCCAATTAGTTTGTGCCAGAGAAAGAGGACTACCACGCGTTCCTAATTTGTAATTCAATTTTTCACAGCCTTTAATGACAATCCATAAGCACCCAATGCCTTGGTAATGTTCGCATCAGTATGTGCATCAGATAGAAATACAGTTTCATATTGAGAGGGAGCAGTGAATACTCCATTTTTTAATAGATTTGTAAATAATTTATGGAATTTTTTTGTACTTGATTTTTTTGATGTTTTATAATCAATTACTTTTTGGTTGGTAAAGAAAATTTGGAACATGGATGCTATAGAATTGATTGTGTGTGGTATTTTATAATCAGTTGCAAGATCGTCTATTTCATCAACCAT
>Ga0208764_10001388_pt1 | contig 15526 bp, 21 predicted proteins | sample ETNtaG_18_FD_185762 | JGI IMG/M metagenome (GOLD analysis project Ga0208764, IMG submission 185762) | Marine microbial and viral communities from oxygen minimum zone, Eastern Pacific Ocean - ETNP201302SV91 (SPAdes) (version 2) | ecosystem: Environmental > Aquatic > Marine > Oceanic ... | reverse complement strand
AGTTTTCGAAAGTAGCAGGATGTGAAGTTACTGGTGTTTCAAGAAAAGAAAAACATCTTGATGTAGCAAAAAAACTTGGTGCAGATAATGTCTTTGTGTATTCCTCAGATCAAGAAAAATTTCTTAACAAGCTGAATGATAATCATGGTTTATTTGATGCCGCGATTGTATTTGCCCCAGTTGATGAAGTAACTGACACTGCAATAAAATCTGTCAAGAAAGGTGGTACCATAGTGATTGCAACAGTTGGCAGGATTCCTAATTTCTTAGCATTTGAAGAAAAAACAATACGTGGCACATTAATTGGTTCTCGAAAAGATATGGAAGATGTCATTGAAATCTCTGAAAAAAATAATTTTGAAGTTGTGACCGAGACATTTCCATTAGAGCAAGCAAACCAGGCGTTACAGAAACTGAAAACATCTGATATAGAAGCAAGAGCAGTTCTTATTCCTTAAATATACATCCAAATTGATGCAATTATGAATTGTCGGCGATGTCATCACACCGATGAGGCACATACAACTAGTAATTCAAATGAATCTATGTTGAGAAGAGGTGGATGTGAAATTCCAGATTGCACCTGTAATCAGTTTTTAGATGCATTTGAAGAAATTGATGATGAACAACTCTGATTCATATATGAGATAGAGAAAAATCATTCATGGAAAAGCATGCATCAAAAGATGACATGGTAAAGAATTTTGAAAATCTTCTAGCTAAGATTAATGCTTTAGAGGTTTCTGCAAAAGATGACTATCAAAGAAATGTAATCAAAGTTCTACGAATGCTAACAGAGGGACAGATTCATTCAATTAATGAATTTGATCATCTGAAAAAAGCAATTGATCTGCTAACACTCCAGTTGTTCGATGTAAAAAATAAATCATAATTTCATTCTATATTACATGGTGGTCTATACTTACTGATTATTTTCTGAACAACTCTTTCACGTTCACTATCTTCAGAATCTGGCATTGGATAAATTGCCAAGTAAAGTAACTCCTCAGAACCTGCATGCTGTATCCAGCATTTGAATTTCTCATTTTGTACAAAGAAATCAGCATTCTCTGTCTTTTCCACCTGAGACGCATATATCATGGTAAATCCATTTTTTGTTTTGTTAAAAAGAATATAGATCAACTGACTCATTGGAGGTCCCCATTCGGAGATCTCTATGGGTCCTAAGAATTCGTAGTGGAGAATTTGTATTGCCAATTACATAATTATCTTGTTCTAAAGTATTAAATTTGCCCAAAAATTCTTCAAAGTAAATGTCAGAGATGGAAAACCCACATCATTACAGAAAAGTTGGTTATTCTATGATTTTAGTTGCTGCATCACTTGCGCTAATAGGTTTGATACACATGGCAATTGGTGAGAATGTACTTTATGGTGATCAGATGCAGCGAGATAAAACTGCGTTTTTTGAAGAGTGTAAGGCAATATTTTATGCCACTGAGGAGTGTCAGAAATTTGATCAGCCTGGAAATACGTTATACGCAATTGATAGATTACCTGTAGATATGGTATCGGAAGAAGGATTAACTACAGAATCAACAATCACGGAGTCTGTTACTCAAACTATGTCAGAGACTGTGATTATTCCTGATGGTGTTGGTATGCCAGGGTGTGAGGAGACTAGTGAATGCTATCTTCCTTCATCACTAACTGTTGTGACCGGTGCCACAGTGATTTGGGATAATGTTGATACTGCCGCACACCTTGCAACAAGTGGAACACCTGCTGGTGGACCAGATGGTGTGTTTGATTCTGGTATAATTGCACCGGGTAATACATTTGAACATGAATTTACTGATGGTGGAGAATTCCAATACTATTGTCTAGTACATCCATGGATGGTTGGAACCGTAACAGTAGAATGACTACTGCTCATTCATATAATCTTCCCACTTGTTTAGATTAGTTGTAAATCGATTCATCTGATACATTGCACCGCCAATAATTCCAGCATGATAGAATGTGTATAGGTAGATTTGTGAGTGTGTTGGATCACTTTGAGTGATACTCATACTAACCATTGAAAAGAAAATAAATGTTCCAGCAAATGTAATGACCTTACTCAACATTCCCGAATTAAGTCCAACAATACGTCGTGTAGCAGCTGCCATTAATGTAAAACTTGATGCAATTAGAAATGTTGTACCACCGTTAGATGTAATCATATCTGTTGCCCATGTAAGTAGACCATCATCAATAGGAGACGTTTCTGGCATCATTGCTCCACCATGCAATGCAAAATTTACAGAACTGAATAATCCACCAATGATCAAAAAGAAAAGAAATGTTTTAATGATCTTACGCTTTAATGCACTTCTTGTTTCAGATGGCTGTAAAGCTTTTTCAGAAATTTTAAGTCCATATAAAAAACCAATTCCAAATGCGGGGCCAAATAAAATATAATTGATAATTGGGTTTTCTGTCATAAAATCATTAAAGTATGTATGAAGTAACACTGCCATTATCAGTGCAGATGCAGCCGCAGTTCCAAAAAGTATGAGAGTTGAGAATTTCAGTAATTTTGGCTCCGCTGAATCAGAGTTATTCCATGAATACATATTAGATTATGCTGAGATTTGGATTAAAGACCCAAGTCAAAATTGATTTATGCGGTTTGTTAATTCTCGTCAATCTGCTATATGTGAGAGAGTATCTAATTCAATTTAGAAAGGGTAATAATCATTTGAGATGACTGGAATTCATGAAAGCACTAGTCTATGAACAATATGCCAAGAATGATGATTTTGATTCAATTTTAAACATCAAAGATATTCCAAAACCTATTCCAAAATCACATGAGGTAATTATCAAAGTAGAGTCAGCTGCATTAAACTATGATGACATATGGGCTATGAGAGGAAAACCGATTGACGTTCCTCTACCACATATTTCAGGTACTGATGCGGCAGGAATTGTAACAGAAATTGGTGATGATGTTAAAAATCTCAAAGTAGGTGATCGTGTTGTTTCTCATGGGAATTTATCCTGTAGAATTTGTAGTATGTGTACATCTGGACGAGAGTATGATTGCAGACAAAGAAAAGTCTGGGGATTTCAAACTGGACCATTATGGGGTGGATTTTGTGAATCTACACATCTTCCAGAATTCAATGCTGTAAAAATACCTGATAACATTACTTTTGATGAAGCCGCGGCAGCATCTATGACGATGATGACTTCATGGCACATGTTAGTTGTTAGAGCAAAGATGCGGCCTGGCCAGACTGTTGTAATAATGGGTGGTAGTTCTGGTATGGGAATATTTGGAATACAAATTGCAAAGTTGTATGGTTGTAATGTAATTGCAACTGCAAGTAAAGGTAAATTAGAAAAATGTATTGATCTAGGTGCTGATTATGCAGTTGATCATAGAAAAGAAGATTGGCATAAAGAAGTAAAGAAAATTGCAAAAGGTATTTCTAAAGAAAAATCGGAAATTGATATAATATACGAACATATCGGTGGATCACATTGGAATAAAGAGTTATCACTACTCAAATATGGCAAAACTCTTGTAACTACTGGTGCAACAACTGGATATGATGTTATGACGGACTTACGACATATTTTCTTTAAAGGGTTGAACGTAGTTGGTTCAACACAAGGTACACGCTCAGAACTTGAGGCTGGATTATACTGGATGGCACAAGGAAAGATAAAATCTGTAATTGATTCAATATTTTCACTTGAAGAAGCATCTATTGCACATCAAAAAATGCTTTCAGGAAAAGATCTATTTGGAAAAATATTGATGAAGCCATAATATGTTTTTCAAAAAGATGGTGTTTTAAACCTAAGATATGAGACTTTATCTATGAAATCATTACCGATTATAATTTCAGGAATAATAATCATGATCTTCGGAATGACATTCCAGTTTCAAGGGCAAGGGATTATTGGTCCTGAATCGTCATTCATGTATGAGAATCAAAATTGGATTAATAATGGTATGTACATTGGAATGACTGGCGTAATAATTATTCTGATAGGGTATTTCGTGGAAAAGAAGAGACTAATGTAGACCGTTTTTTTCAAAGTATTTTTGGTGATATTCTTCTGCACGATAAAAGTGAGCAGCAGATTTTATCTCAGTTACAATATCATTACCAAATCTTTCTTTTGCAATAGGATTAAGATTCTCTTTTACTTCTTTAGCCAATTCTTCTTGGTCTGAATCATGGAAGAATATTGCAGAGCGGTATTGTATTCCTACATCTGGACCTTGTCTATTAGGTGTGGTTGGGTTATGATTCTCGAAGAAAACTTTGAGTAAGTCCTTGTATGATATTTCTTCTGGATCATATTCAACCTGAATTGCTTCAGCATGACCAGTTCTATCAGTGCAAACTTGTTCATATGTTGGGTTTTCCAAATCTCCACCTGTATATCCAACTTGAGTTGATTTCACACCTGATGTTTTACTGAATATTTCTTCAACATGCCAAAAACATCCAGCTGCAAATGTTGCTTTTTTCATAATCCCAGTAAATTCTTTGTTATTAAAAACCACACGATAATGGATTATCAGGTTTTAGAATTTCACGAATGATAATTGTTGCATATGAACCACGTGATAGTTGGAATTCAACCATATCTTTTGACACATGAAAATTATCACATTGTATTGATGAGTTTCTAAATCCACCCTCTACTGATATTTCTTGAAAATCTTTTATCAAAAATTCTGATGGTGAAACTTGTTCTTGTTCTAGAATTTTCTGTATATAGTAATCAAATCTTGTTTTTTTGAAATATGAATGACCAACTAATGGAACAGTTAGTCTCTGACCAATTTCATTCTGAAATTTACCTAATTTGTTAGTCCTATCATAGCAAACATCATTTTCTTGTGGAATGAACAAATCCTCCTCATAATCAAATGCCATGCTTAATGTCTTATTGAAAATATAAGATTGGTACGCGTGAATGTAAAAGCGACGCATGTGCAATGGAATTTCACGTATTGCAGTTTTTTTATCGTTTGATTTACTAAGACTTCTGAGAACTGAAATTTCTATATCCATAGATTTGGGTAGTTGATCAATAACTTCTGAATCTGATTTACGCTCAGAGATTAATTTTCTATAATTATTATTATTTTCAGAATCATATTTTGATGAATAATTTAATATGAAATCTATTGCTTTTTGATAATTTTTCTGTATTATTGCCTTGCCGACTAGATGTGTGATTGGGCGTTTTGAACCAAATCTTTGGTAACCAAAAAAATTTAAAATTTTATCATGTTCATTAAAATGTGAAAGATCATTTGTTAAATCTAAAATTTTTATCTTGAATTTGTTTCCTAACATATCCTGTTTAGCAATTGGTTTTTTAGAGAATCCAATTCGCTTCAAGGAATATTTTTTTCCCTCAATCAGCTCTAATGATCTTGATTTAGTTTTTGCCTGAACATATTGTTCAGTTACTGCATTTGAATCCTTTAACCCCAACATTCTAAGTACTAATCCAAATCTTTTTTCAACATCACGCAATGCGTGAGTTGTGTCAATTCCATTTTTTCTAAGTAAATATACTGCAAGTCCATTATCTTCGGAGATTGTGTTATGTGCCTTTTCAGATATTACTTCATAAACCTCAAAATCTTCATTAGTTTGTTTAATTTTCCCTTTACTGCCTGGAAATTTAGTTGAATATACAGATAGACCTAATTCGGAATCAATTACTGGTATCACGATTCTATAATAACATCCACATATTGTGAAATAGTTACCTCGTTATTTCCTATACCAAGTAAAGCCTTGTAATTTCCTGCTAATGATGTTTCACTTGCATGAATTGTTATTGTTATATCTTCAGTATTCCCTTGAAGTGAGTTTCTTGATGATGAAATCAGTAAATCAGAGAAATTTGTTGTGGTGGAGGCTGTGTGTGATGTTTTAATCTCACTATTTATGGAATTTGAAATATCACTATAGACAATTGTAAGAGTGATTTCTCCTGATTCACCTTTTTTGAGTATTAGTGTTTCTTTGTCAGTATTTGTTTTGAATGGCAGTGGCTTGGTTGTGTCTATAACACCAATATTGTTTTCAGCCCATTCTGTGAACCAAACTGCATTATCTGTTACATCAAAACCAAAAATTTGTGCAACACCACAATTAGTATTGGAATCTAAATCACAATCTGCCCAATTATGATTCTTTGATGGAATCATATACTCAACAAGTGATTCCTTCTGAACATCTAGAATTGCAATTTGGTTTGCAGTCTGTTCATTAAATACAAGATTACCAAAGTTGTCAGTGTCAATCCAGTATGGTCTAGATACTGGAGATTTTATCACGCCTGTAACATTTCCATATGAGGAAAGTGGTGGTTCTGATGTTATGTATTTTGTAAATTCTTCAGTCATAGGATTAAATCTAAAGAAAAAACTACTGGATGTGTCAACAATCCAAACGTTACCGTTTTGATCAACTGTTAAACCATTTGCAGTATTGAGGTCATTTGGAAAATCAAAAACGTGTATGTATTCTTCTAATGTGGTTTCAGTATCATCAATTGAAACTTCATTTTGATAATCTTCAAGATTTAGTTTAACAAGAAAACCGGTTGAGTCCACAACCCAATTGGTATACCATAAATTATTTTCAGAATCGATTGTAAGATCACCAGTAAATGCTTCTGGTATTGGATTTAGTACACTCATGTATGTTACATCATCCATATTCTGTACTAAATCAAATATTGTGATTTTTCCACCAGTAAAATCATTCACAAAAACATTAGAGCCATCAATTTCTAATTTCTGTGGTAGTGAGCCAGATTCAGCTGGTGGATATGCCATTCCGTCATACGTCTCAGTGATTGTATTAAACTTCCAAATTGAATCATATGTTCCATCTGTATACCATAGTGTACCATCTGGTGAATAATCCATTCCCCAGGACATTGTACGGCCTTGTTCTGGCCAAAATGAGTTTTCAAACTCTGTAAATTCTTCAGATATAGGATCAAATTTTGCAATATTTCCTGTATTAGTTTCTATAAACCAAATATTTCCATCCGGTCCAGCCTTTATTGCAAGTGGCTGTGTACATACCGTTGGAATCTTGTATTCTGTTACAAATGAATTTGATTTTGCTTCTTCAACACCACAAAATGTACCACGTTGATCATCAGGAAAATTATCCATGGGAGTTCCAGTTTTTGTAACACCCATCTCTGTATCATCATCAGACATGGTAGGATTAGGTGGGGGTAATGCAAACATGATAGTGGAGGTAAGAAGAATTCCTCCGAAAAAGACTACTACAAATACTCCTTTTTTATTAACAGCCAATGATTATTTCAAATTATAGGGTCGTTATATTTTATTCCAAACCATTACAGGAGCTTTAACTCCCCAGTTATCTTATCAATTTTGTCCTCTGGTGCAGGACCTATTGAGATACATGTTGTTGTACCTGGTGCAATCTGTGTATGTCCCGCATCTGTTACTTCAGACCAAGGTAAACCTAATTCAATTGCACCTCTTTTTACTTCTTCTAATTCTTTAATACTGGAAACCTTAACCACAACCTTTTCTTGACCAATCCACCATTGCTCAAACCATTTTGAATTTGATTTTCTAACATGCTCTGCTCCCAATACACAGGCATGACCTACTTGTGCAGCAATCTTCCCCTTTCCCATATCTAAATCTGTTCTAACCACTATTACTTGTTTAATATCAGACATGCATATATGCGAAAACTGTTCATGATAAACTTTACAATTTAAGTGCGTGAGTTTGATTAAATAGTAATCATATTCTGATAGCAATAATGTATGATGTAGTGATTGCTGGAGGGAGTATAGCAGGATTACTAGCTGCACGTGAAATTGCTAAGAATGGGCATAGTGTATTGGTATTAGAAGAAGGGTTTGAAGTTGGAACTCCAGAACATTGTGGTGGACTGGTTAGTAAAAAGGCACTCAAGGAATTAGGTGTTGAACTTTCCACAAAATCATTTGATAGTAAAATCAAGACAGCAAAAATTTTTTCGCCTGATGGAAAGCACTTTGAAATTGATTCAACAAATCAGCAAATTGTAGTTGTTAATAGACGTGAGTTGGATAAACAAATTGCACGTCAAGCCAAAGATGTAGGCGCAACAATTATGGTAAAAACCAGTTTCAAAGGAAAAATTCCTAATGGTGTGAACACATCAAATGGTGACATTGACTGTAAATATTTCATAGATTGTCGTGGTGTATCGGCATTAGCAAATAAAGACAGGGATGGGATTTATCTTACTGCACAGTACGAGGTTTATGCAGACTGGATCAATGATGGGATTGTTGAGGTGTACTTAGACCAAGAAAAATACCCAGGGTTTTTTGCATGGATAATACCATCTGGTGATGGTGTAGGAAAAGTTGGTGTTTCTGGAAAGGGCATAAACACGTCAAAAATAATTCAAGAATTCTTAGAAAAAAGAGGAAGGTTTTCGGTCATTAGAAAAATTTATGCACCAATTTGGATTAAGGGTCCAATCAAAGAGTTTGTGGATGATAATACCATAATTGTTGGTGATGCAGCTGGGCAATCTAAGCCAACTACTGCTGGTGGAATATTTTCATGTGGTATGGCGGGAATTATGGCTGGAAAGGTGGTTGCATTGACTCTGAAAACAAATGATTCTACAAAATTGATAAATTATGAAAAAATATGGAGGGACAAATTTGGTAGTGAATTTGAAAAACAAAATATGGCCAGAAAAATTCTTTCACGTATCGATAACCAAACCATCAATAAGCTTTTTGATTCAATAACACCAGAAATCATAAAGGAGATTTCAACAAAAGAAGACTTTGATTTTCATACAAGTTCAATTATTAAATTATTAGGAATTAAAGGATCGTTTAACGCAGCGCAGTTACTGATTACTGGTGAGTTAAAAAAACTGATAACTCATCAAGGCTAAGGATTCAAGGAAGGTATAAATTCCTAATAACGGCAAAAAATATTATGTCTTCTAGTATAGAATTACCAATTTGTAGTGGTTGTAATAGGCATATTATGCCTAATGATAAATCCGTGAAGCTAAATTGTCCAGAATGTGGTGAGACATTATTATGGAGATGTCAAAGTTGCCGTGAATCTGCTTCATCATATGTCTGTAACTCATGTGAATTTTCAGGACCTTAAAAATGGCTAGATTACTTTTGGTTGTCAAAATCCTTCCCACAGGGACTGAAATTGATTTGGATAAATTAACAAACTCGATAAAAGGAAACCTAAGTGATGGTATAGAATTAAAACAATCTGAAAAAGAACCATTGGCATTTGGTCTTGAGTTTATCAAGGCTCAATTCATTTTAGAGGACGCTGAAGGACAGATGGACTCATTGGAGAATTCCGTAAAATCAGTTGAAGGTGTAAGTGAATTTGAAGTTTTGAATATGAGTAGAATGTCTGTCGATATGAAATAGATGTGATTGAAATTGGCTCGAACTAACGATCCACTACAAATGCGTGTTGAAGAGGCAAAGCAAAGAGACATTGGTAAAAAACGAGCTAGAATCGGACCCGATGCCATGGATTTTCTCAAAGTCACTCCAGGTGATGTGATACAGATTTCTGGAAAGAAATCAACATGTGCAATTGTATGGCCATCAGATGAAGATGAAAAATATCCTGATACGATAAGAATAGATGGACAAACGCGTAAAAATATAGATGCTGGATTAAATGATACTGTTGCAATTAAAAAAATAGTGACAAAACCAGCTAAATCTATCACACTATCACCAGTAAGTGATACAGTTACAGTTGACAAAGAGTTTTCTGATTTTGTAAAAAATAGACTAAAAGGACTGCCGCTAAGTCATGGAGATGAGATTTCTGTTATGATTTTAGGAAATGCAATGAATTTTAAAATTAGTAAAATATCACCAAAAGGTGTTGTGAGGATTGAGAGAGTAACAACATTAACAATTCTTTCCGAGAAATCAGATGATAAGAAATTTAGAATTACATATGAAGAAGTTGGTGGACTACGTTCTGAGATTAAAGTAATGCGTGAAATTGTAGAATTACCTCTACGTCACCCAGAATTATTTATCAGACTAGGAATTGAGCCACATAGTGGTGTTTTACTATATGGTCCACCTGGATGTGGGAAAACACTTCTTGCCAAAGTTTTAGCTAGTGAATCTGAAGCTAACATGTTTTCAATCAATGGTCCAGAAATAATGAATAAATATTATGGTGAGACAGAAGCAAAATTACGAGATATATTCAAAGAGGCAAAAGAAAATTCACCTAGTATTATATTCATTGATGAAATTGATGCTATTGCACCAAAAAGAGAAGAAGCTTATGGTGATGTTGAGAAACGAGTTGTGGCACAGCTTCTTGCATTAATGGATGGGTTAACAGATAGAGGAAATGTGATAGTGTTAGGTGCAACAAACAGACCCGATAGTGTTGATCCTGCATTACGAAGACCTGGTAGATTTGATAGGGAGATGGAAATCTCAGTGCCAAATGCTGATGGTAGATTAGAAGTGATGGAAATACACACCAGAGGGATGCCAATTTCTAACGATGTCAATTTGAAAACATTATCATCAGAGTTGAATGGTTATACTGGTGCTGATATGAAATCATTGTGTAGAGAAGCTGCAATGAGATCTATCAGAAGATATCTCCCAGAAATTGATTTAGAAACAGAAAAAATCCCAACGAAGATTTTACAGTCAATGGAAGTTAAACTAATTGACTTCTATGATGCGATGCGTGAAGTTGTTCCTACTGCAATGCGAGAATTCTATGTTGAACGCTCAAAAGTTTATTGGCATGATGTTGGAGGTTTGGACGACGCAAAAAAAACACTAGAAGAAAATCTAATTATTGCAATGATTAATCCTGAAAAATTTACTAAGATGGGCATTAAGCCTCCAAAAGGTGCATTGTTGTATGGTCCACCTGGATGTGGGAAAACACTTCTTGCGAGAGCATTAGCAACTGAAAGTAGTGGTAATATGATCCTAGTACGTGGTTCAGAAATTTTGTCAAAATGGGTAGGTGAATCTGAAAAGGCAATAAGAGAAATTTTCCGAAAAGCAAAATCGTCATCACCATGTGTGATTATATTTGATGAGCTTGATTCACTGGCAAAATTCAAAATGGGTGAAGAGAGTAGTGCTGGAGAAACAGTACTCAGTCAATTATTAACGGAGATGGAAGATGGATTAGCCTCTAGAGTAGTCGTTATAGGAATTTCAAATAGACCAGATATGATTGATGGTTCAATATTAAGAACAGGTAGACTGGACTTGAGAATCTTCATTCAACCTCCAGATGAAAGGGGACGATTTGATATAATTAAAATACTCACTGATAGTATGCCGCTGTCATCAGATGTAAATCTCAAAGAGATTGCAGTTGCAACTCAGAATTATTCTGGTGCTGATCTAGCTGCGCTATGTAGAGAGGCAGCGGTTAATGCAATGCAAAATAATGCAATAAAAATATCTAGTGCAGACTTTGCTGCTGGATTAAAGCAAGTTAAACCATCTATAACAAATGAAGTTGAAGTGTGGTACGAAAAAATTAAAGACGGTGTATCAAATGTAATTCCTAAAGAATCAGATAGGATGTTTTACGGTTAAAATGACCATATTACTTAAAAACAAAATATTAGAAAAAGTTCAACAAAGTGATGGACTTACTGATAAAGAACTTCTCACTGTGTTATCTAAGAATGAGGTTGTTGTAGAAAGTGAATTCAATAAAATATTACTTGACTTGGAAATTAAAGGGTTAATTTCAGTTTCATGGCAAACAAAGAATATCAAAAGAATTGAATATGTGACAGTTGATAACACTGAGGATGAATATGAAAAACAGATTAAGGAAAGTGAAGATAAAGACTATGAAGCAAGTTTCCCCAATGCAGACTGATCATATTCTAAAATGAAAGGCTGCATCTAATGCAACTGCTAGAAAAATAATTGTTAGATATGGTGCTGTTACCTTATATGCTTTCCACGCAAAATCTGATGTTGGGATTTTAGTTAATTTGTAATGATATACAAGCATTAATCCGCCTGCAACTGCTGCAATTACAGTGTATACAATACCCATTCCAAATGCGTATAGCATTAGTGAGTATGGAAGTAAAATTAACGTGTTAATCAAAATATATTTTGATGTTTTTTCCATTCCTATTAGTACAGGAAGCATTGGAACTTTGGCTTCAGTGTATTCGTCTTTCATTTTCATTGCCAAACACCAAAAGTGCGATGGAGTCCATACAAACACCAAAAATCCAACTAAGAATCCAAGAATGTCAATTGACCCTGTTGCCGCTGACCAACCTGCCATCGCTGCTGCACTACCAGCAAATCCACCAATCACAATATTTGAAGAATTTAATCGCTTTAACCATGCAGTGTAAATTATTACATAGAAAAAAATTCCCAGTGCAATAAAAAATGCTGTAACATAATTTAGTGATAAAGCACCATAAACTACTGAAATAACACTAACTGTTAACCCGTAGACTAACACCTGATTTGGTTTAATACGTCCAGATGGAATAGGCCTAGTGCTAGTTCGTTTCATTAATGGGTCAATATCACGATCATAATAATGATTTAGTGCACTAGAACCAGCAGATGCCAATGCACCTGCAATTATAATATGGAGTAATCCAAAATTATCTAATTCTGGACCTACAAGCTTACTTGCAGCATACATTGAAGTTACAGCGGTAATTACTAGTAAAACTACAATCCTAGGTTTTGAAATCTCTATAATTTCCTTAATGCCCAATATTGTTCGTCATTGAATCATTGTATTAATTCCCTTCTAATTGCGATCAAAATGATTGCACAACGATAAAATATTCCACTGCATGCATCAAAGCAAATTGAGTAATTGGGAACTTATTATGCCTGGTGGTGGTTTGACAGCTATTGGGTTAGCAGGATTGGTAACATCCTATTCAGGTTTAGCACATACATTTGTTGATGGAATGCATGCACTAACAGGTTTACTTACCATGATTGGTCTGATCATTCTTGCACAAGGAATCTTAGATGGTGGTGGTGTTTCTACAACTAACAGAACTAAAGCAGTTGTTTTAGTGATTGTTTCTATTTGTCTTGGATTTGGAACATTTGGACTTGTATTTACAGAAAATTCCACTGTATCAGTATTTTATGCGATATTGGTTATGATTGCAATTCCATCTATTGTGATATCATACTTCGCAATGAAGATTCCACAGTACACTAAACCTGTTGGAGCTATATTCATACTTGCATTTGGTGCTGCAATTGGGTTATACGTTGCATTTGGATATGTTGGTCCTGATTCATATCTAGTTGCAAGTGAAGTTGATGAAGCAGTTGAAGAGATTGTTGATGCTGTACCAACTGGACCGGTATTTGCAATATCAATCTTAGCAGGTTCTGCCGAACAAGGAAATCCTGACTATGGTCCAGATGAAGCATTAATTCCACAAGGACATGTTATTGAATGGGTGAATCATGATGAAATGTCACACACCGTGACAAGTTCATTGGACTTTGGTGAAACATTTGATTCAGGCTTGATGAATGCTGGTGATTCATTCTTACTTGACAGTGACAAACTTGATCTAGGTTCATACGAATATCTCTGTATTGTCCATCCATGGATGGTATCAACAATAATTATAGAAGAGTCTGTAGAATAACAATAGTGCGTAAATCCATAATTTTATCAGAATTAGACAAGCAGGAATTGGTAAAGTATGCTGAAGCAGAAAAACCATATGAATCATGCGCAATTTTAGTTGGACGTGAAAGTGCGGAAGCATGGTTAGTTAAAAAAATATTCTTAACGGAAAATACTTCCAAGTCTGAAGTCACATTTACAATTTCACCAGATAAAGAATTTGAAGTGGATCAAATAGCGAAGGGGATGAATATGGAAATAGTTTGTATTTTTCATTCTCATCCAGAATCAGAATCTTATCCATCAGAAACTGATAAGAAATTTATGAAGGTTAATCCATTCCCATGGATAATTTATTCTGGTGAAACAAAAAAAATGAATTGTTTCATTTTAGAAAATGAGAATGTAGAGCAAATTTCAATCACAGAGTCATAAATTAAATAGAACTAATTTTGATTCATGGATATGGACATACACGTATACGATACTTATGTTAAAGCCAAAGATGGTCATACCATGCATTTCGATGTTATCACCGATAAGCAAGATCATGACCAAGCAATTGCATATGCAAAAGAATGGCTAGCGACTGTTGGTGAAGATGGTGCAACTGTAACAGGAGAGGAATGTCAATTCTGTCATACGCAAGGCGCGCCAGAACCAGTAGAAAACGAGATTAAGGAGAAAGGTTTCTTCATCCAAAAGATGGAAGGCTGTTAACTCTATAATCTTTTTTTATTTTATTTTTCTATGATTAGAATTTGGATCTAATGTTTTCCATTTTTTGAGCAAAATAGAAGCATATTACAATACCAACTATACCTACAACAATGAATGGAATAGACATGCCAAATGTTTCAGATGTAAATCCATAAAACATTATCAAATTACTCGGAATGATTCCAGCTATACTTCCAAAAATACAGCCTATCAAAATCACAACAAATTTTGGTATCACAAATAATTACTATCCTCTACAAGATATAGGGATTTTCTATAACACTATGATTGCAAAGAATACAGGGACGAAGACAATTGCGATTGTGTTAAGTAGTTTGATTACTGTGTTTAATGCAGGTCCTGCAGTGTCTTTGTAAGGGTCACCTATGATATCACCTACAATAGCAACTTTATGTTCTTCAGTACCTTTTTCGCCTTTCATCTCGATTAATTTTTTAGCATTATCCCATGCACCGCCAGTATTTGCTAAGTGGTACGCAAGGAAGATTCCAGTTACAACAGCTCCCATTAATAGACCTGCAACTGCAGAGGGACCTAACAGGACACCAACAATTATTGGTGCAGCTACCGCAATTGATGCAGATTTCCATAACTCACCTAAGGATGCAACAGTAGCAACATCTACACATTTTGCATAATCTGGTTTTGAGGTTCCCTCTAAAATTCCAGAATCACTCTTAAACTGTCGTCTCACTTCATCTACCATTTTCTTTGCGGCCCTTTCAACACCACTAATTAATTGACCAGTAATGATAAATGGAATTAATCCACCAACTAAAAGACCCACAATTACTGAAGGGTTTGATAAACCATAATCAATAACCATTTCACTGAAATAATGTGATGCTTCAAATTGGAATGCTTGAATCATTGCCAGTGCAGCTAATGCAGCACTTGCAATTGCAAAGCCCTTAGTTACAGCCTTTGTGGTATTTCCAACTGCGTCAATTTCATCAGTAATTTTACGATTATCTTCACCCATCTCAGTCATTTCTACAATACCACCTGCATTATCTGCAATTGGACCAAATGCATCAATAGCAAGAACAATTCCTGCAAGACTCAACATTGCCATAGCAGTTAGTG
>Ga0208764_10001386_pt1 | contig 15537 bp, 20 predicted proteins | sample ETNtaG_18_FD_185762 | JGI IMG/M metagenome (GOLD analysis project Ga0208764, IMG submission 185762) | Marine microbial and viral communities from oxygen minimum zone, Eastern Pacific Ocean - ETNP201302SV91 (SPAdes) (version 2) | ecosystem: Environmental > Aquatic > Marine > Oceanic ... | reverse complement strand
ACATTTGCCAGAGATTTCATGGGTAGAATTCCTCTATACTTTTTCAAAAGGGGAAAAGAAATTGTAGTCGCAAGTGAACTAAAAGCAATCACCAACTCATTAAACATCAATGCCTCAGATGTTGTATTAGCAGATCCTGGCTGTTACTATCAGTTTGATTACGTAACAGGAGAATTAACGAAAACAAAATATTACGAATTTCCGGCCATGACCGATATAGAAGATATGGAGGAAGATGAAGTAATAGAAGGTATACGTAATTTATTAGCTGAAGGTGTAAATAATGAGTTAATAAGTGATGTGCCTGTTTGTACAATTCTGTCAGGAGGGGTAGATTCCACCATCATCACTTATCTACTCAAACAACAAATTCCAGATCTTCAGGCTTTTGTAGTGAGTATGGGTGATACCGGAAAGAAAGATGACTTGTATTATGCACGAATGGCTAGCAAGGAAATCGGTGTACCACTTCATGAAGTAATTATTGATGAAGAGTGGGTAGAAGAACATTTAGCAGAAGCGGTCTACGCAATTGAGGACTATACATGGACACAAGTTTCTCCGGCGGTTGCACAATTAGCACTTTCCAAACGAATTCATGATGAAGGATTTAAGGTGGTTTTTGGTGGTGAGGGAAGTGATGAATTGTTTGCTTCCTATGGTCATGTATTTGCTTGGAACTATAAAGACAAAGATTACATCAAAGAACGATATAAGCTGGTAGTACAACTCCATAAAAACAATTTAATACGTACTAATAAAGCAATGATGTATGGTGGAACAGTAGAATTGAGGACACCATTTCTTCACAAAGATTTAGTCGAGTTTTGTTTAAAAATTCACCCAGATCACAAAGCAACCAGCCAAAATAAAATATGGAAACCAATGTTAAGAAAAGCTTTTTCAGGCAAACTTTCGGATGAACTTTTATTTAGGCCCAAAAAGACTTTCCAGGATGGTTGCCATACAATTTATCTTAAAAATCATAAGGAAAGAATTAAAGAAACTTATTTGACTCATTTTGGTCAAAAGAATCCATTAGAAAGTTTTTTTGAATAAACACTTGACTTTTTCATCAAAACCGTGTTATAATATAAGTGAACAATGAGTAATAACCTTAATGAGAGAGAGTATGTTTGAGTTCAGAGCGGGTAGAAAACGAGTTGTGAAATCAGTCGCAACAGTAGAAGAAGCAAAAGAGTTGATGGGTGAAATGGTTGCAATTCGTAATAACGATTCCCTTTGGGAAAATATTAATGTGAAAACTGGACATCTACGTGCAGTTGATGAATTGGAAAAGTTGGTTGGCACTATCTTTGATGTGTTCGATACTATGTCCATTTATGTAGATGGTAAATCCGTAAAACGAATTTGGGCGAGAGGTTTCTAATGAGAGATTACAGTAGTATAGAAACTGCTTCTAGGGCAGAAATGAAAGAAATTTTATTTTATGTCTTGAAGTGGTTTAAGAAAAAAACACTTGGTAATCCATTTAATTATAATCGAGCATTTGAGTGGTTACAGGCTGAAATTCTTGGTTTTGAATTAGAGAAAGTAGGTGGTGGTTCTGATGGAAAAGATAAAGATGGTGTAACAGCGGAGTTTAAAGCTTCTGCTTGGAAAGGTCTTGGCGCGAAGGGTCAAGAATTGACAAACTCTTTTACATACAATGGAACAAGTCGATATGAAGATTGGAATGAACAAGAAGATTATTGTCTGAAAAAGATTTTTCGTGATCCTTTTCATTTTTGGTCTATCATCAATTATGAGGAAGGGAAATTCGTAAAAACATTTAAAGTTCCTGCAGAAACAGTTTGTAACTTACTTATGCCTAAATGGACAAATAGTTGGAAAAATCCTAGTAAAAAAGATCCGAGAATAGGTGGTTCAGTTTCAACTAAAGATTTAGCAGGAGAAAATTTTGAAATCATCAATCACTAAACAAACAGATTTAGAATTACTTTCTACGATTGAAAATAATTCTGTTGATCTGGGTTCTACAGATCCACCGTATATTATCTCTAGAAAATCTGGGATGCAATCCTATAAAAATAGTTTAGAGAAGGGTGGAAAGGTAGATGAAAAATTTGGAAAGAAATATGCTATAACTACTGAATTTGGTGAGTGGGATAATTCTTACACTATAGATGATTTAGAAAAAGCGATAAATGAATTTTATAGAATACTAAAATCTGGTGGTTCATGTATTATATTTTTTGATATATGGAAAATAGAAACTCTGTCAAAGTTGTTAAGTAAATTTTCCAAACATAGATTTATTGAATGGGTTAAATCAAATCCAATGCCAGTCAATCAATATGCAACATATCTATCAAATGCAAGAGAGATAGCTATTAGTTGTGTAAAAGGTGGTAAGGCAACATTTAACAGTAAATATGATAATGGAATTTATGATTATCCAATATATGGCGGAAAAGATAGATTTCATCCTACTCAAAAATCTTTACCGATGTTTGAGGAATTAATTAAAAAACATTCTAATGAAGGAGATATAGTAGTTGATCCTTATGCCGGAAGTGGTACTACTGCGGTAGCCGCTATAAACACAAATAGAAATTATTTGTGCTGTGAACCCTCTGATGAATATTTTGAGAAGGGGAAAAAAAGATGTGAAGATGCAAAAACATAAATAATTTTATGGAATTACAGCAGTTTAAAGAAGTTAGTCAATTATTCATGGATTATGATGGAGAAGTTCAGATTAATCCATTTGCAAAGGTTCATTGGGGTACTGTTCAAGAGAATCACCTCAATGGAAAACTGTTTGTTGACAATGATAAAAACTATGGTATAATAGGTAGTGAGGCTAAAACAAGTAGAGAAGTAAAAGATTTTTCTAATCAAGTTGTTGGTCAAATTAAAGTAGGAGATATCTGTATCAAGAGATTTTTCTACAAAGAAGGATATAGAGAAAATGTAGTAAATCATATTTCGAAAATGAGAGAATCAACATTCGGAGATCGTGATTTATGGTTTACTCATATTAATATGGAACATGAAGGAGATAAAGCGGTTGCTAAAGAATTTAATGCAACTTGGTTATCTTCAAGAATAGACGCGGTAGCAGCAGAAGTTAGAGGAGTATATTATTCTGGAGAACAAAAACAAATAGGATTAGGAAAACATGAAAATATTCCTTGTTGTAGATTAGATTATCCATACATTGAAGGATTAGATGAATTTTCAGAAGAATTAGATGAATACGTGAAAGATGGATGGGGAATAGCAGACCATCAAAAATCTTATGGTGGAAAAGATAAAACATGGACATCTATCGAAATAATACCATTAATAGTTACTTATGGTACTAAAAAAGCAAAACAAGGTCTTAGAGGTGATTTAAACGAAGAATATATTAAGAGATTTCCCATTATTGAGAATATTATCAATCAGATAACCACTTTTGATGACTGTTTATGGTTAGCAGTTGCTAAAGTTTCTCCAAATGGGGGTAATATATCAAGACATAGTGATAAAGGAATAGATAAAATGAATGCTGGAATACAGATTGGTAAAACAGCAAGAATACATTATGTTTTGAAATCTAATCCTGAAACATATTTTCAATTACAAGACCTTCAGGGAAAGACTCATAAATATTCTATGAAACAAGGTGAATATTGGTATATGGATAAGAGAAAACCCCACTCCGTATACAATAAAGGTGATACATTTAGGTATCACATGATTTTTGATATGAAAGTAACACAAGATTTATGGGACCATTTGATTTTATAAAAGCAATCAATACACATAAAAATATCATGAAAGATGGTGATCCATTGGCTGAAAAGGATTATATACCTTTTCTTATCAATCGTGGTTTATCGTTTTTTCAAGATACTGTTATACAAGTCAATGAAATGAATAGGTTACATTTTATTGACCACAAGCTCCAATTCGATTATTTGCTAAATAACATTAGACCAAGAAAGAGATGGTCTAAGTGGTTGAAACCAGACAAAATTGATAATCTAGAACTAGTCAAAGAGTATTTTGGTTTCGGTAATGAAAAAGCAAAGGATGCTCTTGAAATCCTTTCTAGTGAGGATATCGAAGAGATTAAGAGAAAACTTGCAAAAGGTGGAATGGAGAAAAATAATGACAGTAAACATAGATGAGATGGTGGAATGTACATTAACAGAACCTGATGATTTTTTAAAAATTAGAGAGACATTGACTAGAATTGGAGTAGCATCCAGAAAAGATAAAACTCTGTATCAATCATGTCATATATTACATAAACAAGGAAGATATTTTATTGTACACTTTAAAGAATTATTTGCACTTGATGGTAAACCAACCAATTTTTCAGAAAATGATCAAGCGAGAAGAAACACAATAGCAAACTTATTAGCAGAATGGGGATTAATTAAATTAGTAAATCCTGATCAATCTTCTGCATTAGTTGTCCCGTTAAATCAATTAAAAATTCTAGCATATAAAGAAAAAGATGAATGGGCATTAACCGCAAAATACAATATTGGAAGTAAGAAAGTAAATTATGAGTACGGCGAAGAAGAAGGTGGTAACTAAAACAGAGTCATCACCAACAACCAATACAAGTACATCTTTAAAATTTTACAGATTGAACGAACAAGCCATATTACCAACATTTGCAACAAAACAATCAGCTTGTTTTGATTTATATGCAAATTTGATAAATGGTGAGGAAGTTCAGTATTATCAGGCAATAGCTACTAAAGTACTACCCAGAAAAGTTTCATTTGATATAAATAGTAATAGATCATTTATACCAATCAATAATGAAGAAAGAATGTTGATCCCTCTAGGGCTTATCGCAGATATACCAGAGGGATTTTCTGTTAGATTACATTCGAGATCTGGTATGGCATTTAAACAGGGAGTTTATCTTACAAATTGTGAAGGGATTATCGATAGTGATTATGTTGATCCAATGTTCGCAATGATTACGAATATGAGTAATGTACCCGTAAAGATTTATGATGGAGACAGGATATGCCAAGGAGAACTAGTTCGATGTGAAAAATATACATTGGATGAGTCTGATGAAGCACCAACTCAAAAAACAGATAGAGAAGGTGGATTTGGTTCAACTGGTACGTAAATAACTACCAGTTAGTCTTTAACTTAATTTAACGGAGTTTATATGTTAGATAAAGCAGTCGGATGGATGCGCAGCCTTACCGAAGCCGGAATTGCATTAATCGCTCTTGGAGTGGTTTTACAAGTAATCTGGCCAGGAGCCGCAGCGATTCCATTTATTGGAATAGACATTGTAGGAAACGTTCTTGCCCTAGTTGCAAAACTTGGTGGAGAAGGTCTTGTAGGTCTAGTTGCGTTATGGGTTCTTTGGGGCATCTATAGTAGAGGTCAGTAAAGGATCTTGACAAATCCAAATTCCATGATATAATAAACCTAAGTGAATTTTATATTATGGAAGTAGAACTGAAGGGGTACAAACTACTGTTTGGCCCCTTCTTTTAATTACAAGTAATGATGGAAGCAAAATTTAAGTTAGTAGTAAAAGACTCTGGTGAATATACAGCAGATTCGTTTAGTGAACTAATTTGGATAGTTATAAAACACAGATTTGAACACTTCTTCAAAGGAGAAGGGTTCATTGACTGAGGTTGTCCATAGTGGAAACCTCTTTTACACAACGATTGCTCAAGCGAAAGAGAATCGTTATTTTATTAACCTCGCTTTATAAGGAGGAATTATGGTACTTCGCGCAGCACACACCCCTTTAAATTTTGGTGATTTAGAAAAGGTTCTAGGATTTTCCGTAGGATTTGATTCAATGTTTGATCGTTGGGAATCGGTTTTTGATTTCAATACGGCTCAGAACAATACAAAATATCCCCCATACAACATTCGGAGAGAAGGAGATGAAAAATATTTCATCGAACTTGCGATTGCTGGTCTAAATGAAGATGATTTGGAAGTTTCATTACAGAATCAAGTTCTTAATATTCGTTCTAAGAAGGAATCGGATCAGGAACCAGAAGATAATTATGTACATCGTGGAATTGCTAAAAGGCAATTTGAAAGAGAATTTACATTATCTGATGACATTGTAGTTAAGGGTTGTGATTTAACGAATGGAATGTTAACCATTGAACTTGAAAGAATAATTCCAGAGGAAAAACGAGCACGTTTAATTCCTATTGGAAAAAATAAAGTCAAGTCGATTAACTAATTCGATGCGCCCATCAATACTTTTGTATTGGTGGGCTTTTTTGTTATCTAAATATTAGAAAAAAAGGAGAAAATATGTGTAATAACGAACATTGTCATTGTGAGGGTTGTACTTGTGATCCTTGTGAATGTTCAGCAGATGATCTGTGTGGATGTGAATAATTTTTGAAAGGTTATAATGCTTACAATATTAGGAAGTGTATTAGGATTTGCTACTTCTACTGTACCTACCATAATGGACTTCTTTAAAGAAAAAGAAGAGAAGAAAGCAAAACAAGAAGAATTTAAATTACAGATAGAAGCAAAAAAAGCAGGTGTAGATTTAGACATTAAATTGTTTGAAGCAAAAAAAGATTTTGATGAACAGAAAATGCTTCTTGAACATGATAAGGCATTAGGTCAACAAGGGGGTTTTATAAACTCGTTAAGAGCATTTGTAAGACCTTTTATAACTTATGTGTTTGTATTGACATTTATAGGTATTAAAGTAGTACTTGTATGGCAAGCAATACAAATAGATGCAGATTTAAATCAAACTATTGATATTGTGTGGGATGATGAAACTGAGGCTCTATTTGCAGCAATAATTAGTTTTTGGTTCGGTTCTCGCGCAATGCCAGCGAAAAAGACCAATAAGTGAGGAAATGAAATGGCAGGAAATATACAATTATCAAAGAACTTTTGGCTTAGTGAATTAATCAAGAGTTCTACTGCAGAAAGAAAGGGTATTGATAATACACCAGAGACAGAACATTTAGTTAATCTTACAGTAATAACACAACAAATTTTACAACCGGTCAGAGAACATTTCGGAGTAATCACAGTCAATTCTGGATATCGAGGACCCAAATTAAATGCAGCTATTGGTGGATCAAAAACCTCTCAGCACATGAATGGTGAGGCGGTAGATTTTGAGCAATTGGGTACTCCTAATCCAACAGTAGCAAAATGGATAACAGAAAATCTAGTATGGGATCAAATCATATTAGAGTTTTATAAAAAAGGTGAACCTAATTCGGGGTGGATACATTGTTCATACAAAAAAAATGGTCAAAATCGAAAGAAGATAACTACAGCATTAGTACAAAATGGAAAGACAGTTTACAAAAACGGGTTTGTTGTTTAATCGAATTTTACATTAAATTTTATCTTCAAATACTTTTCACGGTGGGCGCGTTCATGGGTCGCTCATGGGTTGACAAACACATAAAACTGTGTTATAATAGGTTAGATGAAATTAATAGTGATTATGATAAAGAAACGCGAACAAACTGGTATCCCAAAAACTAAATGTCAAAATTTTATACTAACGTAGTATGTCTAGGTAATTATATTTTCGAAAGGGGAATAGAAAATGGATTACCTTTTGAAGAAAGACATGAATTTAAACCTACCTTATATATTCCTACCACAACTGAAACTAAATGGCGAACACTTGAAGATGAGCCAGTAGCCCCTGTTCAATGGGGATCTATTAAAGAAACCCGCGAATCAGTAAAAAAGTATGAAGGTGTAGATAACATGAAAATCTACGGCCATACAAATTATAATTATTCTTTTATTGCTGAAACATATCCAGAAAATATTGATTACAATTTAGAACATCTTAAAATGATGTTTCTAGATATTGAAGTTGCTTCTGAACAAGGATTTCCTGATCCTGAAAACGCATCAGAAGAAGTAGTTGCCATTACTACAAAGATGGGTGATGATATTCAAGTTTGGGGTTGTAATGAATTTAAGAATGATAAAGAGGATATTACATATAATAGATGTTTTGATGAACGACAATTATTAGAAGAATTTGTCATGTATTGGCAGAAGAATTGTCCTCATGTAATTTCTGGTTGGAACACAAAAACATTTGATACTCCATATCTTATTAACAGAATTCGTAATATCTTAAATGAAACGTGGGTCAAGAAACTTTCACCGTGGGGATTTGTTAAAGAACAAAAAATCTTTGGTATGGGTGGTCGTGAAGTTCAGACTTATGAAATCTATGGTGTGTCTGAAATTGATTACTTGGATGCCTACAAGAAGTTTACTTATACTAATCAAGAGTCATATAGATTAGATCACATTGCTTATGTAGAATTGGGAGAAACTAAATTAGACTTTTCTGAAGTAGCAACACTTCACGAATTGTATAAAACAGATTATCAAAAGTTCATTGAATATAATATTCAAGATACATTATTGGTTAGTCGCCTTGAAGATAAATTGAAACTTTTAGAATTGATTATTTCTCTGGCATATTTGTCAAAGTGTAATCTCACAGATGTATTTGCTCAGACAAGAATGTGGGACTGTATTATTTACAATCATCTCTTGAGGGAAAAGGTTGTAATTCCACAAAAGAAAAAAAATAGTAAAGGTGATATGTATGAGGGTGCTTATGTTAAAGCACCACAATGTGGAAGACATGAATGGATTGTGAGTTTTGATTTAAACAGTCTATATCCACATTTGATTATGCAATATAATATTTCTCCTGAAACTATTTTAGGATCGTGGAAAGATGAAATAGGAGTAGAAGGTTTAATCGATAAGGAATTTGATACATCAGTTTGGAAAGAAAAAGATATTACAGTTACACCGAATGGGTCTGTTTATCGTAGAGATAAGCAAGGGTTTCTTCCCCAATTAATGGAAAGTATGTACAATGATAGGGTGAAGTATAAAAAGAAAATGATTGAGGAACAGAAAAAGGGAAGAAACTCTGATCCAAATAAATTATCTCAATATTACAATTATCAACAAAATTTAAAGATTGCATTAAACTCCGCCTATGGAGCAATGGGTAATCAATGGTTTCGTTATTATGATGAACGTAATGCAGAAGCAGTTACTGCAGCAGGTCAGTTATCAATTCAATGGGCCGAGAATGCAGTAAACAATTATTTAAACAAAACATTAGGTACACAAGATGTTGACTATATTGTTGCTATGGATACTGATTCTTTATATGTTCGTCTTGATGATCTTGTTTCTAGAATTGGTATTACCGATAAGGAAAAAATCATTGGATTCTTGGACAAGGCCTGTGGAAGAATCGAAGAAGTAATTGAGAAATGTTATACTGAATTAGCAGAATATATGAACGCCTATCAACAAAAGATGGTTATGAAACGTGAGGTCATTGCTGATACAGGAATTTGGACAGCAAAGAAACATTATATTCTGAACGTTCACGATTCTGAGGGTGTTCGATATGAAGAACCAAAATTAAAGATTGTGGGTATTGAAGCAATTAAAAGTTCAACACCAGAAGCATGTAGACAATCACTTAGAGAGATTTTCAATATTATTATTTCAGGCACAGAAGATGATGTTATTGGTTATATTGAAAAGTTTAAAGAGAAGTTTTTTGGTTTGAATATGGAAGCTGTAGCATTTCCAAGATCTGTTAATGGATTAAAAAAATATAAAGATTCAGCAACAATTTATAAAAAATCAACTCCAATTCATGTTAAGGGAAGTTTAATTTATAATCACATGTTGAGGACTAAGAAATTAACTAGAAGATATCCTGTTATACAAGAGGGTGAAAAGGTTAAGTTCACTTATCTCAAAGATCCAAATCCAGCAGGTGATAAAGTAATTTCTGTATTAAATAGTTTACCAAAAGAATTTGAATTAGAGAAATATATAGATTATGATACCCAATTTGAGAAAGCATTTATCGAACCATTAAAAGGTGTATTAGATGTAATTGGGTGGGAAACAGAGAGAAAGTCAAGTCTTGACAATTTCTTTATATAGTGTATAATAGGAGGTATATATGGCTGGAAGTATAATGGTTAAATACGTTAAGAAGACCTATAAACAGTTACAATCAGAACGTTCAGGATCTCATGCACAAATGAACAAACAAATGAATCATTCGGTTGATGTAGATTCTACTAGTTTTTCATATATGACTTTTGATAATATGAAGGATGCAAATAGGTTTGCATCTGACAAACAAGAAGAAGGTTATCATATTATTGAGGTGATAAATGAATCTAGATACTGATTACGGCGGTTGGCTCACAGAAGATTTGGAAGATTTAATAACAGAGTTATATAATGAAAAACTACATGTTGAATCGTATTCTGAAAGAGCAGATTTGAATAGACAAATACACGAAATTAAAAAGGAACTTAGTACAAGGAAAAAACATGAGTGATTATTTAGATAATTTATTAAAAGCGACTGGTAATGAATTTGCTACAAAAGTTTCAGATGGAGTTGAAGCGGGAGATGTTACTGGCCACGTAGATACAGGGAGTTATATTTTAAACGCATTAGTTTCGGGAGATATTTATGGAGGAATTCCTTCTAACAAGATTACAGCATTGGCAGGAGAAACTGCAACTGGTAAAACATTCTTTGCTTTGGGTATGGTCAAACAGTTTCTTGCAGATAATCCTAGCGGTGGTGTTTTGTATTTTGAGTCTGAATCTGCTCTAACAAAAGAAATGATTGAGAGTAGGGGAATCGATTCACAAAGAATGATAATTCTCCCCGTAACTACTATACAAGAATTTACTCATCAAGCAGTTAAAATAGTAGAAAACCATACAGAAGATAAACCGATAATGATGTGTCTTGATTCTCTTGGAATGTTATCAACAACAAAAGAAGTTACTGACATTACTGATGGTAAAGAAACTAAGGATATGACGCGAGCACAGCTTGTGAAAGGTTGTTTCAGAGTCTTGACACTCAAGTTAGGAAAAGCAGGAATTCCATTATTAGTTACAAATCACACTTATAAACAAGTTGGAACTATGTTTCCACAAGATGTGATGGGTGGTGGTAGTGGACTACAATATGCAGCATCTACAATTATTTTCCTTTCCAAGAGAAAAGAAAAAGAGGGCACAGATGTTGTTGGTAATGTAATACATTGTAAGAATTTTAAATCTAGATTAACGAAAGAAAATAAAAAGGTAGATGTTCTCTTGAGGTATGATCAAGGTTTGAATAGATATTATGGATTACTTGAATTAGCAGAAGAAGCTGGGATTTTTAAAAAGGTTTCTACAAGATATGAGATGCCGGATGGTAGTAAAATTTTTGGGAAGGCAATACTGAATGAGCCTGAAAAATATTTTACAAAGGAAATTCTTGATAAATTAAATGATTATGCAAAAACAGTATTTCTCTATGGAGGAAAAAGTGAAGAAAGAATCGAAACTGAGGATGAGACAATCCCGGTCAACGAAACCAACTAAAGATCCCTTTTTTAAAGGAACAAACGAAACTGATACAGATTTAAGGACTACATTAAATGATCCTTATTTCGAAACAAGTGAAGCACCATATAAGGAGTGTACTAATCCAAATGATCCAAACGATAAATCATTGTGTATAGTAGTACAAGACGCATCACCATTTGATGGAGCAGTGGTTAGATATACTTCATTTAAATTAGTAGAACAAGAATTAGTGGGAGATGATTTAGCTTGTCAATATGAATATGATATTGAAGTACCGCCACATGATCTTGGTTATGAAATTACTGATAAGGATGGCCAAGAATTTGAAAAACGATTAGGGGAATGGGTTATAGAAATCTTACAACGACAAATGGAAAAACATGCAGCAGCGGATAGAGACAATAATACTTAAAAATTTAATTCATAATGAAGAATATTCTAGAAAAGTTATACCATTTCTTAATAAAGAATATTTTATGGAACATACAGATAAAATATTATATACAGAAATTAATAAATTTATTGAGAAATATAATAATTTACCTACTAAAGAAGCATTAGTAATTGAATTAGATTCTTCATCATTGAAGGAAGAAGAATTTTCTAATGTAACAGAATTATTAACTTATATAGAGGGTCAAGAAGATGAGAAATCGGACTTGGTATGGTTGTTGGAGACAACAGAAAAGTTTTGCCAAGACAAAGCAATCTACAACGCCGTTGTCAACTCAATTAAAATATTGGATGAACCCGAAAAATCTAACGCTGACAAAGGTGCTATTCCTGAGTTGCTTACCGATGCTCTTTCTGTTAGTTTTGATCCTCATGTCGGCCATGACTATCTTTTGGATTCTGATGATCGTTATGATTTTTATCACAAGGTTGAAAAAAAGATTCCTTTTGATCTTGACTACTTCAACAAGATAACTCAAGGTGGACTCTCTTCTAAAACTTTAAATGTAGCTCTTGCCGGAACAGGTGTTGGTAAATCATTATTTATGTGTCATGTAGCAGCTAATGCATTATCTCAAGGTAATAATGTTTTGTATATTACATTGGAGATGGCAGAAGAACGTATAGCAGAACGTATTGATGCAAATTTAATGAACATTAGATTAGATGATTTGATTAGTTTACCCAAAAAAATGTATGAGAAGAAAATTAATGATCTCAAGAATACAGTTAAAGGTAGATTAATCGTTAAAGAATATCCTACTGCTGCAGCGAATACAAATCATTTTAGGGCATTATTGAATGAATTAAATCTTAAGAGAAATTTTAAAGCTGATATGATTCTAGTCGATTATATCAATATATGTTCTTCTTCACGAATTAGACCAGGACAATATGTAAATTCTTATAGTTATGTGAAATCTATTGCCGAAGAACTTAGGGGATTGGCAGTAGAGTTTGATGTTCCAATTTTATCGGCCACTCAAACCAATAGACAAGGATTTCAAAATACAGATGTGGGTCTTGAAGATACAAGTGAAAGTTTCGGACTTCCTGCAACAGCAGATTTTATGTTTGCGATTATTAGTAATGAAAACTTGGAAGAAGCGGGACAAATATTAATCAAACAGTTAAAAAATCGATATAGTGATCCTACCACAAATAAGAAATTTTTAGTGGGAGTAGATAGAGCAAAGATGAGACTTTCCGATTTAGGGGAAGAATCACAAAAGGGATTAGTTGATACTGGAGGAAAAGAAGAAAAAGAAGATGTTCCACTATTTGATGCATCTACTGGTGGTAGGATGAAGAGTAAAAAAGATTTTGGGGAGTTTAAATTTTGAGTGATGATAATATAGTAGATTTAGATGAATATAGAAAGGAAAAACATAAGGTAGACGCAAAACCTATTTCCAACCTCAAGACATTTGTGCCAGATCAATACTACATTTACCCTGACATGGGGATAATGATCCACGTATTGTTTATTACAGATCAAAGTATACATTTCGGAGAAGCAGTTTATATAATGGAAGACCAATATGGGAATTTCTTTGCAGATATTGTCGAAGAAGAGACTTGTGAAGGTTGGCATTTACTACATAAAGATGTTTTTCTAAAAGCTGTTGAAAATCATAGACCCCCAGATCCCCCAGAGCCACAAGTTGGATGACTTGTTATTATAAATATATCAGTAAAGTGTATTTTAATGCTAGGAGAAAATGAAACGTTTTAAACAAATTACTGCAGATTTATATGATGCCTCTAAATCAGAGAAACTTGCTCATGATTTAGCACTTATTACCGAAAAGGGTGAAGATATATGTGCAGTAGACATAACTCAGTTAAGGTCTAAAGTTTTACGTGACAGACACGCAAAAATGTGTAAGCCTGAGCCAAAACATTGGAGTAATACAAAGAAAAAACTTAAAGATACACCTATACAACGAGCAGCAAAACGTGCCGGAATGCAAACAAAAGCACGAAAAGGATTATATAATCAAAAACAACATGATTTTAAAGATTTTTTAATAGAAGATATTCTCAATGAAGGCCGGAAAGAAATCCAAGCTCAAATAATCTCCGCTGGGAAAGCCGCAGGATTAGAAAAACATTCTAATCTCGCAAGAGTTTACAATCCTAAAGGAATGAAAAATGGTGATTTTGTTAAACTGATTAAACAAACATTTGAAGTGGATGATGTTGTAGTTCTTGCTCCCAAAGATCAAGGTAATCCTAGTTCTTCATTTTATACTTTCCTATGGAACGAAAATCAAATAACTCTTGCAGGAGCAGTTAAAGGTAGAGGTAGTAGACAAACAGAAGAACAAGAAATATCTTGGCTTTTAGTATTAAGTGGTTATCATCAAGGTTATGGTGAATTAGTAGATGATGAATTTTTAGAAAAATTGTCGGGTGAAGCAAAAGTATATTCAAAAATCACTAATTCAAAGGGAAAATTCTTAGGAGAAAGTGACGCACAAGGTTTAGTTTTTTGGTTATCTAATAATAATGATTGGTTACAATCTCATAGAAAACAGGCAAATAAGTTCATTAAAAGTGTTTCATCAGCACCATTAAGATATGTTAAAGATTATTCTAAACTTGATATAGTTCAACATGCAAAAGCACTTTTTCCGAAAGCTGTCCCTGGACAAATATTTGATAAAGATAAATGGAATCCAGCAGATGTTTGGCTCTATTATGAAGATTTAACAGAACAAGCAAGTTTAGCAGACTTAAATAACTATCTCTTAGCTTCTATAGAAGGTGGTAAAGGTATCATAGGTATATCTTTAAAATTAGGTGGAGGTAACGTAAATACAATAAATGCCAGAAAACGTCCAGTTTATGTTGTTGATGATTTTGATATGAAATTTGGTGATTTATTTGCCCAAAATGTTAATACAGAATATGGTGGAATGGGAATGGAAGGCTATTCTGTTATGTATAGACTGTTTAGCCCAAAAATTGGAGAACTTATTAGGGGAGAAGCACAACAGAAAGCGGCTCTAGCGGCACAAGGGAAAGTTTATTTAAAATATATTGATCATTTAACGGGAGGGGCGCAAGCATCAAAAGCTGTTGCAGGTGTAGCAAAGAAAATTGTAGAGAAAGATAAAAAAACAGGAGTTTATAAATTTACAACAGATGGTGCAAGGACATTTAATAAAGTCAAGAGAGCATGGCCACTTGTAAGAGATAATAATATAATTGAGTGGGCATCAACTGCAAATCCTGCCAATTATGATAGACTTGTAGATTCTAAAACATTTTTAGAATATGTTAATGAATATGCAATAAAAAAGAAGTTGAGAGAAAGTGAAATGCAAGTAAGAGTTATGGCACGATTTCAAACTATTATGTTAGGAGCGGTGTTTTCTTCTATAAAACGAAAAAGTGTAGACAAATTACATGAAATTGTATTAGGTATGTTACTATTTGCTAAATCAGAATCAGTTTGGTCTGCACCACACATGAAGGCACAATAATGTTCGCATTTGCTTCATTTTTAACTGAACAAAAGAATCTCCACATGGAACACCTTGAAGATGAGGTGTTAAATGGTGGAGTAGAAGGAACTAGGGGAGCAATAAATTTCCTTCAAGGATTGAGGGATATGTTAGCAGGAAGTTCGGCTTCTTCTGTAGATGTTACAGTAAAATGGGATGG
>Ga0208764_10001385_pt1 | contig 15545 bp, 14 predicted proteins | sample ETNtaG_18_FD_185762 | JGI IMG/M metagenome (GOLD analysis project Ga0208764, IMG submission 185762) | Marine microbial and viral communities from oxygen minimum zone, Eastern Pacific Ocean - ETNP201302SV91 (SPAdes) (version 2) | ecosystem: Environmental > Aquatic > Marine > Oceanic ... | reverse complement strand
TGACTGGATTTGGACTATTGTTTATCTATGTAAGAATAATACTGTAAAAAAATGAACAATTTCCGATCCAAAAAATGTATAATAAACTTTGGTTCGCTTCTTTCCCTCTCAATTTTAGTAGTGCTGATATGACCTTTGTGCATACTTTATCTTTTCCTATATATCAGCATTTTTCTTTCTTTTATTTAATGCTATTTCTTCATCACAATAAGGAAATCTTTTCCTTTATATACTACACACTATTCTTACTTGAAAATTCGTGGCTGTCAGATATGTTTTTATTTGCACATAACTTAATCTACCCGTCATCCCAAAAACAAAAAACTCCACGAATGTGGGGATTGATATTATTTAAAAGATTGAATTCAACAACTACTACATCCACTATATTCCCAAGTCCCAACTTGATCAATTTTAAGACTATTAAAAACCCAATCCAATTTTATACTTAACCAATGAGAAACTTCATCAACATTCCAATTTTTTGTATTCCATCTTAATTCAACCTCTTTTGGTAACTTTTCATATTCTTCATGATCTTTATCCCAATCAATAGCTCTAATACTTAAAACTGACAGTTTATTCTCGCTCATTTACTTATCTGTTGTACAAATTTAATATTTAATCTTTTTAGCAACATTCATCCTTATTACATTGATAATATTTCATATTATACATATGTAAACCCACGAGCATAAAGGCTGGTATAAATTTTAAATTTTCTGCTAGGTTTACCCATCCAAACTTGATATTTATTATCAAAAAGAATAATGCCGCCCAACTAGTACACAATCCATATATAACCCATTTATTTGTTGTTGATCTAGCTGCTTGAATAATGGCAAAAAAGGAAATGAATAAAAATAGATAATCCAACCATTGCCACCATAAAGGAGCCGTATTACAGCAACTCGCAGAGCAAGCTGATGCTATGAAAAAGAATGGTGTTGCAATACAATGTGCCATACACAATCCGCTTGCGAAAGCACCGATAGCATCAAATTTTATTTTAAATAAACCTGTTGATGGATCTTTAAATTTGAGGGTTATTACTTTGGTCATATTAAATTTTACTTTTTAAAATTATTTGCGGTGCTACTATGCCATTAAGATGTCTTGGGATAATATTGGCATGAAGATTATAAATGTAGCACCGCCATTCTTTTTCACTTAAAACTTATAACATATTGAATATATTTTTCTTTATTTACAGTCACTTCATTCCAAGTATCCTCTAAGATCAAATTTATTTTCTTATCGATCATTACCTGTATGTCATCTCTGTATTTTTTGTAAGCATAAAAATCCGTATCTGTTAAGGCATTGATCTCATTTTGGAAAAAAGTAATTGGGTTTAATACAGAGTAGCTTCTTACAAATTTATTTTTTTTCTCACTTGACCATTCAATTGTACGAGCAACATCTTTATTGAGCATATTCACAAGGCCAGATAAGCTTCTGTTTATTATTCCTTTATTCAAACTTGTATCAGCTGCATATAAAGTGGTTTGTAAGGTTGGGAATGCTTTTAATAATTCCTCACGCAGAGTCTCTGTTGGCAATCCAAAGATCTTATTACTTTGGTCTCGACTCACATCAAGATAATCTGTCATATAATTAGCTGGATACTTTAAGGATGAAAACTGATGCATAGCACCAGGGATGATGATACAAAATGCTAACCAAATGGAGATCATTTTCACCGCTTGGTCTGAGCTTCCATTTCCAGAGACATTTACAAGAAAGAAAATAGTAAACCATGTGAGAAGGTATAGCAGTATAATTAGAAGAAAATTAATATATTGTTGACCATCTCCTTGAAAGACTCCTGAAAAGAAGGCATAAGGTATTGTTAAAATGAATAGTAAGCTAAACGTAAGGATATAGTAAAAAGAAAAACGTGTAAACAACCACTGCTCTTTAGATATATTGTTCAAAAAAATGAGGTTATCAAATCTAAGGTCTTTTTCTAGCCCACCAATGTTAAACAGCAATATGATCACTAATATTGGAGCTAGATATAACAAAACAAAATTGAAATCTAGAGTCCCTATTGCAATACGTTCTGGATTTGCAATTTCTTCAGCAAGGTCACTATCAAAAATAGTACTCCAGTTGGTTACTCGTTTGTAATACCCATATTGTTCAGACTGGCCTAAGCTAAAAACCATCATTGGTGATGGAGATTTAAAAACATATGACGGCGTATTCCAGATGGCCCAATATGGAATTGTTGGGTCTCTCCTTGGCTTGTCTACAATGCCTTGCTCTATTTCTTCATATTGAATGATCATCCTGTCTATAGACCTATCATTCTCAGTCTTTATAGCCATTATTTGCTCTTTATGAGTTTTGAATAGTTCATAGCCATTTTGGCAACCGTAAATAACCGCCAATCCAAACAATGTAAGTGAAATAGTTTTAAATGGGGATCTAACTAAATGAACAAGTTCACTTCGTGCTATTTCAATGTATCGTGTCATAAAATAATTTTTTTATTTGTATTTAGTTTAATCATAAACGTTATCAATAGAACCCACCACAACAGAAAGAGTATATCAATCAAATAGTGATCTATCTGATCATTAATCTTTGGAGCATTATAAGAAAAACCCTGAACAGATCTAAAAAAAGTACTGTCTACTGTCCAACTCCAATCTCCAGTCTTTGATCCTCCATATGCATGTTTATCATTCAATGCTTTTATGAGTACCCTCCTGTAGTCTTCTGCTTTTTTTAAAAAATCGAGATGGTGTATCATATCCGTTCCACAAAAGCCCATACTAGCACTTTGTAATGATGCAAATGGATTTAATAATCCTGAAACTTGATAGAGACCTTTTTGGTTCTGAAGAACATTATAGTTATTTCCAAAATGTTTATCCCAAACAAGGTTGCCATACTCCTCATCTTCTTGCATTACAATTCCATCAAAATTAATGGGAAGCTGCTGAAGGCTGTCGACTTTATACTCAGTTAAATATTTATTTTTTAATTCTTCTCTTCTTTTATCAGTTGGGTTATGACCATCTATACCCTTTGAGCGTTCTTCTTTCATGGCAGCTTTAAAGGCCATTCTGCTTGGCAAGGGATGAATTTTTTCAACCGCATTCCCCCATATTTTAGGTAGAAAAATTGTCCAAAGAATCCAAGTAGCCAATATCGCAGATAAAGCTGATGTGTTATTTTTTAGCCTGGCTGAGAAATAGGTAGCTAAGGAAGTGATAATGTAATAGTAAGAACCGTACGACAATATCAAAAGTGTTAACCTTCTAAAGACCTCTGAATCAGAACTAATAAGCAAACTTTGAATAACTATCGTTATTAGTAGTAAGGATAATCCGTATATCCAGATGCTTAATGATTTTGCAAAGATCAGGCGGGTCATTGATATACCCTGAAATATTAAAAGCTTTAGCCTCTGGGTTTCTTTTTCATTGCTTATAGATCCATATGCTAAAAATATTAGAAATAATGGAATCACATATTGCAAGAGTAGAGAAGATTTCAGTTTCCCAAATTTTGAAATGGATAAAGATTGTGAAGCCTCAGAATACACGATCTCATTCTGTACATGACCTTCAAGTTGAATTACGTTCCCAGTAATATCATTAATTCCACCGTCCATACTATTTAAAAGGTTATTGGGTTTGAAAGCATAGGAGCCATAATGAGCCGCTCTATGAGGATTCATAGCTTCTAGATTATCCCATTGTTTGCGGACATGTTTTTGAGCATTGGTACGATATTCTTGTTGAGTACTATTTTGAATTATCCCCATCCAAACAACTAATGCGAGACTCAACACAAAAAATATTGTTAAGTAGATAAATACTCGATTACGTACGAGCATTTTCCATTCATTTAAAATAATATTGATCATAAAGCTTGAATCTTAATTTTGCATGTATTCAATATATATATTCTCTAATTCATTGGTAGAAACATCAGATGTGTCCATTTCCTTTACCAGGGCACCATTTTTTATAATGCCAATACGATTGCAGGTCTCACGAACCCTAAATATATCATGTGAAGCCATTAAGATCGCTGCACCCTCAGAAGACAGCTTTCTAAGTAACCCAGAAAGCTCATTACTAGCTAAAGGGTCTAAACCACTTGCAGGCTCATCTAATAAATAAACCTTGGCCTCTTTTGCAAGGGCTATTGCGATACCTACTTTCTGTCGCATCCCTTTTGAATAGGTCTCCGTTCGCCTATGATGGGCGCTATTATCCAAACCACATTTGTTTAGAAACTCCTCAAGCTTTTTATAGCTATAGTTTTTACCAGTGAGCTTACTAAAATAATCAAGATTCTCAATTCCTGATAGATAAGGATATAGATTTACGTTTTCTGATATATAACCAATGTGCTTTCGAGCATCATTGTAACTTGATGTAGTATCTATTCCATTTATGGAAGCATTCCCTGAATCAGGTTTTAAAAAACCAAGTAAAATATTAATAGTGGTTGATTTCCCTGCTCCATTAGAACCAAGTAATCCATAGATCTCACCTGTGGATACTTCCAAAGAAAGCTCATTGATCGCTGTAAGACCTTTGAAGCTCTTTGTAATATTTTCCACGCTAATAATATTTTTCATTTTTATAATTCCTCTGAATTCTTTTTTGATAAAAAAATGTTTTCATATTTAATTAAAGTACTATTCTATATTGAATGTTTATACTTCGTCCTTTCTCTGGTACTATTGACTTTATTCTAGAAAGGTGGTTGTAATATTCTTCATTAAAAATATTATCTAAGTGGAAAATAACTTTATGGTTCACTTGCGACGAAGGAATCGTATAACTCCCATTTAAACCAGCAATAAAGTAACCCTCTGTTCTCTTTTCAAATTCGCCTAGCCTTGTTTGTGGAGATACTTTTTTAACTTGTAATCCTAACAAGAACGGATTTAAATCTACTTCAGTTGCAAATATAAGTTTATCTGGAGGCATATATGAAAGAGGTGTGTTGCCTGAAATGTTTTCTCCTCTTAAAATTGAAATACTGCCAAAAAAACTTATCGCTCTTGTTAGTTTGTAGTATAACTCTGATTCAAAACCATATATTAACGATCTTAATCCCTGCATTTGATATTTATAAAGCCAACCGCTTGACCCAGCACCCCATTCAATGAAATCTGCACCTGCACATGGATGATCTTCACCAGCAATAAATTCTCCTTCACAATCTCCTACTTTAGAACTAATATGATAATTAGGGCTATAATTATAATAACTGGTCAGTCTTACTTTAGTTTTATCTGCTTGATAAACTGAAGATGCTTCCACACCAACTGTCTTCTCCAGTTCCAGATCAGGCTCACCAATTTCATAAGAATAAGTACCTAGGTGGGGGCCATCTGAATATAGATCCTCAATCCTTGGAGTTCTTCCGGTAAGCATCGTACCAAAAGAAAATTCCCAATCCTGCCAGTTTCGAAAAATACCTATTCCTGCAGAAAAGATAGAAAAATCCCGCTTCACAATGCGACTTATATCTATATTTGAGACTCCATGATGTATATCAGGTGTAACTGTGAGATATTCAGCCCGCGATGAAATTTGCAAAATAAACTTCTTTAATTCTCTTTCAAGCAAACCAAATATAGCTATGTTCAATTCTTTTATATCAGGTGTCCAGTAGAATCCCCCAGCTTGAAAATCCCGATGTTGAAATAGGGATCCAACATGCAGTTGTGGACCTTTGAATGCGCTTTTTAATGAAAAGATCTGCTGGTCTAAGATGACACTTGGATATGAACTATTATTCTCTGTTTCAGTATGCCCATAGACAATATAGTGCTGATCGATATCAAATGTCTGAAAACCCATAAATGAAATATCTTTATGAAAATCAAACTTTTGAGTTCTTTTTTTCAAATCGATATCAACCCCATCGATATGTCCTTCAGGACTTCCAGGTATACCATAATTCATGGCAAGCTCTGAATAAGAAAAAGTAGATCGTTGATCTTTACCAAAATAAGTATAACTCCCCATCACTTCATTATTGGACAGAGCAGTGTTTGCTAACGTTCCAATTGGAGATGTTTGATCACCTGAGTTTCGCCTAAGAAGTGAAAATCTCAATTGGTGTTTATCATTAATTGGCTTATAGTAAACTATATTTCCGAATAAACCCGAATTAAATGATTCTGTACCAAAGATAGCTTTCATACTCGATCTTTTAAATCTAGCCTCTGAATCAATTTGCCTAGATACATCAACGACACCCCCTATTGTATTTGAACCATAAAGCAAAGCCTCAGGCCCACGAATGATTCTTACTTTATTATAAGAAGCCATATCCATGCTAACGGTATGGTCAATAGATGTATTGGAAAGATCACCAGTCGTTATACCATCTTCTGTGAGCAAAAATCTATCGCCTGAATATCCTCTTAGAACCGGCTGTATGGTCCCCTGCCCCATTGATCGAACAGCTAAACCCGTTTCTTTTTCTATGGTCGAGGCTAGAGATGACTTTAGATTTCTATGATATTGGTCTCCCGCAACATATATATTTGATGAAAAACTTTTAGGTTGAAGTTCATGGTGGGCATCAACAACTATCTCTTCAACTTTTATAGTATCCCTTGACATAGCTATTGTGCCAAGGTCATGCGTATTCTTCCCTAAAACTAAAGACCTGTTTATTTCTTTAAATCCGATCATAGAAATAGTTAAAGATATATATCCATAAGGAAAATTTTCTAAAATAAACCTACCATCAACTTGAGAGACTGTGCCAATAGAAAGCGCTTCTGAATAAATATTGACACCATGAATAGGTGTTTTATCTACATCATTAACAACAATTCCTATTACAGATGCTTGTTGAGCAGATAATAAACCCAGAAAGAATACAAATATAAATGGCTTATAGATTAAGCTAGAGGTTTTAATGACCTTCACTATATTCTGCAAAGAAATAAGGAATTGCATTTTTAGAATCTAACAGTTTTTTAAATACAAAGTGGGTGTTAACACATCAACTTGTAATCTAAAGACCACAATATGTTGAGGTGACTGTGATAAGCACCCACCTATACTTTTTAAAAGCCTACTAAGACCGTAATGGTCTTACAAGATCTAAATATTTATATTCCTAATTAACGGTTACTGGTACGTTGTTATACGAAGTATAGTCAGCATGACCTTCATGCATAAGCTCAAGTTGAAAACTAGTTGAACCAGAGCTAACCCCGATGACATGGATAGCCATTCCATGTTCTTCTTCATGGTCATGGTCTCCCTCTTCTTCATGGTCTTCCGCTTCTACAAGTGCAATGCTTGAGTCGAAACCAGAAACCTCTATTTCATCTTCATGATCTTCTTCCTCTCCTTCCTCATGCTCGATCTCCTCTCCATCATGATCAAGAAAATGAACTGAAAGTTCAAGAGTATCACCGACAGCTAATGTAATCGTACCGCTCATAGCACCCTCAAATTCTCTGTAAACCTCTGTTCCGCTTTCATCTTCAAGTACGAAACCTTCTGCATCAGTATGCTCCTCATCATGATCATGATCATCGTCTTCACAACCTGCTGTGAATAGCAACATACTAGTTAATAGTAAAACCACGTGCGGTCTTATACCCCACGAAAATAAAAATTGCATAAAATGCTCCTTTAAAAAATCTTGTATTAATTATACACTACTCTAGTAGTAGTGCGATCTAAATGGTACTTTTAACTAAAGGAGACTTGGGGGAGGGCGACTGTATAAACTAAAGTTTGAGAGAGAATGTTTAAAACTTTCATCTAAAGAGTAGAGTAAGGATCCACTTTCATTAAATGGTACATCAATAGATCCTTGAATGATCAGTCTAATATTCTTATTTAAACATTTTTCACATTGGTGGGATATAGAATGATGATTTTCATCATCACAATTGATATCACAAATGTTGTACCCATCGTAATGTTCATGATGCAGATCGACATGTAATGTTGCCGATAGGAGCATGATAGATAATCCATATGAAACGAATGATTTTAACATTTTATTCTTATCTAAATTTTTTAAAAAAATTATATATAAACAAACATAATTTTTAGTAGCAAATAAAAATCAGTTCATAAAAGGCTCAATTGATTTTGCCTGAAGGTTATCATTAACAAACTTCTCTCGATCTAATTTAGAAGAAAATAAGTACAGTGCATATCCACCCCAGCCACCTCCACAATACTTTTGTGCTATACAATTATCGACCTCCAATAAATGATTCATTCCTTCATCTAATTGAACTTTATAACTAATCTTTACAGCATTAGCCAATTGAGTTAGATCTTCATTTATTATTGCTTTGCAAGCAATCTGTCCTGCTTTATAAATCAAACTATAGTTTCGTTCAATATCAACTATTAATGGTGTATCATGGTCGTCATTGGTAAAATATATAGCCATAAGTCCATTTAACATATTACAATTTCGTTTTAGATATAATTTTGGTTTCACTCCACTATTCCAGACACATAAACCTGTTTCATATATTACTGCAGGGTCCTGCCAACCCACACCTAGGTTTAATTCACTTTTAATTCCATCTTCCCCATTAAGAATTGCCCAGGCAGCGCTCCCACCTAAACCAGATTTTTTTTTGTATTCCCATTTATTTAATGAAACATGAGGTGTAATCGCACAATTCACGATAAAACCACCTTTCTTTGAAAAACGTGGTACATCTAACCATCCTCCTGCAAAATCTACTCTCAGAGGTACTTCCTGAGGTGCTTGTATCTTGGCTAAAATTTTTGATGTATTAGTTTGATCAATACTTGGTGGAGTTTTTGGCAAAACAAAATATTCTGCTCCTATTAGCGCACATAAATCACGTTTTAATTCATTATACTTATCATCTTCAGTTACAGCTAGAATATTAGGTTTTATCTGCAGAAAATGTTTCTTAAAGTTTAAACCCTTTTCCAAATTTTCTCCAATCACAACATCATCAACCATTTCAAGGGCATGAATTACAGATTTTTTATGATCCAGTGGCAAGGATGGTTTTCGTTTTTTCTCCAACATCAACACTTTATCAGATGCAATACATACTGTCAGGTGCTCACCCAATGCTTTTGCTTCAATAAAAAATTGGATATGACCTGCATGAACAATATCATAGCAACCTGAAACAAAAATTTTCTTCATCCAATAACCATTTGAGATTTACTTAAATAACTCCAAATTACTTTAGAGATTAATCAAAGTTTTTGTACACATTATATCGGTATAACACCTTTTTTAATAATTATATTACTATATTTTGCTAACTCTCCCGTAGAAACTATAGCGAATGCATTTTTAGCTCGTTCATAAAAGGCAAAACGTTCAACACGTAGAATTGGAGGGGCATTGGGGGCATACTTTTTAATTGGAATTAAAAATGCTTCTTCTATAGAGGGGTCTAAAATATCTCCTGAGACAGCATCCATCATAACAATAGAATCATCCACATAATTATCTATTTCAAATAAAGGTAAAATACCCATTAATAAATCTTGGATTGTTAATCCATCTGCTCTTATAACGGTATCATTTAATGAATCGCTTGGAAAATTTACGTCAGCCAGAACAATCTCATCCCCATGTCCCATTTTATGGAGTGTGTAAAGTAAATATGGCGAGATAAACTGTGATATACCTTTTAACATTAGATTTCCTTAATTGAATAAGGGTTTGCCTTGATCATATTCCAACCGTAAAACCCTATCACCAAAAAACAAATGAAGGGCAGGAAAAAACTTGCGCGAGTACTAGACAACATAAAATCTGCAATTGTAAAAGATGGCATATCTATAATTGCTCCTTGCAGAGGTGGCATAAGAGAACCTCCACCAATTGCTAAAATTAATCCAGCCGATCCAATTTTAGCATCATCTCTCAATCCGTTTAGTGCTATACCATAAATAGTTGGAAACATCAAGGACATGCAGGCTGAAACTGCAATTAATGAATACAATCCGGTCATACCAGTTATGAAAATAGCACCTAAAATAAATATACTTCCACCAATAGCTAGGATCATTAGCAATGCTCCTGGATTGATATATCTTAATAGGTATGTACAAATAAACCTGCTACTTACAAAAATAATCATCGCGATGATGTTATATGATTGAGCATCTTCCTTCGTCATTCCCAGTTCATTTGTCCCATACTGAATAATAAATGTCCAACACATAATTTGTGCTCCAACATAAAAGGTTTGAGTAACTACTCCTTTTAAATATCGTTTATTTGAAAATAATCGGTTTAGCGTTGATCCTAAATCAAGTTTATTATCATGTTCATTTTTTGAACTAGGCATTTTTGCAATTGCAAAAATGACAAAAACCATAGCCACAATGATACCTAGTATTAAGTAAGGGCCAATAATGACATTCAAGTCATTTTGCTGAATTTGGGTAAATAAATTGGGATCATTTCTGGCTAATTCTAGTCTTTCTGATTCAGAAGTATGATTCAATTGTGCCAAAATAAATTCTTTTGCCACAAACATCCCCATCAAAGATCCCAAAGGATTAAAGGCTTGAGCAAGGTTCAATCTTTGTGTTGCAGTGATTTCATCTCCCATAGACAAAATATATGGGTTGGCACTTGTTTCCAAAAATGATAATCCGCAAGTCATAACAAAATATGAAAAAAGAAAAGCCTCGAAAACCATCATTTTACCAGAGGGGATAAATAAAAGACATCCAATTGCATAAAGAGCTAGACCCATTAATATTGATTTCTTATAATTAAATTTTTTGATAAAAATTGCCGCAGGGATGGCCATAAGACAATATCCACCATAAAATGCAAATTGCACTAATGCACTTTCAAAATTACTAATCAACAGTATGTTCTTAAATGCTGCAACCATAGGATTTGTAATATCATTGGCAAATCCCCAGAGTGGAAACAACAGCCCTACAAGAATAAAAGGAATTAAAAATGGTTTGGTTATTACCGGTGTCGATTTTGTTGAATACTTATTCATATTGGTAAAATTTGTCTTTCTTTTTCAGAGAATAGTTATAAACCACAAAATCTGAACCCATTTAGTAATTATATTTACATTAAAGCTTGGATACTTCATCTAATATTAAATCTCATATTAGAATGTAAGGACAAATATGGTGAAACAAAAAACCCCAAAAAAATTGGGATTGATATTCTAAAAAAGGAGGTGATTTTATTTTAGCAATATAATTTTATTTATTTGCCTGAAATCTCCTGTTTCAAGACTATATAAATAAACTCCTGCTGAGACTGGCATACCTTGATCATCGGTGGCATTCCATTGGACTGTTCTACTTCCTGCAGTTTGGAAACCATTGATAAGTGTTTTAATCTCCCTTCCTAGCATATCATATATGGTTATATTTAACAATGCATCTTTGGCAAGGCTATATCGGATATTTATCACTGGGTTGAATGGATTAGGATATGGTTGGTAATATTTAAAGGTCTCTTTTATGGACTCATTTGTATTATAACTTATATCTATAGAAGCAGACTCAATGACAGAAAACAAATAAACACCAACCTGTGAATAATAGCCATCTTGAAAAATACGAATTTCATAATCCCCTTGCTGAAGACCCGAGAAAACCTGAGCGCCAGAAGTAACCGAACCTGTATAATACCATTCCAAATATTCAGTTGCAGAGGCTGCTAAATTAAATACAGATATCCATTGATTATCATCAACTCCAGGTGCATTTTCAAATTCTACTAAAAATTCTTCATTTTCATATACTTCTCCTACAATATTAATGTGTGCATAAATATCTAGAGGATCAAGGTTTTCGCCACTGAGGATATTAACCTCAAATTGCCCTACCACTGCAGCATGGTCTGAAGGCCAATCATTATCTAGATGGTTTGGATAATGATTTACTTCTCCACTGCCTATTGATACATCACAGGAAAGATTAGTTATATTTTCTCCTTTATAAAATATAAGGTCAATCCTGTCTTGAGGCTCAGGTAGATTATTATCTGAATTTATCTCATAAATAGGTGACCATGTGTTCCCAGGATCCATGCCCGGGTCTAAATGAATTTCTCGGAATGCATCTATCATTCCAATATCCGTCAAAACCTGTGTAACTGGCCATTGATAAGTGGAACCACAATGATCAGATGCGGTAGCGGTAGTATAGTCCTGATGGGAAGGTGTATTAAAATCACCCCCAAAAAATATTGGAATGCTATCTGCATTAGCAATATACGGATCCATTGTTGAAACCAGACTATTAACCTGAGTAAGCCTTCCAGACAAACTATCAATGATTACCAGTTCCATTGAATCAGTAACACTTGCAAAGCATATTTCATAGGGACCATAAGGATAAGGACTCAAATGAATGGAGCAAACAATAATATCTTTAATCGGATTTGAACTAATTTGAATTCTTGCTCCAATGAAACTATTGGATAATTGATCTAAAAAAACTTCTGTTATGGGAAATTGACTAATAATAGCAGTGGAAGATGAAGAATTATATACATACCAACCCAAATATTCAGCGATGGAAAGAGCAATTCCATAAGCTTCTTGAAGCAGAACAATATCAGGATTAACTGATTGAATCTCATTGACAACTTTTTGTACTCCATCATTTACTCCGGCACCATTTACCCAAATATTAAAAGACATTATTTTTACACTATCAGTCTGTCCAAAAGTCATCACAATAAATAGTAGTATCGATATATACCGAGTCATTATTAAATCTACCCATCATTTAATAAACAAAAAACCCCATGAATATGGAATATGGATTCTGGAACTATGAAAAAGATGAATCTATTTTAATAATACCATCTTCTTGGTCTGCCTGAACTCCCCCGCTTCTATAGTATATAAATAAATACCCGCTGCAACTGGTTGGCCTTGATTGTTTGTAGCATTCCACTGAATTGAATCATAGCCGTACGTTTCTTTTTGATTTACAAGATTATTCACCACATTACCCAGCATATCATAAATAGTGATATCAACAATTGATTTTTGATGTAAATCATAGGCGATAGTTGTGAGAGGGTTAAACGGATTAGGATAATTATCTTTCAGTAAATATTTTTGGGGGATTCTATTATCGTTATTATTATTTACACTAACATTGCCTCCGCCTTCCCAATATATATCATCTAAGGCAAATTCACATGAAGCTCCATTCACTTCAAGAATAACAAATTCATAACTCAACATTCGTAGATCAATATACTCTCCTCTAATATCATCTATAGGTATTGAAGCCTGACCCCATTCTCCATTCCTTGCTAAGCCATATTTGGTTTGGTTTGATGGGAATTCAACATAAGACTGATTACCCCAAGCATCAATTATACCAATTTGAAAAGAAATATTCGAAGGTATCTTGATTCTAAATTTTAAATATCCATCACCAAAATTGAATAAATTGACTGGTTGCATAGACATAATACCAGCACCAAACCAACCGGATCCAGTGGATGTCCATGTAATCCCATTCTCACCCTCAAAAGGAGGAATACTTCCTTCACTTAGTGTCTCCTCCCAAACATATATTTCCGCATTCTCACCCGCCACTAACCCATTGTCAACTAGAGTTAAGTCTGTAAAAATCCCATAGGTTCCGCTTTCAAATTCAGGAGGACCGATATGGACATTCCCATGGCCATTCCATTCCATAACTTTAATATAATCAACATACATGTTTGCAGGAAATGGCATGGAAATGGGTGCCCCACTTCCTCCTAAATATTCTGCATCTGTAAATAATCCGCCTATGGCAAGATTTACTATGAAGTAAAAGGGTCTTTGAAATTCTTCTGAGACACTGTCAATCGGAAATGGATCCGTGTATAGATCATATTCAACGCTATCATCAATGACCGTAAACCTGATACTATCTGGATCCCAATACATTCGATATATTAGGAATCTATCATTTAGATTATCATAGTTATAATATGGTCTACAATAATCATCATCTGGATCCCAAGATATGCTTGCAGCACCTGTTGGATTACCCTCATTAACAGCCTCATCAGCATAAAATATAGCATTGGCTCCAACCGCCTGGTTTACAGTTGAATTATTGGCACCATTACCACCATTATGGTCATCATGCAAATCCCTGAAATCTTGGCGAGACCCCATTTCCATCATATCGAGTTCACCACTACGTGGCCAATTATAATTAGCCATACCAAGGAGCCAAACTGCAGGCCAACCTCCTAAATCAAGGTCTGGGACTCTTAATCTCGCCTCAATTACACCGTATTGAACTGAGACTTTTGCTTTGGTAATCACCTTCCCAGATGTATAGTATAGCGGATTCCCCCATTGGTCGACAATGTCGAATCCTGATTCTTCTAGTGCTGTAATATGCAGCGCATTATTACCAGGTTCATCAGGTATCTCAGCTATCTCAACATTTTCTTCTTTGTAGAATTCCAGCTCACCATTGCCCCAGCCCCAAGATCCGTTACCAGTGACCTTCATCCAGTTTTCAAGATTATTAAAATCATCTTCCCATATAACATCGCCAATTTGTGCATTCGAAAAATCTAAAATGAAAATTAAATATATATATATATAAGATTTCATTTATGCTCCTAAAATAAATTTAACTACCGTTCATAAATATGAGATTTCAATGAATAATTCACTCATTTCTTTCAATCGTATTCAATAGATTCTGTTTCAAAAATAAATTTGCACTTAATTTAAAAAACTAAATCAATATCATTCTTAGTAATTCTAATTTGAATTTATCCATTACGCCTTCCAAAGAAATATTTGTTTATAAAATTTGAAAACATTTATTACTTCAATGAGTGTAAAATCTTGTTTAATAAAATCATATCACTAAGGTTTTTTTATTTGTTAATCTGTTTTATAATTTCTAATTAAATGCACAAACTTCACAATCCTTATGCCACAGCACTTGATGGGTTAATACTGGATGACCCTGTAGCCGCTTTTTTTGATTTTTGCCGTGAACGAGAAAAAATTCGTATGGCAAGAAAAAATAGCGACCCTGCTCCATGGACAGATGATCCAATTTTTCAAAAGGGACGCTTCTTAAATGTATTTCGCGAAGATGACCGCGGTAGCAAAGCGATTATACGTTTCGCTAAAAATTTAGAAACAGATCTACCCGCCTTAATACATGCCTTATTTTTTGCCCGCTGGTGTAATAGGCAGGAGACATTGGATAAACTATCGATAAACATTCTTTCCAATCCTAAAGAATTACGTAAAAAATTGGACTCCTTTGAACCTTGGTGCAATCTTACGGCTTACCCGGTCGGCCCAGTAAATGTGGAAGGAATAGAATACTCAAGGATTGATGCTGCCGTAACTTTATTTGGAGAAATTAAAGAATCATTAACTGATGTTATAACTAGAGCTTGTGGTGATGTAATAAAGGCTACCGATGCGGTAAACGCTTTGTTTAAAATGCAAAATAATTTTCCTATTTTTATGGCTGTAATGGATTTGGCATGGTTTCGCCCTGACATAATTAATCCCGGAAGCCATGTTCCTACAG
>Ga0208764_10001384_pt1 | contig 15551 bp, 13 predicted proteins | sample ETNtaG_18_FD_185762 | JGI IMG/M metagenome (GOLD analysis project Ga0208764, IMG submission 185762) | Marine microbial and viral communities from oxygen minimum zone, Eastern Pacific Ocean - ETNP201302SV91 (SPAdes) (version 2) | ecosystem: Environmental > Aquatic > Marine > Oceanic ... | reverse complement strand
GTTACACGGTCAACAAAATCACCTTCTCCAATTTCTGAAGGGCTAAGAGTCCTCCAATCATTCCCGTGAACAGCTTTTTCTAGTAAATCTTGCGTGACAAATTCCTCTGCACCACTACCGTTTGGGCTTACAGATTGCGTCATTTTGTTACCCCAATGACATGCTTTTTCATGACATGAGCCTGGACTGTCACGTATTTACCTTTTCGCTCTTCAACTTCAAATTCAATCTTTTCATCAAGCCAATCCGGCATCCGGTCAATGCGAAACAAGACAATGTCCTCTGAAGGAACAGTACCTAGATCTTCTGCATTTGAGAGGCTAACAGTCGGAACATCCCATTTATTTGAAACCCATGTAGGCCATGGCACCTGAGGAAGATGCCACGCAATTTTTTGCCCACTTGACAGTTCTATCGCGTCAACAAGTTCCCCAGCGTCAGACGTTTCATCGAAGTAGCTTTCATGCAAACTCACAGGTTGTAAAGCAAAAATCAATACTGTTGCAAGTAACGAAAATCCACCCAACGTTACCGAGCCAATTTTTTTCGGACTGGTTAATTTAATCTTGTCTTTAATAAAACCAAGGACCCATTCGCTTATCACTGCAAAACCTGGAAATAGAGTCAGGAGAATCGGAAAGTTCCAATAATTGTGAATCCAAGCTCCATTTGAAGGTACTAAAGCGAAAACCAGCACCATCGAAATAAGAGAAGTTGTCAAAAAGCGCGTCCGAGAATCAATCAGACCGATCACCAATGCAGGCAAGGCGAGAATCGTATACCAGAGAGGTAGTAGGGTTTGGGCGAAATCCCATTGCCTCTGAATAAATTGACTCCAAGTCCAGTCCCTTTCGACTCTTTCACCAATATGTTCTCCTAGTTCGCTGATCCCACCTCCTTGAGAAACCCAAATAAGAATCACTAAGCCAGCTAATAAACTCGCTCCGATCAACGAAAATGTTAGTTGGTCAAATTTTCTTCGCCGCCAGGTTTGAAACCAGAGAAAAGGAAATAAAAAGACGCCATGCCACGAAGCCGCTACTGCAAAAAATGTAGCCAGTGAAGCAAGAAGTATTTTCCGTTTTGTGGGTTTTGTGGCCGCTGCCAAAATAGTTCCTATCATCAAAACATTCGGTAGTAGTCCTAAACCCAGACGTCCATAAATCCACCACCAGGGTGTTGTTATCAAAATAAGAATTGAAATCGTTACTGCTTTGGAATTGATCCCAAGATTTTTCCCCATCAAGAAAAGAGCGGGAAGTGTAAGAATTCCGGCAACATAACTTATTACCTTTATTTGTTTTAAACCTTCACCGATGACCGATGAGACTATTACATGCAGGAAGGTCAAAATCGGCGGATGGTGAGTGTATGGAATCTCAGAAAAAGGTTCCCACGAAGCGCCAAAGGAGGAGTCAATGACCCCCATACTCCAAAAGTTTCTCATATGAAGAGCGAACTGGCCTAAAACACGTCCTTCGTGTGAGTCTCCGAGCGGCATTCCAAAAGCGGGAATCCATGAAACTAGCAGAAATAAAGCCATTACAGATACAGCTGTCCTTGTTATAAGTTTTTCGTTACTAGTTTCTGTCATCTCAACCATTACATCACGATAGTGTCGAGATGCGTGATCGACCGAGCAGTAATTGGGGCCTGGGTTGGTTCTTCCAATCTTGGCGATGAACTAATCTTTTCAATACTCCTGCGTCTTTTAAAGGAAAGAGGGGTAGAGGCGACTGTTCCTTCCGTTAATCCAAACAAAACCAGTGAAAGTTTTGATGTGGATTCTTTTAATCACATGAATTTTTTCAAGTTTAAAAAACAATTAAATGAGAGTGATGCGCTCATTTTCGGAGGTGGAGGGCTCCTCCAGGATGAAACAGGAATCTGGAATCTGCCTTATCACTTAAGTCGAATTAGCGCAGCGAGAAAACAAGGTGTCCCATGGGTTGGGATTGGCTTAGGCGCTTCAGGACTAACAGGCAAAAAGGCATTAAAACAAGTCTCCACTAGATTCAAGGATCACCTGGGAGTTTCTGTAAGGGATGAGACTTCAGCTCAAATTCTTGAGTCTCTTGACATACCTAATGTTGTCAGAGCCGCTGATCTTGGCTGGTTGTGGAGTGTCTCTGATGAAGTTGAACCAGTTTCTTCTTCGGGTTTTCTTGGCGTCTCTTTGCGTAATCCTCAAACTGTTCGGTTCCTACCAGCTGCAATAGGACCCAAAGCTTCTATGTCGGAAAGAGAAGTCAGTGACATGGCTAAAAACATTGATGCTGTAGCAATCTCTACCGGTCTTAACGTCAGGTTCATTTCATTTGATAAAGATGAGGATGCGCTTTTGCATCAGCGGGTTGCAGACAAATTAGAGGTAAGCAGTGAGGTGTTAAACCCGGATTTGGGAACACTCGAACAATGCTTTAATGGTGTCGAAGCGGTTGTGACTATGAGGTATCACGCTGGTTTGATAGGAGCTTTGAAAGGTGCTGCTGTCGTCTGCCTTCCTTTTTCTAAAAAACTTGACTCTCTAGTCCCTGCTTTGGGATCGGCTGCCTCAAAGAGCACTGGTGACGATTTAGTTTCTGTTGTTGAAAAAGTTCTGTCAGGTCGCTCTGAGTTAAACGAACACGTGGAGAATCTTCAGGCTCGTTCGCGTAAAAATGTTGAAATTATTGAACTTTTAGATGAAATAAAATGACTTACAACAAGAGATTTTTGAGTCGAATTTATCTAGTTGCTGTAATCGGTATCGTCGTCTGGCTTCTTACAGATAGGGGATCAGAGATGTTTGATCTCTTTTCGGAAACTCGCCCTTTGCCACTTATAGCAGTTGTAGGTTTTGCCTTTTTACCGTTTTTCGCTAATACAGCGTTTTGGACTATCGCTTTAAAAGAACTAGGTGAAGAAATTACTTGGAAGCAAGTCAATGAAGCAGCCATTAAAACAACACTCACCCGTTATCTGCCAGGTGGAATATGGCTTTTTGCGAGTAGAAGTCTGGCTCTAAGAAATGAGGGAGTTGCTACACATTCTTTAGTGGTCTTTTACGGACTTGAGAATTTACTTGCTATCCCTATAGCAGTTCTGATCGGCTCTTTACTGCTTGCGACTTCTTCTGGAATTCCTCTCTGGATGGGCTGGGTTTCTTTATCTTTATTAGTCGCTATCGCAATTTTCGTTAGGCCAATATTGGACAGGTTTATGACTTGGTGGTCTAAACGTAAGGGTCTTGACGCTCCAAAAAAGATTTCAAACAGTGGCATTTTAAAAATGTACTTATCACTGTTTCTCTACTGGCTTGTATTTGGAACAGTTTTTTACACTTACTTAAGATCAGTAGGACAGTCGATTGAATGGGCAACAGCGGTCGGAGGTTTCTCTCTTTTTTGGCGGATAAGTCTTTTCACTCCTTTCGTTCCCCATGGGTTAGGTGTTTTCGAGCCTTCTTTTATTGCTTTAGTTGATTGGAGCGTGAATGCCCTCTTGCTCGTTGGTGCTTTTAGGGCCGTTTTGCTTATAAGAGATTTGCTACTCACTTGCATTGCTGGATTTTTTATAAAAAATCCTCTCAGGGCTAAATCGTTTGATTAATTTCCTCGAGCACATCAACCACATGAGAAGATGGGTTTAAAGATATTTTTTGATTTTCATTCCGGTAATTTTCGAAATTATCCAAAAAGGTTTCACAAATTTTCTCGTTGTATTCGCTTATAACAACATTTTGATCTAACCCGTTTTTACGTTCTGTTTTTCTCCGCCAAAGCAGGCAAGGAACTCCCATGTGGGCTGTTTCTTCTTGTATCGAACCTCCATCTGTGATCACATATGGAGCTGCTGCAAGTTTTTTTATAAATTCCTTGTATTGCATCAGGGAAACCATTTCAATTCCCGTTGCTTCGATTTTTTTTATTGATCCTTTTTTGTTAAGTACTTCTTGAGTCGGTTGGTGGACAACAAATAATACTTTTTGCCCTTTTTGTACAATTCGTTCAAGAAGTTTCAAGAAACCTTCTAAACGTTTTTTGTTGTGTAAATTCTCCACTCGATGAAGAGTCGCCACCACCGGTCCAGAAGCACGTTCAACTTCTTGAATGTTTTCCTCTAGAGATTCGATTCCTGTATTCGTAGTTGTTTGTTCTATTCGACCTTTAACTTTCAATGCAAGCAGATTAGAAACTGCTTTCTCATCTGGAGCGAAAAGAACATCAGAAAGTTTCATTACTGCCACTCGTATCAGCTCTTCTGGGAAAGGGTGTAAGAAACTTTTGGACCGTAGACCAGACTCAAGATGAGCTATCTGAAAACCGGCTCTTTTAGCCAATAATGCTCCAATCAGTGTCGATGGTGTATCTCCATGTATTAAACAAACGCCACTGGGAGCAGAAAAAATTTGCTTTCTGACACGTTTTCTGTTGGCAAGAATCCGAATTAACCCACCAAACCATTTAAAAGCTTCAAAAAGATTGTCGACATCTTTTTCCTTCCCTAAACGAACATCGGGTTCGCGTATTTGAAATTCTTCACGTAATTCGTTTAGGTAGGCGCCATGTTGACCGGTTTCTATTAACCGGAAAGGAACTCCGCGGTTTTCAAGCTCCTTTATGACAGGAGCTACTTTAATCATTTCTGCTTTTGTTCCTAGTAAAACATTGATCTTTGGGTTCATAAAATTTTCCAAAAAAACTATGTGATGGCACGTTAGCGTAACTAAGAGTTTAAGGCTCTACGATCGTTGAACTATAGAACCAATTTCACTCCAATAGGATTAGGTACTGAATGGACTTATTAAAAGTTGGGGAGTCTCTCTCTCTAAGTGAATATCTTAAAAGGCTGTGGTTGCACCGTCATTTCATGATGCGTGTACCACTTGAAGATCTGCGTGCCCAAAATTCGCATACTTTTCTGGGCAGTATTTGGCTTGTTCTTAATCCATTACTTCAGGTAGGGGTTTATTTTCTTGTTTTCGGTTTGATTCTGCCTATCGATCGTGGTGTTGACCAGTATCTGGTTTTTCTCACTATCGGTGTTTTTGTTTTCTTCCATTCGCAAAGGGTTATTTCAGAAAGCACTCGATCGCTTGTAATCAATGTTGGACTTATTAGAACTGTTCATTTCCCCAGAGCAGTTTTACCTATGAGTGCAACGGTAGGGCAGGCTTTGGCTTTTATCCCAGTGTTTATCGTCATGACAATCGTCGTGCTTGCTTATGGGAATTGGCCGCATCTCAGGTGGTTGCTTATCCTTCCGGTTTTCATGATTCAAAACGCATTTAGTCTTGGCGTTGGACTGCTTGGAGCCCGCATAAACCATTCATACAGAGACCTTGAAAATCTTTTACCTTTTGTTTTCCGACTTTTGTTCTATATTTCAGGAGTTCTTTACTCGGTTGACAGTGTTGTAGACGATGATTTCTGGCGTGCAATTTTTCTTCTGAACCCCATGTATTGTCTTGTTTCGCTGTGGCGATGGGTGATGGTTGGAACTTCCACAGGGGGAGAGATCTGGTTAGCCACAGGAGCCTGGTCGATTTTGGCTTTACTTGCAGGTCTTGCTGCTTTCCGATCTAAGGAAACGACTTATGGGGGCACCGGATGACTGATTTAGCGATTCGTTGTTCTGAAGCCCATGTGAACTATTTAGTTAGAACTAACCGTCAATTAATTAGATCTGCGATTAGGGGACAGAAACCAGAGGTTCGTGTAATCGAAGCTGTAAAGGGTGTCACGTTTGATATTAATGTGGGCGAATCCGTAGGTCTGATCGGTCCTAATGGTTCTGGTAAAACAAGTCTTCTTCAAGCCATGACAGGTCTTCTTCCTCTCAACAAAGGTGAGATTCTTGTTAAGTCTGTGCCTACTTTTCTTGGTGTTCAAGCAGTTCTAAGACCCCAGTTGACAGGCTGGCGGAATATTCAATTGGGCTTGTTAGCGCAAGGTTTAAACAAGTCAGAAGCTGAAAATATGACTGATAGCGTTGCTGATTTCTGTGAGCTTGGCGATTTTTTGGATTTACCTATGGAAACTTTTTCTTCAGGAATGAAAGCGAGACTGCATTTCGCCGTAGCTACTGCTTTGACACCTGACATTCTTCTAATTGATGAAGCTCTAGCTGTTGGTGACCGTTCTTTTCAGAAGAAAAGCTCTGAGAGGCTTAAGGAGCATCGTTCAAAAGCGGGAACAATTTTGTTGGTAAGCCATAATTTAGAAGAAATAAGGCAATCTTGCGAACGTGTTGTGTGGCTCGAAAATGGAGTCGTAGTTGCCGATGGACTGGCAAATGATGTAATTGAAGCCTACGAAGCTTCCTGACTCAATTTTTTACACCTTTTAAAAATCCTGCCGCCCATGAAAAATGCATCGTTGGAAAAATAATCAGTAGATAAAGAAGATCTTTAGCTGTTTTTGATTTTGCTGTAGTTGCACAAACTGTTCCAGCTATATACAAAGCTGGAAAACTGAATAAGGGCATCCAGAAAAATCCTAAAACAAGGCCCAGAAAAAACACTAATGCATTAAGCGGTGGGACAAGTTGGCGTAACTTAATTGACCTTGGATGGGTTCCAACCACGTGACGGCGCCATTTTCCGTATTCATAATATTGCTTTGCTAGACCTTGCAATGTTGATCTTGGCTTGTAACTTGCCATGAGTTCAGGCTCGAACCAGATTTTTTTACCTGTTTCCCTTAGGCGCCAATTCAATTCAGCATCCTGGTTTCGTATAAGGCTTTCATCGAAAAGACCTACGTTCTCGATTGCGCTTCGTTCAAACACTCCGAGATAAACCGTGTCGACTTCGCCTGCTTTGCCACCTGTACGAAACCTTGCGTCACCTGCTCCGAAACGTGAACTTATTGCTATACCTACTGCTTTTTCGAAAGGTGTAGTGCCAACTGGGTTCTGTCGTCCTCCTACGTTCGCTGCTCCTGTCTTTTCTAAAGTTTCTAAAGCAGTGGAAATATATTTTTCTTCTAGTTCTGCATGAGCGTCGAGTCGAACTACCACCGGAGCTTGCGTATTTCTGATCGCTAAATTTAAACCCGTTGGAGTTTTACCGGACGGGTTTTCTACAAGAGTGACATTCTCATTATTGAGCTCAATTTTCTTAGCAACATCTAATGTCAAGTCTTCAGATGGAGCTACCGCTATACATACCTCTATTTGTTCATCTATTTTTTGATTAAGAACAGAAATAAAAGCTTTCTCCAGTGTGTTTTCAGCATTTTTAGCAGGGATAACTACCGCTACTTTTGGCTCTTTCATTGTTTGCGCCGGAACATCACCAGGATTGTTTTCAGCATGATCTGCAGATCAAGAATTGGTGACCAAGACATAAGGTACTGAAGGTCATGTCCTAATTTGTATGAAGCATCCGTGTGATAGCCACCTCTTGTCTGAGCTAAACCAGTTATTCCCGGCGGTATTTCATGCCTTCTTTCGTATCCGGTTATTTCTTCTGTAAATTTTAAAACCATTTCTGGTCTTTCTGGACGAGGTCCGACAATCGACATTTGACCTCTGAGCACATTCCAGAATTGAGGTACTTCATCTAACCGGGTTCTACGCAACCAGTTGCACCCTTTAAGAACTCTTTCATCATCGACTTGAGCAAGTTTCGCTTCACCTTCTGTTTCTGCGTCGATTCTCATAGTTCTGAATTTAAATAACGTAAAACGTTTTCCGTCTTTTCCTACACGTTCTTGTTTCAAAACTATTTCTTTCCTAGCTATTAGTTTCAACCACAAAGCCACAACAAGAAATGCAACCATCACTAGAGGTGAGATTGCTAGAACTACTAATAGCTCAATTAGTCTTTTTAGCTTTATTTGATGCGGGCGTAGTGACTTTGCTCGCAACGCAACGTAAGGCATGCCTGAAATCTCCCTTACTTCTCTGAGTCCTATAAGCGCTGTTGCCGCCGTTACACGCAGATAAGCTCCGATATTTTTCTGATTAAGAGTTCTGGCAGGTTCAGGGAAAACTTTTTCAAGAGAAATATCATCAACAAAAACCACATCGGTTGCATCGCATTTTTCGACTTCAGACATCAGCTCGAAATCAGAAACAATTTCTTCATTAAAAGTCTCCACGACAATCGCGCCACGGTCACTTTCGTTGAGGTGTTCAGTTGCTAACTGTGTTTGTTCACCGCTACCCACTAATAAAACTCTTGGAGGTCCGAAACGACGTGTTCGAAGTTTTCTCGAAAGTTCTCTACTTCCTGTTGCAGCTAACGCAATCAGCACCCAAACTGCTGGCAGATTAGCTCTTGGAATCGGATATCTGCCCGTAGGTAAAGTAAAAGCACCGATAATAAGTAGCCCTATGAGTGTCATTGCAGCAACATGCGAGAACCACATTCTTTGACCTAGGCGAACTTGTTTCTCATAGAGTCCTCCAAAATAGAAAATAAGTTGAAGAATGAGAGTTGCAGCGATTATGCCGATCCACATTTCAGCTTTTTCTGGCCATTCAGTGCCAAAACGAATCAAGTTGACTAAAACCATAATGACGAACATGACTATCGCGTCTATTAGGTAAAGCCATCTGAAACCGGCATGCCAGAGCCTCAGGTACAAACTGCTTGGCTTGAACCTTTCTCTTGGAATATTTTTATGTGGTTCTAATAACTTCATAATCAACTACTTTAAGGCTAGATGAAAAGTGACTAAAGCGAGACGCCACGGAATGAACCGTAACTGAACGCTAGGATTAGGCGGTGGGAATACCTAAGAATAAACGTGAATGGTTGGGGGTGATTCAGCCTGACCTCTTGATGAATTTGACTCTACGCGATTTAAGGTCGAAATATAAGAGATCTGTTCTGGGTTGGACATGGTCTGTTTTGAATCCTCTGGTGGCCGTTGTCGTGTATTCAGCAGTCTTTTCGATCTTTTTGCGTATTGAACCCAGTGTGGGTGATCCAAGCGGCTTGGACTCATACGCTGTTTTCCTTCTAGTGACTCTGCTGCCTTGGCAGTTCCACGTGACTAGTCTCACTGAAGCCAACCGTTCTATAACTGCTAATTCTTCACTTATTACTAAAATTTTCTTTCCTCGCTGGGTTTTACCAACTTCAGCTGTTCTCGCACGTTTTTTGACTTTGATAGTCGAGATGCTTGTTCTTCTTATTCTGATCGCTTTATGGGAGGGTCATATTGCTTTTCAATGGATACCTGTAATTGCCGCTCTAATGATCCTTCAACTGCTTTTTACAATCGGTTTAGCGCTGATGATCAGTGCTGCCAATGTGTATTTTCGAGATATTCAACATTTTCTGATGGTGGCTTTGCAGCCGTGGATGTTTCTGACACCTATTCTTTATCCTCTGAATCTGGTCCCTGCAGATAAAGAGTTTCTCGGAATCAGCTACCGGACCCTCTACCAGCTGAACCCAATGGTTTCCTGGGCTAAGGCATACAGAAATGTTCTCTACGATCTTCGGTTTCCTTCGCTCGAACGATGGTTAGCTATCCTGTCGGCGACTTTTATTGTCTTGTATTTAGGTTTCAAAGTGTTCAATCGGCTGGAGCCTCGTATGGCTGAGGAAGTTTGACATGGGTGGAACTAGCAACGCTATAACTGTTGAAGGGTTGGGAAAAAAGTTTCGTCTTATGCAAGACCGGAACTGGACACTTAAAGCAACTTTACTTGCAGGACATAGAACCCGATACGAAGAGTTCTGGGCACTTCGTGATGTCAGTTTCGAAATACCAACCGGTGAAACCTTTGGAATAGTTGGGGGTAACGGATCCGGGAAAAGCACTTTGTTGAAAGTTTTAGCTGGAATTTTGAGAGCTGATGAAGGCAGTGCGGTCGCCCGTGGACGACTTTCAGCTCTTTTAGAATTAGGGGCAGGATTTCATCCAGAGCTCACCGGTCGTGAAAACGTTTATTTGAATGGGTCAATTCTAGGTTTTACAAGCCGAGAAATCAGAAACTTGTTCGATGACATTGTTGAATTTGCTGAGCTTGAACAATTCATTGATGAACCTGTTAGAAACTACTCATCCGGAATGTACATGAGGCTTGGTTTCTCAGTTGCAATTCATGTAGAACCTGAAATTCTTCTTGTTGATGAAATATTAGCTGTTGGAGATTTAACTTTTCAGAAACGCTGTCTAGACAGATTCGCTCGGTTGCGCGATGAGGGACGAACGATAGTTGTCGTAAGCCATGATTTGGACATGATCGGACGTCTTTGTGATTCGAGTGTATGGATAAACAAAGGCGAGCTGGCTTCGGTGGGTTCTTCTTCTTCAGTGCTCGAAGATTTCATATCGCACGATGAGAATTCCGACATGAGCATGTCGAACCAGTCTCACCAATTGCGATTAAAACCCGATGACTTGGTTAAAAGCCTTGATCTAGTTGATATAAATGGGCAGTCAATGTCTTCAACTGCTTCAGGTCAACCTGCCCTCATAAGGGTTCGTTACGACGCCGACGGCGCTGGTGAGCCCGTAACTGTTGCTTTGGGCCTCTATAGGGCTGACGGCACTCATGTATCTTCAATAAATTCAGGAGCCGCTACAAGTGCTGGGAACGACGTAGGGATAATTGAAGTTGACTATGAAATGCCTTCTCTTCCTGTGCAGCCTGGAACATATGAAATTTCAATTGCACTTCACAGCCGTGACATGACAAAGGTTTTTGAACGTCATACGCATCTTTTCAGATTTGAAGTCGATCCCGTGGCTGGGAGTCACCAAACAGGCCTAGTAGCTCTTGGGGGTAACTGGTCTGCAACAAATGTGGACAAGGGCAGTTAAGTGAGTTCATCAAAAATTACTTGGCGTGATGGCGCTGAAGACCGGATGAAAAGTATTCTCCTTTCGACCGATGACCGTTCTACCGCTTCTGATTTTTTAGCATCTCATATAACTGATTGGCCTAGTCGTTACCATCTCGATAGGCGTCGAACTAATATTTTACGCCCTATCAATTTTGACAAATCTTTGAGAGTTCTTGATGTCGGTGCTGGTACGGGTGTCATGAGTCGTTACGCAGCTGAGAGAGGAGCAAGAGTTGTTGCTCTTGAAGGTGACAGCATGCGTGCCGAGTTGGCCTCTTTACGATGTGAAGGACTCAACGTTGATGTTCGGTGTGGATCTGTTGATGATTTTGATGACGACGAAGGTTTCGATTTAATTCTTGTGATTGGGGTCCTTGAATATGCGAATAACCACCCTGATGGCTCTTCTGGTTTTCTTGAAAAATTATCTCAACTGCTTAATCCTGATGGGGCTCTGGTGATTGCAATTGAAAATCAGATGGGTCTCGCTTATTGGATGGGAGCAAATGAGGATCACCTCAATGAACCATGGGTCGGTTTAGAAGGCTATGTCTCAACTGATTCAGTCAAAACTTTTTCCAAACCTGCACTTTCCTCTCTTCTTGCTAGTGCAGGATTCAAACATCAAAATTGGTTCTACCCGTTTCCCGATTACAAATTGCCTTTAACTGTCCTTTCTGATCGTGTGTACATGGAAGATGACCGAGTTGATTTAATCGATCAGCTTGTTGGTGTCCCAGTAGATCGCAACCGTTCAGGAGTCTTACCTTTTTTCGATACGAGGGCTTTGCATCGCGAAGTTATTGATTCTGGTATGGGCGAAAATATGTCTAATTCTTTTTTGGTCGTTTGTGAACTTAATGAATCCAAATCAATTGTTGACAAAGATGTCATCGCTTGGCGCTTTTCTGGAGACAGGAAGAAAAGCTTCTTAGGAGTTAGACAACTAGTTGTTGAAGACGGAATACTTAAAATCAATCGGAAATCGGCATATGAAAATATTTCTTCTGAATCCTCTTGGCTGATTCAAAGAAATGACGATTCTCCAGCTGAGAAATATATTTCGGGACCGAATCTTGAGCAGTTGGCTTTGGAAAGCCTGAGAAAAGGGAATTTAGAAGATTTTGAATCTCTTTTATCAATGTTCAATAATTGGTTAACACTCAATATTTGCACTCCTTCTATGAATTCGGATACACATCCTTTCCTCACTGACTTGTCCGCTGAAGTTTTGGGCGAGGAATTCATTGATTGCGGTTTCGACAATCTAGTTTTCGAAGATGGGGCATTAAAACTAATTGACGATGAATGGGTGGCTTCAGGTGGGGTTAATGTCGATCTTGTCATAGCTCGTTCGTTGCATAAACTTTCTCATTCCATTGTCCATTCCGGGAGTAAGCTCCCATGGTCTTCGGATATGACTATCGGAGATCTAAATAACAAATTTATTGAGATGTTCCCGCGAGATTTAAGAGCTGGCTTGCTGAACGACTTTTATCTTGCTGAAGCCGCCCTGCTTTCTGAACTCTTAGGTGGTAGCGAAGTGGATCATTTGGAAGATCTATTCGAAGCGAACCGCCGCAGCATGAACAGTGTCTTTTCGACTCATTCGACTAAACCAACGTTTCGCAAAAGATTTTCCTGGTTGAAACGTTTTCCTGGTGGACGTTCATTGGCTAGGTGGACTAGACCTCGTTGACGATCAAACTGTCACTCCACCCACATTCGACAGAAGCCATCATTTCCAATTTCTTTATAACCAACATTTTTTAGCACTTCAGCCACTTCTTGCTCTTTAGTGTCTTTAAGACATATCGCATCTGGTTTGAGCACTCTCAAAGCGTTTTCAAAACTTTCAGTTCCATATTCTGACCTGCCAGTTTCCAATCCTCGAGAAAGAATTAACCTCTCATCTGATCGAAACTCTTCCCTTGCGTGCCTTCCAGTCAAATAAGCAGAACGCGGATTAATCGAACGAACCTTCGTGGTCATTACAGAAACTGAAAAATCTACATTTTCTGGCCCTGCCACTACACCCCCTGGTCCAGCTATCTCTATAAGACTTGAAGCACTTTGTTGTTCTGGTTGAGGGAGGTCGTAAGCAGGTGGCCAAACTATTTCTGCTTTTCTGTTGTCAGAGCTTGTGATGGGAGTCCCTAATGTCAAAAAAGTTGCCACCAAGATTGTTGAAGCAATTACAGGTGCGCCTCTTATCCCAGCTCGTGGGGCGATTAAAACAAGTCCGACCATTGCCGGCAAAGGTAAAACCCAAAGAGTTCTCCATGCAACTGCATCTGCGTCACCGATTTCATTCATTACGTCAAGTACTCCTGGGGTGAAGAAACCCAGAAATACAACTATCGGTCCTGCAAGTAAAACCAGTCTTGCTGATCTGTTTTTTACAGTTATCCAAGATGTGAATATGCAAATCATGATTATGAACGTTGTCGCGCCTCTGTCAAATACCATTCGTAAGATTTCTATAGGTTCATTACCACTGTCTAAAAGTTCTTTTGGGCTGATATTTGCGATGAAACCTTTAGCAGCTTCAAATTTTTGAGGCTCTGAGAGAATCGTATAGAAGCCAGCGATGACCGCTGGAGTGACGACAATCAAAGATTGGATCAGTCTCTGTGGTTTTTGTTGCTCGATTGAAGTTACGGCTACTGCTGCCAATATGACCGCTGGTACCAAAAATGCCGCTGATGAGCTCAATCCGACCCCTGCCACACCGGCGAGTGTCGCTATATACAAGGATCTCTTTGAACCTGTTCTCCCCCAGTTGGCACCATGATGCCAGAGCATCGGTATCACTAAAAGTAAAAGAACCGCTTTACCTTGCCATGATCTTCCTACAAAAAAATTCCCAAATGATGCGTGCATTTCACCATCAACAATCAGAAAAGCGGTCCCCGCCCATGTCGCTAATGCTGGTGACCTTGCTCCTAATCCTCTGAGTAGTCGCCATGTCGCAAGAACCCCCAGAGCTGCAATGAGCGGTCCCCAAGCGAAATATGTCAACGCTGCGGCTGAAGCCGGAATGTGCGCGGACACTGCCCCTATCAAAGATTCGATTGAGGTTTGAACTCCTGCTGGCCTTTCTGTTGGGAGGCTGTTATCGCTAAAAATTGTGTCTCGTTGTGGCAGTTCTTCTGAATGTTCTGATACCCAAGTGGAGTGATTTACGAGAAAAACGTCATCTTGGTCCGGCCTGACCATTATCAAAGATAGAAATGCTGTTAATAATGCAAGCGTTATAACAAGAACTGTCCCTAATCGTGAGAGTTCTCGAGTTCTCTGCGAAGTTGTTGTCCTGTCACTTTCCCAGGAGTTTTTGAACGAGAGAAAAAGGACTCCTATCAAAAGAATCCATGCTAATGGCCAGAGCAATCCGTCTAGGTCAACCCACGCTATTAAGGCTGATACTGCTATTAGTGAAAGAAAAATTACTGTATGAGACTTATTTTGTGTGCTTATAAATGATGGCGGGTCATTTGCGGTTTTGTGTTTTTCTGAGTTGTTAAAAAGAAAATAGATAACTGCTAGGAATGCGATGATTCCAATTATCAAAGTTACATCTCTTTCTAAATTGAAGAGTTTCGAAAAATGAAATGCAAGTGTCCATGAAGCTATAAGTCCTATGACCACATCTATGAGATGGTCACAGGTTCTGATTGCTTTGAGGTTTAGGTCAGTATCCATTTTGTTTATCTTTGCCTCAATAAACCCAATGCTGCATCTTGGTGGTGTCGGAGTGGTTCGATTTTTTCTTCGCGGATCACGGCATTATCTAAAGCTGAAAAAACTGGCCTTTCTGCAACACGGTTTAGTTTTTCTGCTTCTGACGGGATTATGCGGGCTGGATCGTTATCAGATTTTTCGGCAACAAACCTTGCGAATTCGCACCAGTTTGTCGTTCCTTGATTTGTTGCATGCACCACACCCTCATAACGCAACTCTGCGAAATATTTGATCACCGGTAATAGGTCGGAAACGAAAGTTGGATTCGCTCGGCGGTCATTTGGGACTTCAACTGGACCGGTTTTCTTGAAACTATCAAGTATCCATTCAACCATGTTCGAATCGTCTTGACTTTGAAGCCATGAAGTTCTAATAATGGTCGCATTTGGCCCTACACCAATTTCACCATCAAGTTTTGTTTGCCCATAAACACTTAGCGGATTGGGAAGTTGCTTCTCGTCATAGGGGGTGTCAGTTCTCCCATCAAAAACAAAATCGGTCGAGATGTGCACCAAATGGGCACCAACTTTTTTGCTCAACTCACTGAGGTGTTGGGGCAATGTTGCATTTATCTCTTTTGCTAATTCTGGGTTTTTTTCACAACCATCAACGTCAGTCCAAGCTGCACAATTGATCAATATGGAAGGTTGACTAGCCTCGACCGCTTCTTGTAAATCGTCTTTTGACCTTAAGTCGAGCTCTTGTCTTGCAGGCGCCACAACTTTTGCTTCTTTTTCGAAGACTTTAGTAACAGACCTACCTAAGCGGCCTGTGGAACCACATATAAAAACCGTCATTGCGACTCGTTCCTTAACGGCTCCCACCATTCTCTGTTTTGTTCATACCATTTGACAGTCTTCTCGAGTCCTTGTTCGAAATCACATTCTGGAAGCCATCCGAGCTGGTGAATTAAGTTTGAATTTATTGAATAGCGCCGATCATGACCGGCTCTATCGGTTGTTTTCTGGATTAACGAACTGTCAGCGTCGCACAATTCAATAAGTTTTTCAGCGAGTTC
>Ga0208764_10001383_pt1 | contig 15554 bp, 9 predicted proteins | sample ETNtaG_18_FD_185762 | JGI IMG/M metagenome (GOLD analysis project Ga0208764, IMG submission 185762) | Marine microbial and viral communities from oxygen minimum zone, Eastern Pacific Ocean - ETNP201302SV91 (SPAdes) (version 2) | ecosystem: Environmental > Aquatic > Marine > Oceanic ... | reverse complement strand
CAAAGGAGCGAGTATCACCATTCGTCGTGTGACTGTCTGAACCCTCTGGAGCGACGACCCCAAATTCAGTGAAATCGGTGCATTCGAGACTGACAACTAATCCATCGGGACTATTTCCAATATTGTGCATTTCCCAGAATCCAGTGAGGCGACCATCGACCACTTCTGCATCTGCTCGAACTACCTCCCAAGCGTGTACTGCGGCAATACTGACTTCAAACGACACCTCTGCGGGAACCCAACCATCAACCTCCACTTCGATGGTTACTTCACCGCTCAAACCTGCCGTCAGACCGACCGCGGTCCAAGCGGTGACATCGATTCCGTGAACTCTCTGCCCTGGTCCGAGGTATCGCGTGTAGTCAGAGATGTTGACGGCCAGCCAATCTGGCTGGTCTACCACACTGAGATTGAAGAGGAATGCGGCATCACCTGTATTTTCGATGAATAGCTCGACGAGGCACCAGTCACCTGGGTTAACATCGAACAGACAATCCACGTCCGTCAGGCCCAGATCACCACCCGAACGTGGGACGATACTAATCGACTGATTCAGTCGCTGGGTTTCCTGAACTCCATCAGCCCAAACCTGGATCATCATATCAAGCCGACCAATGGTGCGGATCGGTGATTCGACTTGCATCCGCACCGTTTCGCTCTCGCCGGGAGCCATATCTTCTAGGCCGGCACGATCGTAGACGATTGCCGTCCATCCGTCATGGGCGAAGGAGTAGCCTGGTGTTGCAACCGGGGAACCATTTTCGTCGACAGCAGCGATATTAATGCCGAGCGAATTGCGAGAGTTTCCTATGTTGCGTAGGACGAATTCGAGGTCGACGATTCCACCGGGTTCAATCGATGCGCTGCCGCCCCCTTCGATGATTTCCATTCCTTTCCATTCACCGTAGCGCATCGAGAAATTCCACCAATCCTCATTGCCAGTATGGTCTCCGACCAAACTGACACTGAAATCATGAATCGAATCGGCAAGCGGCGCTCCATTCTCAACAACTGGTGCGGTGACAGAAAACTGCAACCACTGAACCTCATCGCTAGGCGCCTCGAATGAATTACCAACGCCCGGGCTGGTGGGGTAATTCCATGAAATCTCCCAATCGGATGGTCCTGTAACCGCTACCAACGCCGTAGTATCTATCTCAGCCAGATTGGTAAAATTCACCCCAACTCCAATCGTTAAGCCGGGGTCGATATTGAACACCGAACCAGATTCGGCCCCGAATTCAACTCCAGGATCTTCGTATTGCCAAGGATAGGTGAGTCCAGCCTCCAAAGAGGAGTTGAGCACTGTGTGGTCAGCCCATTCTTGCAGTGCGAGGGTTCGAGTCGCATTGATTCCTCCAGTCGAGGGTAGTCCAACCGAAGGCAATCCGGTCATTGAGACATGAATTACACAAGCCGCCAGATAGGTTCCTTGAATTGATGGATGCTTGCCATCCGAGGCGTAAAGGTCTGAGAAAATGGTGTAGTTAGCGGTCGGGTTGTTGAGTGAATCATGGATGTTCTCGTGAGCCATTCCGACTGGAGCGACGAATACAGGTCGTTCGCCGGTAGAGAGGTTCTCCGCGAACGCGAGATAACCGGTTTTCAGATGATCTTGCATTGTCGAGAAATCAGGAAACCGCCATTGATTACTCTCGTCTCCAAATCGATAACCCCATGTCATCATGAAGAAGGTTTCACCACCTTCTGCTTGGACCAACGTATCGATGATTTCTGCGCCAGCGAGGCTATCTTGCCAATATGATGAGCTGGTTGGGAATCCAGGAACTTGACTTTGATCCTGTAGGACGACAAAATCGTGGGAGTCACGGAGAGTATCGTACCATGATGTCCCCTCAGTATCAGCTTGTTCTCCGTGCCAGCCCAGAGTCTTGCCTCCGCTGGTCAAGGCTTGGACATCTGGGTCCAAGCCGGCAGCGTCGAGCAAATTGTTCACGCGTACGTGTAACTGATTGTTTGAAGTGTAGGAATTTCCCAACATGACAATGTCAAGTGTTGATTGGCCTAATTGGCTTGATTCAGCCTTTGTCGCATCCTCCGAAAGTAGGCTCGGCGAAGCCAAAGATGTCAGAAACACGAAAACTAGAATCAGAGCCATTCCACGCTCTCGCATAGCCGACGCTCATCGTTCTCGTCTTTGATTCCTACCCTTAGTTGATGATTCGGGGTGGCGAAGAGTCTATCGAGTGAGGTGCTGTTCGCCGCTTATGGCGTCAAAGTGGCCATTTGGGAAAAAAACCGCCCCCCCGAAGAAGATAGTAAAGCCAAAGGAAGTTGAGGTTGTTGAGTACGAGCGAAAGAAAGACACCTCTCAAAAGGATTTGATTGAGGACAAAAGCCACCTCAAAACGAAGTCCTTCATCGATGCGATGGCACTTCTAGGCGACGATTAGAATCGCTGATCACAGTACCGGGTCGGGTATCAAGCGGCCTAGTGCATCGATATCGAAATCACCCGCTTGGATTGGTACTCTCAAGCCGAATTCCGCAGTCACGAAAGGATCTAATTCACCGAATTGACCTACTTCTTCCCCTGCCACAATCGCCTTCGCCCCTCTTCCAGTGAGCCATGGCCCATCGTTTGGCTCAGTCGCTTTCCATTCGACTTCGGAAAGGTCTGCTCCGATGTCGCGGAGGAATGCCTGGGCGATTCCTTTGGCGGCTGAGAATCCTCCTGCGACTTCAGCGCAGGCCCATGCCGCCCTTGTCCCGTTGTGAGAATCATGGACGACTGTTCCAAGTTCGTAGACCCGTTGAGGTAGTTCGTGGTGTCTATTTGCCGCGAGTAGTTGTAGTAAGCTTGGTAGGATGCGTTGTCGCATCATAGTATGGTCAACAGTGATTGGATTGGCGAGGACAGTAGTCTCTGCCAATTTATTCCATCGAGTGTGTTCAAATTGGACTCTGTCGTTTGACAGAGTGAGGCTCTGAGTTTCTTGCAAATTGAGTGAACGCATGCTCTCGCGAGCGCGTCGATGAAGATGGGCTGATGGTAGAGGGATTGCATCTAGGTGTACTGCGGATAGGATGTTTGGCATATTTTCGTATCCGTAGCCGATTGCGATATCCTCGACAATATCGATTGGGTGCATGATGTCTGAGCGCCAGCGCGGCATGGCGATTACATGCTCACGCCCACCGACTTCTAAGTCAGCCCAGCGCTCGGCCTTATTGACTCCGTCAGTAATTGCCCGAGAGGCTAGATGTCTGCCACCCATCCTGCTGATGGCTGCGGCGATATCTTCGCTCTCTAGAGTCATGCCGAGAACGCGCTCGATCAGTCGGTCTGAGACTCTGTGTTCACGCGCTTCCATATTTGGAGTCATTCGAATCTGACCATCCCAGCCATTTACCTGCACCTGTTCGATTGTGCCTCCACGCTCGGCAAGTGAAAGGCAGATGAGCAGAAGACTGGCTTCCACAGAGCGTTGGTTCCAACCTGTCACATCAATGAAGAAGTCGCTCGTCGATTCGCTGACAGTGGTATGGTTACCATTGATTATTGGTGGGAATGAAAGAATATCGTCATTCGCATCGAGAATTACAGGATAGGATTCGAGTTCGTCCATGAGGTGGGCGTATTCGACTCCCTTCGGATGTTTGCTAAGGATATCATCAATGCTCATTTCATCGTTCATCGCTAGAGGCACGAAAGAATGCGATCCATCTACAGTGACAACGCGGAATGGCGGGCTGAGGGTTGCGAGGTCATGGACTCCGATTGAGGCGAATCGTCTGCGTCGTCCGAGACTCATGTGGAGTTTCTCTTGATGGTCCATGAGAGATTGGATAAAATCGTCTTTTTCTGCAGCGGTCTGTCCCGTATCTACTCCTCTGACCACGGCTGCGAGAATGATTGGGCGGACGTTTTCGAGGCTTGAATCGACATCTAGAGTCATCTCGCTATCGCTTGTTTCGACAGATGGGTTCTGCGCTTCTCCCTGCAGGAATGCACGTGCGGCGCGCGCCATCGTTTCGTGACCAAGTAAATCGGGCCGGTCGGGAAAGACCTCAATTTCGATTCCTTCCTCATCACTGCCTTCGACGACACAACCGATTGATGATAATCGCTCTACCCAATCTGCGTCGTCGTATTCAGCCCCGTTGCTTTCCTGTATTGAACGGAGTATTGAGTGATTGAGGGTGATGGTCGGCAAACTCCCACCTCAATTGCCCAACCACATAGGAAGTGGTCTGTCGTAACCTACCAATCTCAGGCCCGAGATAGCTGCGGTATCGTGGTCGAGGGCTCTGAGGTTTCGTCGATTCAAATCTGCGAGGTCACTGATGCCAAGTTCGCGCATCCAGCCTCTTAGTGTGCCGTCAATCCAGGCTAGAGATGCCTCGACGTCATCGTTTGGAGCGGGAGCGACGAGAGCGGTACAACCTGCTCCTCGAGCGATTAGAAGGTCCTCCGCTGAAGGCGCTTCATCCATCTCGAGGAGGATTGTTCTTCCTTGATTGGGGAGGTTCATCGCGCGTGCGACGAGACCGATTCGTGGGAGGGCTGCTGCAGCGCGTGAACCGCCTGCTGCAGCGACGTCGACCACCGCACCATCGAGATCGAGGTCGATAACGAGTCGGAACAAGTGTTCAACTCGTGAGACACTATCCTTGATGAATACCAGCGAGTCATCAGACATGCGGCTGTAGAGTGAGACAAGAAGAGCCTCGATTTCAGCGTCGTTTAGTGAAGGGAGATTGGTAAGGTCGAGAACCATTCCTGAGCAATTCTGTATTAGACTCGCAGCATCGAGAAGATTCTCCTCGTTAATCAGCATCAAATCATTGCTGCGAGGCTCAGAAGTAACGATTCCAGGTTGAGCAACTCCATACTTGCCGGTTGCCGAGGTCATTCTCTCGGCTTCAATAATCCAAGGTAGAGGTGCGAGCAATCCATTCTCATCCTGACCAGCGGGAAGGATGAGTGTCAAGGTATCTAGAGAGGACTGGTCTGAGAGTCGATCGTGCGCGGAAGGAACTAGGGTGATTCCTTCGAAGCCCTCTGTAACTGAATTCTCAGGGGCTTCTCCAATCGGTGAGCCGGCTTCGCTCGGGACGATTACCAAAGCATCAGAGTCGAGTTGCAAACCAAGAGGCTCAAGATGCCCCGCTAATTCGTCAAGTTCGGCTGCTTCAATCGACCTCATCGCCGCTCCATCTCCGGGTGGTGGACAAGATCCAGCGACGATTACACGGCCGCCGACCATACTTCGCCCAGGCTCGCTTCCAGTACTACCGAGAATAATCACGGTTCCACCTTCCATCGCGGCTCCCGAAGCCTTGCCTGCGTGTCCTCGGACGATCATTAATCCGCCACGCATCCCAGCGCCAGTTTCGTCGCCGGCGGAACCCTGAACGACGATCTCGCCTCCAGTCATTCGGTGGCCAGAGCGGTCGCCAGCATCCCTTTCGATAGTAATTCGTCCTCCTCGCTGGAAGGCCCCCAGCATCGACGTGCATCCACCTTGGAGAGTGAAGGTTCCACCATCATTCATCGCGCCCGCGCATTCTCCTAAATCGCCGAGTAATAGTACTCTGGAATCTGCTGGAAGATGGGTGATAACTCCGATCTCACCTTTCTTCGGTTTCTCATCGCCCTGCTTGCCCCATCCGATGCGGACAAGCAGGTCGCGCTCAAGCGCCTGCTCGAGCATCTTCTCGAGGTCACGGTTGAGTTTGATGCTCTTCGCAGTGACGTCGCGCATGGTACTCCCTAGCAGAGACGGCATGGTTGCGGTCTTCATTATGACGGGTATGTTACCACCGTGATTATGCATAATTCACCGTTTTCCCAAGACCCGACTCTCAAGAGCATAATTGATAGAGGGCGGGCTACGGCAACGAAACGCCAAAAGGGCGCATGGGGCTTCACCATGGGGAAAATCAAGGTAGCAATCAACGGATTCGGAACTATTGGTAAGAGAGTAGCTGATGCAGTCGATGCTCAGGACGATATGGAGATTGTTGGTGTCACTAAAACCGGCCCTTCGTTTGGCTGCGATCTCGCTGTGAAGAAGGGCTTTCCACTCTACTGCACTTTCGATGATGCAGATAGGATCGCTTCGTTCGGTGAACAGGGCTACGATTGCAAGGGAGGCCTCTCAGATCTTCTTGCAACAGCTGACGTAGTCGTCGATTGTGCTCCTGGAAAGATGGGTGCTGACAATCTAGCGAAGTACAAGGCAGCGGGCATTAAGCATATGTTCCAGGGTGGCGAGAAACACGCTCTGACCGGGCTATCATACACCTCGTGTGCAAACCACGAAGCGAACCTCAATGCTGAGGGTTCCCGAGTCGTCTCTTGCAATACCACTGGACTTTCGCGAACCCTCGTACCTTTGTACGAACATTGTGGTTCCCTCAAAGTCGAATGCACGATGATTCGCCGAGCCGCAGATCCGGGCGATTCCAAGAAGGGTCCGATTAACGCCATCAAGCCTGTTCTGAAGGTGCCTAGCCACCACGGCCCAGATGTGATGACGGTCAAGCCAGAAATAGAGATTAACTCACTCGCAGTTGCCGTCCCGACCACCATCATGCACGTCCACTCCATCATTGCTGACCTCCCCTCAGGACATGGCCTGACGACCGAGTCTGTAATCGAGATGTGGAAGAACCAGCCGCGAGTCATCGTTATGCATGGTGCTGAGAACAGAATTACTACCACCGCAGAAGTCATGGAAATGGCTCGCGACATCGGTCGTAAGTGGGGGGATTTGCACGAAATCTTCGTCTGGGAGGATGGAGTGAAGCTTGTCGACGACCGACTATATTACTTCCAAGCCATCCATCAGGAGAGCGATGTAATCCCTGAGAATGTCGACTGTATCCGCGCTCTGATGGGCACAGAAACAGACTGGCGCGCATCGGTTGCGAAGACCGATGCTGCCATCGATGCTTACTACGGATTGTGAGTGCTTCAGTATACGTCAACAGAACCCGATTCTAGTTGCCGAAACCACTTGGAAATTTTCTTTCTGAGAGGTGGTTTCGAGTTATTTCCTACGATTGACCTATGGTCAATCAACATGAACGGTCAAAAGCCCCTCAAGGTTCCGACGAACCCATGAATGACCGCCGCTTGGTACTCGTGACTCTGGTCATGCTAGTATTGAGCGGTTGGTCAACTGGGATAGCATCAGCATCGGCAACCGAAGATGAGGTTGCTACGCAGTCCGCCGATTCTACAAGTGAAAAAGCACTTTTTCAAGCGTTTTCAAGCGTTATCGAATCGACACACGAATTGCGCCGAACTAGTGGTTTGATCCACTCCCCTTATGGCACATTTGACCCAATAGAGCAGCCGATTCCGCTCGGACCGGAGAATCTCTTCGATTCAGCTGCTCTAGAGAGAACACGATTTGCTCTCGTTCAATCGACTTCAGCAGACTTGACTGGAATTAGTCGGACTTTGTCTGAACTCGGTTTGGTGCTCATAGAGACCATTCCTGATGACACTATCCTCATTCGAATTCCGATGCAATTCGATGCCGCAACAACTCTCAGTGAAATCGGAAATCTAGACGAAGTCCGATGGGCTGGCCATTTGCCAATCGCTTGGCGAGTCAGTCCGGAAGTTGCTGTTCTGGCTGGAAGAGATTCGATAACCGTAGATCTCGACCTGACCCCAGCTCCTGATATCACACAGATCGAGCTCCAAAGTTTGCAAGCAGACCTTACATCAATTTCCGGTGAACTCGGTCCTCGGGCGGTTTGCGACGCCTATCTTTGCCAACCACGAGCTGTCAACGCTCTCTGGTTACCTGTTCTAGCAATGGATGGACGAATTCTCCACATTCATGAGGCCTCACGAATTACCATCCACAATTCAGTTGCCAGCGACGTCTCAGGAATCAGCCAAGCGCTAATCAACTCTGGCAATACTCTCAACGGCAGCGGTGAAGTCCTCGCAATATCAGACACTGGACTTGACTCCGATCACGGAGATTTCGAGGGGCGGATTCGTGGAATTTACCATCAATTCGGGCCTGATAATTCGGCCCTTGATCGAAACTCAGGCCACGGTACTCACGTCACTGCGACTCTCTTGGGAGATGGCTCTGGCGACATGTCCGCTCTAGGAATGGTTCCAGCAGCCTCGTTTCACTTCTACCAACTCGAGGTCGATTCTTCGGGGTTGCTTGCAAGGTGGGGTTCCTTGTATGACATGTTCACCCACTCTTGGCAGAATTCTGCTCGAATTCAAACCAACTCTTGGGGCAATGAGAATCTTGTAGGACAGTACAGTTCCGATTCTCGCTCAGCCGATTCTTTCATCGTCGACAATCCACGATTCCTCGTTCTCTTCGCCGCAGGTGACTTGGGTGCAGACGGTTCCAACACCGTAACTCCCCCTGGCTCTGCCAAGAACGTCCTGACTATCGGAGCCTCGACAACGGGTGCAGCAGGTTCGGATCCTGCCGGTAGTGTCCCAGCCTCCTCATCGATAGGCGCGACACTTGATGGACGAATCAAACCTGATTTGGTTGCGCCGGGAGTCATGCTCTGTTCGGCGCAAGCTGAGGAGGCAGAGAGTGCGCAGGGTGAATCCTGTTCCAGTGCGACCCATGACGATGGGTCGACACCTCTGTACATGACTCTGAATGGCTCATCGATGGCCACTGCTGTCGCAGCAGGCGGTGCTGCGATGGTCCGGCAACATCTCAGGACAGTAGAGGGAATTACAGAACCACGATCTGATCTACTCAAGGCACTTTTGATCAACGGAGCCGAGGACCTTGGCACAAACGATGTTCCGAACCCCTCCGAGGGCTGGGGTCAAATCGACGTGGCGAATTCTATCTCTCCCTCACACGATGGAACAGCCCTCGACCTATTCTACGATGATTCGAGAGAACTCGACCCGGCTCACGGATTTGTCTATACTTTCACAGTTGATTCAACCACTGATCTCGACATTACTCTCGTCTGGGTAGATTCGGAAGCATCAACCATCTCTAATCACACAGCCACCAAATTGGTCAACGACCTCGATCTTTCGGCGACTGCACCCGACGGCACCGTCTATCTTGGCAATGTATTCTCTAGTGGCTACTCAACAACTGGAGGCGTCGCCGACCGACTGAATAATGTCGAGCGAATCAAAATCCCAGCCGGAAACAGCGGCCTTTGGAAGGTTAAAATTGGTCACGCTGGAGGGATGTCTCAAGACTTCTCATTAGTCGCTACAGGTCTTTTAGTGGAGGAGAATACTGCAGATCTCGCTGTCTTCGAAGGTTCACTATCAACTTCGATTCTCGCCCCGCTACAAGGTGACACAATCCTTGTCGAAGCCGCATGGAGAAACCAAGCAGGCCAAGACAGCGGGGCTTACACAATTGAGATTGAAGACCTCACAGAGGGGACAATTCTCTACACCTCCGACCTGAGTTCACTTGCCGGAGGTGCGACCACCTCTCTCTCGTTCCCGCACGTCTTCCAGACGACGGGAGATCACATCCTAGAACTCAGGCTCGACACCGGTGATTCAGTTACGGAAATCAACGATGAGACGAGCGGCCTAGACAATAACAGATACCAATTGACAGTGGAAATCTCTCAGATTGGAGTGCGAATCACTCCTCTGATGGAAGACGGGTCATTACCAGAAACTCCTCTCGAACTTGAGCAAGCAATGAGTCGCACTCTCGACCCAAGTACAGGCAGCATAATCACCTACGAATTCCAACTGAAGAACGAGGGTACATCTGAAGTTACGGTTGGATTGTCTGTCACTCCTCTCCAAAGGGTCGACGAGCAAGGTATCCTCCAGGCTCCGAAGGATGAGTGGTGGAAATTGCTCAATGAGTCTGCACCATGGGATCTTGCAGCCTTTGGGGAGGAAGGAGATTCAACAATAGTCACTCTAACTCTCGAAGACGTCGACGCAGATTTGACGAATCCTTCAGGGGCTGAATATGCTTTACCAGGAACTTTCGTCAACGATTTGAATCTCTTCGATAAGAATGCCCCTACAATTTCTCATACAATCAGAATTACATCTATCGTCGAGAGAATCGAAGGCCTCCACACAATCCTCGCAGGAACTGGAGACAACCTAGGCGCTAAGCCTGGTCAAACAGCGACATTCTCACTTTCAATCAGGAATACGGGTAATGGAGACACCCAGTATTCTGTTAGCTGTTCAAGCCCGAATCAGTGGATTGTTGAAATTGGTGACAGCCAATCCTCTTCGGTTATTCTCGATCCTCTGAGCCGACTACAATTCCTACCTCTGCCGATTCACGTCAGAGTCCCTCCTGCACAAGGGGGTTCTCCGGCTGCGGGACTAACGGAAGATGTCAGTTGTGTGACGATATCGGTTCAGGACTCGAGCGTGACTGCAACTGATGTTGCGACCGTGAATGTCTTTGAGAGTCTCGATTTCACTGTCGACCTCATGAATGAAGAAGGCTTGATTCTCGGAGCTTTGGCATTGGCCGAGGATAGGGCAGTTTTGAATGGCGAACTTGCTGAGACCATGGTGTTAGTTTCGAACGATGGTAATGTACCGATGGATTTCACAATGTCAGTCAGTTCCTCTCTCAATACATGGGCAGCACAATTGGTTCTGGACACGGAGGAATCAACTGGTGAACTTGATTTCTCAATCCCCGCTGGAGATACAGTAACAATCACGCTTCAGATGATGGTTCCAATGAACGCAGAGATGGATACTCGCAACACACTAACACTCAGAACTACTCTGATTGGCAGCGAAATGGTGACGAATGGAACGCGCTTCATCGTTCAGGAAATCGCTTCTCTCGAGGCATCTGATAATTCTCAAATCACGGTCTCTCTTGGGCAGACCGGTACAGCAGATGTATGGGTCAGAAATGCTGGCAATGTGCCGCTGACTCTGACTTGGAGCATTGGCAGCCTTCCTCATGGTTGGGTCGGTGGATTCCAATCGATTATCCCTACCTCGCTCGACATGAACCGAGAGGCTCTTGTTACCGTTGGCTTGGATGTGCCTGGCAACTTGCCTGTCGGCCTTTCTGATGGGATTGTTCCGGTTATTGTTGAGGCGGTCACTCCGGGGATGGAAACGGTGATTCATACCTTCGAACTCGAAGTCGAAATTGTTCCATCGATTTGGGTTGTGATGACTTCCGAAAAGATGACTGTGAACGACATTAATTCCGGATCCTCTGGCGCATTCAGGATTCTTGTTGAGAATCTTGGAAATTCGAATTCAGGATTCACCTTCGAAACTAGCTCATTGGATTCTTGGAGCTTCGATATCAACCCACCCTCAGACGAGATGATTCCTGCTGGTGGCTCAATCGAGATCATTGTCAGAGCGACTCCATCATCATCAGCCTCTCTTGGACTCGCGAGTTTCGTCATCTGGGCGAATTCGACCGATGATGGTACATCTAATTCCATCACCAACGAAGAGATGGAGTTAGAAATCTCTCGCGCACGCGATGATTCTTGCAGCGGTATCGGTTGTCTGATGGTTCAATTAGGTCTGCCACAATGGTCGCTCGCGCTAATTTTCCTCATCGTCCTCGCGGGCGTAGGAGTTGCTCTAGTTCGCATGCGTCGCGAGTCGGCGGCGGCCATGAGCTCAGATGAAGAATTGATTCCGGTGGGTTCAGCTCTACATTCTGGGTCTAATGTCGAGCGCCGCGAGATGGCATTAGAAACGAGTTCTGCTGGAGAGGTTCTGAGCAAGGCAGTCAGTGATGATGAGATTTCTAACGTGTTGGCGTCAAGTATGCCTACACTCTCTCTGCCGCCCGTTCCACCCGGTGCAATGCCTCTACCGCCAAGTGGCTTGCCAGATGGTTGGACGATGGACCAGTGGGTCGCATACGGCCATATCTGGCATGAACAGAACAAGTGAACTTACTCAGGGTCTGCCTTAAGACCGCTAGACGGCTGGCGTGTCTGATGGCAGGATCGATAGTCCTCTTCGGGCCACCCGGGGCGGGCAAAGGCACCCAAGCGGGGCGCATCGTCGATCTCACGGGTAAGCCTCAGATATCCACAGGAGACATGCTTCGGTCGGCCGTCAAGGCAGGATCTCCTATGGGGATGGCTGCGAAGGAATTCATGGATGCTGGTCTACTCGTTCCCGATGAGGTAATCATCGGCCTGATAGAGGAACGATTGCAGGAGGATGACGCTGACTCTGGCGTTCTATTCGATGGCTTTCCACGAACGATTCCTCAGGCCGAATCGCTTGAGCGGATAGCCAATGTGAGTTCGGTGATTTCTATCGAGGTTCCTGATGAGGCAATTATCCAGCGAATCGTCGGGCGCAGAATGGATCCGGAGACCGGTGAGATCTACCATGTTACTTTCAAACCGGCCCCCTCTGAGATTGAATCTAGGCTCATCCAGCGTCCTGATGATAACGAGGAGACTGTTCGGGCTAGGCTCGAAGCTTATCACGCTCAGACAGCTCCACTTGCGGATTGGTATGCTGAGCGTGGTTTGCTAATCAGCATCGATGGAAATGCTTCCATCGAAGAGGTAGGTTCCTCTGTCGAGGACGCGGTTAGAAACAACGCCTGAGGTGATGGAATGGCAGGCCGCAGAAAGGGTCGTGACGCCGTCTCTCGCCGGAAGAGGGCCGAGAAAGCCGTAGATCACCTAGCGACATTAATCGACGGCTCAAACCCTTCAAATCAAACTCTAGGCGACTCAGCCGCTCGTGATATTCTCAGGACCACCAAGCGACATGGTGTCTCCGCACCCGCTGAACTCAGAAGTAAAATCTGCAGAACCTGCGAGCAGATATTGGTACCCGGGCGTAACGCTCGGGTTAGAATTGAATCCCGAGTACGAATCACGACTTGTCTCGATTGCGATAGAGTCATCCGCACGAAACTCACAGCGGAGGATGAATGATGTCGTCGATTCCAAAGCGCATTAAGCAGCAGGCTATGGATCGCGACCTCATAATCTCGGTCAGGATTGGCAGAAATGGTTTGACTGACTCTCTAGTCCAAGAGATGCAAGACCAATTGAGCAAACGAGGCCTTGTCAAGGTCAAAGCGAACAGAGGTATTGTCGAGGGCTCTGACGAGCGTCTCGGGCTATTCGGTGCAATAGCCGAAAGTACCAATTCACAAGTTGTTTTCCAGCGAGGAAACGTAGCGGTTTTCTGGTCTGGTGAATGAGGTCTAATCATAGGTGATTTAGGGCCTCTCTGATAGTGAGTTATTTAGACACCTCAAAGGTCGGCGAGTCAATGATTACCGATGCCCAGGTCGTTCTCGCGATCTTCGTTCTCTCTTTTGCCTTGATTTTGTCTGAGGTAGTGCATCGTACAATCGCTGCCTGGTTTGGTTCCGTTCTGATGCTTCTTTACGGTCATGCGACCGGCGTTTTTCACCTCCACGAGGTCTTCGATAGCACTGGTGTGTTGACCAAAACCTACTCTCTAGAACACACGATGCTTGGTTGGATAGAATTCGAGGTAATCGGGCTACTGCTTGGTATGATGATCTTTGCATCAATTCTCGAACTCTGTGGTTTCTTCGAATATGTTGCTATCAAAGCCTCAAAGATGAGTGGTGGAGATCCTTGGAAACTCATCGTGCTTCTAGGTACTTTCACAACGCTAATCTCATTGGTTATAGACAACGTCACAGCGATTATTATTATCGCTCCCGTTACCTTGAGAATATGCAATAAGTTGGAGATTAATCCAGTACCTCCACTTCTGGCCGAAGCCATACTCTCCGATACTGGTGGAGTGGCTTCGATGGTCGGTGATCCGCCAAATGTGATGATTGCCGCACAGGCTCATGGAATGCCCGAGATTGCCGACTCGTTCGGCTTCAATGGCTTTCTATTCCGTCTTGGCATAATGACCCTTCTCGCTTGGGTTATCACCTTGAGTTACTTCCGATGGTATTACCGAGAATGGGCCTTACAGAAGCCACCACACGTTGACCTGCTAATGGAAGAGGACGAGTGGGACGCAATCTCAGACAAGAGGCTGATGACCTCGACTTTGGTTCTACTTGGTCTAACCGTTGTGATGTTCTCCGCCAAGGAGTTCCTGCACCTAGATGTCGAGATTCATGCCATCGCTATGGGTGGTGCTGGATTTGCTCTGATTGCAGCACGCCCACATGAAGAGGAATTGCGCGAGGGTTTCATCAACGACGTCGTCGACAAGGTCGAATGGCAAGCACTGTTGTTCTTCGCCGGCCTATTCCTATTAGTCGGTGCAGTCGGTGATGTGGGCTATCTTGAAAAATTGGCGAATTGGATCTTCGAAAACTTCGGCTCCGACGAGGTTCTTCTCGCGGTCGCCATCATCTGGGTGTCGGCTTTCGCTAGCGCTCTGATTGACAACATCCCATTCACTGCGGCGATGATTCCGGTCATCGTTAGCATCACTGAGGCGAGCGAGGCCACCGGAGAACCAATTTCCGCTGCCCCGCTCTTCTGGGCACTCGCGATGGGTGCTGGTTTCGGTGGTAATGCAACTCCTATCGGATCTAGTGCGAATGTGATGGCTGTGGCTATCAGCGAGCGCGGCCCATATCCAATCACCACCAAGGAATGGATACGAGCTGGATTGCCTGTTATGTTCATCACTTGTATCGTGGCGACGATTTTCATGATTATATTCCACGGAACTTTGTACTCCTAAATGAGTTCAAGCATTTCTCTGACCGTTGAATGCACCTCATGATTCGTCCGAGACACACAGGTCAGTCACCCAACCAATGGGTGGCCGCACATTGCTGCGACAGCATCAAGCGATGAAGACTCGGGCAAGGGGTATGCTTGCTTGTCCTGTGTGCCACATGGTGCTCAGCGCGTCTGGTAACTGTCCACTCTGCGGCAGCGCTGTTCAGGATGATGAACGACCAGAGTTGCCCCCCACTGCGACTCCGGAAGTGGGTATTCCATTCGGACTCGGGGAGGCTATACAAAGTGAGGATTTGAGTTCTCTCCCCTTCGGAATCGATGATGCCCCAGAATCACCTCCTCAGAGCATCAAGGAGGCTAACAACCCCTCTTCGCGCCCCAACCTACCCTTCGGAATCGATGACGCCCCAAGCGTCTCTAGCGCCACATTTCTGGAATCTGAGGGTGAGAGCGATCCTCTAATCGAACCTAATTCTAGCCCGTTACTCTTCGGCCTAGATAGTGCACCATCAGAAAACATCGAAAACTCGGAAGAAAATGCACCTGTGGAGAGTCGGAATCCATCCCTAAAATTGCCCTATGGAATAGACCATATGCATCATACTCCTATTGATTGACCTAATCCGGCTCTCAATACGGCGTTCTCGACCCACCTAGGGCGACCCGCGTAGTTCATATAGCGAAGGTAGGTCGCACGCCTGCTTTTGGTGCACCCTTGTATGGGCACATACAGGGGGAAGTGGTCGAGAACGCTCCGCCCCGCGGGGAGACGGAGTGTTCTGAGAGACCAGATAGAATCGATATGCCTGGACACCAGAGGAGACGACTGAACATGTGTTCAGTCCTCACAAAAATAGTAAAAATAGTGGGTATGTAGAAATAAAAATGCTACAACCCGACTGGGG
>Ga0208764_10001382_pt1 | contig 15559 bp, 17 predicted proteins | sample ETNtaG_18_FD_185762 | JGI IMG/M metagenome (GOLD analysis project Ga0208764, IMG submission 185762) | Marine microbial and viral communities from oxygen minimum zone, Eastern Pacific Ocean - ETNP201302SV91 (SPAdes) (version 2) | ecosystem: Environmental > Aquatic > Marine > Oceanic ... | reverse complement strand
AGGTCCATGAATCCCAGTTTGCCCTATACACTTTATATTCAAAACCATCAAAATTAACAGTAGCAATCAAACTTCCAGCCGGGTTAATAGTATTATTATCCATCCAAATCATGACCTCAGTTGTTATCCCTGTTTGTGAAGACAAAGAGTCAGTAGTTACCCAAAATTCAAAAGCTAAATTATAAGACCCATTAGCATTCACATTTAAATCATAATCCACATACATTTCATCAATATTATTAATTTTGATAGGAAGCTCTGGTGTAGTTGAACTACTACTCCATGGCTTCTTGCCATATATTACCTCAGGATAGGATTTAACATCATTATTTGAATTTGGCCAATCCCAACTCCAACCAAAATGAATATCATCTCCATTTCCAGTACGATAAATACATTGAATAAAATCATCAATGTCACCTTGTCCCCAAACATTGTTCTCTATAATATATTCTCCAAAAGAAAACTGTGACCATTCATTACAATTAAATGTCGTATCCTGAGCAATTAAAAAATTAAAATAAAATATAATGTAGAATTTTTTCATTCGACTTCTGTAGAAGAAATATATTTTGGAAAGAACTGAGGCGTCTTCATCATATATTGCTCATATTCATCACCAAACTGGTTAAGTAAAAACTTTTCTTCTTTTTGAATATGCCATGCCCAAAAAATATGTATTGGTATTATAAATATTAACAATAGCCAAGATTTATAAATCATAGAAACAATACCAGTTCCACTCCAAATAAAAGCTGCATATAACGGATGTCGTACATATCGATAAGGCCCTTTAGAAATAAATTTATTTCCTCTATCACCAATTGGCAATACCATAAGACTCCATACAATAAGGATACTAGCATCTATAGAAAATAAAACTATGAGAATATTTCGAAATAATGGAGATACACCCATCTCTGGAATGGAAAAATAGTTGCTGACTTGGATACAGATAATCCATAGTAGAATAGTTGTTGCTATTCCTGTAGGACCTGAACCAAAAATTCTAGTATATCTGTTATTCACTTTAAATAAATATAGCTTTACAATTCATAAATAACTTTTGAATAATTTTTATCTAATAAAATAAAAGTAAATTCAATTAATAAATAGTATTCATAAATGTCAATTAAGATATTAACAAATATTCCTGGGCCAAAATCATTAGAATTGGCCCGCAGAAGATCAAATAGTGTCGCCCAAGGACACGGAACTGTTTGCAATATTTATATAGAAAAAGGCGAAGGGGCCCTTTTAACCGATGTTGATAATAATGTTTTCATCGATTTTGCAGGAGGAATAGGTACAATAAATATTGGGCACTCTCACCCAAAGGTAATAAATGCAATTAATAATCAAGTTAAAAATTATCTACACACTTGTTTCACTGTAGCTCCTTATGAAAGCTATATTAAGCTTGCTGAAAAGCTATCTAACCTTGCGCCGATAAATGAACTATGCAAAGCTGCATTTTTTAATTCTGGAGCAGAAGCCGTTGAAAATGCTGTCAAAATTGCAAGATCATATACTGGAAGAAAAGGTGTTTTAGTATTTAGCCATGCGTACCATGGGAGAACATTAATGACTATGTCAATGACATATAAAGAAGATCCATATAAGAAAGGATTTGGTCCGTTTGCTCCAGAAGTATATATAATGCCTTATCCAAATAATGAAAATGAATTAAATTTTGATAATACTGATTTTGACCCTAAAAATATTGCTTGTGTTGTTATCGAGCCTGTCCTTGGTGAAGGCGGATTTATTCCTGCTTCTAAAACTAAAATGATAGAACTAAAAAAATACTGTGAACAAAATCAAATTTTATTTATTGCGGATGAAGTCCAAACTGGATTTGGTAGAACAGGATCATTATTTGCAATTGAACAATTTGATATTGAACCAGATATGATAACCATAGCAAAATCAATTGCAGGTGGGCTTCCTTTAAGTGGCGTAATTGGAAATAGTGAAATTATGGATTCTGTTCATATAGGGGGAATTGGTGGAACATATAGCGGAAATCCCGTATCCTGTGAAGCTGCTTTAGCTGTAATTGAAATTATGGAAGAAGAACAATTGCCAAATAAAGCTAATATGATTGGTGAAGCACTTCGATCAAGAATTAATAGTATTATCCCCAAATGCCCTTGGATAAAAGAAATTAGAGGAATGGGAGCAATGATAGGAATTGAAATTATTAATGATAAAACTGGAGAGCCTGATAAAGAACGAACAAACAAAATACATCAGAAAGCTCTTGAAAATGGATTGATTATGATTACAGCAGGAACATTTGGTAATGTGATACGAACACTAATGCCATTAACTATTAATGAAAAGACGCTTCATGAAGGTATTGATATATTAGTTAATGCTATTAAAAATCATTAAGGCATTGTTTTATTTAGTTTCATTAAAGCTATCTACAATTGAAAAGTGAATTATACAGTCACCCCTTCCTTTATTATTTCTACCAATTGTAACTTTTATTTTATTTACCAACCAAGTATAAGAATATCCTAGTCCTGAGGCCTTTTTAATATAATCTAAACCATATTTTCTTATATATATTTCTTTTATCTCATCAACATTTTCATAATTATTTGAAGAAATTAATTTTATATCATATAGCACATCATTTACATATCTCATATTTAAAGCAAAGGGCTCTCTAGTACCATTAATGAAATACCAGTAAGTTGGCTCAACATAACTAAATGCTGGATACCTATACCAAGTTAATTCTCCAATATCTATATTATAGTTTCTTTTTTCTTTAACATCAACGTAGTGGTCACCAAAATTAAAATTTAGAAATACTCCTTTATCAGCGATACCATTATAATTAACATGATTATTACCAATGATTGGTGCAACGAATGATATAATTAATATATAAAGAAACGTAGACTGTTTAATTATTTGCATAGTATTTAGAAATTCTAGCGGTACCAGATTTATTAAGATAATAGACCCATTTACCATATTTTGATGAAATTCCATACTCACTTATTTCTTTATATAATCCTTCCATTTTTTGTTGACCATTTGAATACCATTTTTTTATAGGGCCATTAAGCTTTCCATTTTGGTATGTCTTTAATTCTTGCTTATTACCATTCAAATACCAATAGATCCATGTCCCTTCTTTTTTATCATAAAAGTAAAAACCTTCTTTCCATAATTGACCAGAATCATGCCAAGCTTTCCAAAGGCCATTTCTATATCCGTTTTTATAATAACCTTCATATTTTTTTTCACCATTATCATACCAGGCTATCCAAGAACCATTTATTATGCCTCTATTACAATTTGTTTCTAATATAATATCTCCATCATTATTAATTTCAATTATTCTACCAGTATACGGTTTTGTTTCTAAAGGTCCATAATAAACACCATCTTTGATTATTAGATTATTCATTTGGACTTCCTCCTGGCCAAAAATAAAATTTATTATTAAAAAATAGATTAAAGCACAATATTGCATTCGGTTTATTGCGCGACCCATCTTTCACTTTGGTTTGCCCAATTTATTTCATGAAAAGTATTATCATTTGACATATCAGAAACAAAGCGAGTTAACATTACGCCTGTTTTACGATTCAATACCATCATAGCATTTGAGCTACCGTAAGTGCCAACATATTCATAATCATTTTCATGATCAATATTTGTTTGACCCATAAACATAAAAGCAGCAACGATTAATGAAGCTCCAGTGATCATACCCATAAAATATTCTTTCATTTATATCTCCTTTAATTTGATAATTTTAACTTATTATTATTTTGGTACCATCTTTTTACACACTTAAATAGATGCCAACTATCTATTCCTTTTGTACTAAAGAACTCTTGTTTAAATGTATTGTAAAATTTAGGACTAATGAAATATTCCCAATCTTTGAGAACAATCGTATTTAAATCTTTTGTAGCAACTTGTATGGCTTCAGCCCATATATCGATAAAAATACATCGTCTTGAATTTTCAATGATTTCAGACCATTCCATATTATTTAAGTCAACTAAAATTTTATATTTAGCTTTGTATAATAGTTCACTCATATTAATTGGTAGTAAAATATCATTTTTAAACACTTTTTCTAACCAAGACGTAATTTTATTGAAACCCATGTCAGAAAATCCTTCTACAGTAAAATTTTTTGGAAGATTATTAATAAAATATTCTGGAGGATTAGGATTGCGAATTATTTTACTTGTGGAATTAATATAGCTAGGGTCATCCGGATCAAGCCATTTAGAATTAAAAATAATTATATCATCTATAGAAAGAATAAAATGATCATTCATTAGCTCCCCTGATCTTTTAATGCATATTTACTATTATAATTTCGTGGAATCATCTTTAAAGGAAAAAGGAAATAATTAAATATTTCAAATTACATGAAATGTAATCATATAGCTGTTTATAAATTCATTAGTATAAATTGTTATGCAAATAAAAGATATGCCAAATAATTATCCTACAAAAAGACGTAAAATACTTGGCCCAATAGCAAGATTTTTATTAAAACGAGAAAAATGGAATATTATTGGTGAGATACCAAATATTAATAGAATGATATTAATTGGTGCTCCTCATACTGCATATAGAGATGCTTGGTTTGGTTTACTTGCAATTCTTTCACTTGATATAAAAGTAAAGTTTTTTGGAGCAAGATGGATCTTTTCACGCTTACCAAGCCCTATACATTTTTCCAAAAATCTAGATAAACAAGGAATACCATGGCCATTCGGTTGGATTCAAAAGTATCTTTTATTGCGATTAGGCGGAATACCTGTTTTCAGAGAAAAGAATAAAGGATTAATTGACTCTGTATCTGAAGTTCTAGAAAGATTAGATAGTTTTATATTATGCATAGCTCCTGAAGGTGGCATAGTACACGTAGATACACTTAGGAGTGGGTACTACTTTATATCAAAAAAACTGGATATACCATGTGTGCCTATTGAGATTGATTATAAGAATAGATGCTTTAAAATACATAAACCAAGAAAAGTATTAGATAGTTTTGAAAAAGATTGTTTAGAAGTGCAAAAGATATTTGATGGAGTAGTGGGTTATAAAAGAATTTTTAAAGCTTAAACACTCTTTATTCTATTCCATCATATGAATAGAATAAAGAGTGTTATTTTTCAATTATTAATATTGCTCCCCATATCTGGTTATTCACAATATATATTAATTAAAGATAAAAATACCCATTACCCTTTACCAGGTGTAAATATCTATTCTAATCATTATGGAACTACTACAGATTCTAGTGGCAAATGTAATCTCTCAAGATTTAATGCTAGCGATGAAATAGTTATATCTCATATTGGTTATGAAGTAATTAAAATAAAAAAGTTGAAGATTGATAATCCTCTACTTCTATCCAGATCTAATATCCCTATAGGTAGTGTAAGTGTTATCAGTTTTAAATCTAAAAAAGAGAGGAAAAGATATAATAAACTAGAACGTGATGTTCTTCGTGTTTATCCATATGCAGTTTTAGTTGGAAAGCTTCTTAAAGAATATTCAACTGTTTTGGAAAACGTAAATGAATTATCCTATTTTAAAAAAAGGAAGGAAAAGAAAAGAATTTTTACTTTAATTGAAAATAAATTAATTAACAAGTATGGTAAGAAAGTAAAAAGACTTTCGAAAAATCAAGGACGGATTTTAATAAAGCTCATTGATAGAGAAACAAAATATACTTCTCATAAAATTATAAAAGATTTCAGAGGTTTTTTCGTAGCAGGCTTTTGGCAGATTACTGCTATCTTATTTGGTCATAACTTAAAAGCAGAATATAATCCTGATATAGGAGAGGACAGATTAATTGAACATATTATCATTAATAAAATCACACGCTAATTAGTTTATGGACTTTGCAGTCTATCAATAGCTATTCGCTCACAAATCCCTCTACTCATCTCAACTATTTTATCTTTTATTTCTTCAAAAGAATAATTAATCACTAAACTCCCATCTTCATAAAATATCTCCTCAAAAGGCACGCCTAACCAAACATCATATGTAGAATTAGGATCTTTATATTCTAAAAAATGTGAGTTTGCTATTCGATAAACTATAATCCGCAAGTACCCAGTAAGTTTTTCACCTGTAATATCAGGTTCTATAATCCATGCTTCCCAATCAAGTTGTAAAGCATAATTAATTCCAGGGTAAAATACTTCATCAATACATTTTTCTGAATAGGCATAACTAATTTCTACAGGTAGAAGCTCATCCATTACCAACATAATAGCATAATTTATATCATCTATTTGTCTATTAGAAAGATGAAGGGCGACTGGATCCTCAGGAGCATTTATACATATGATCTTATTAAATCCTCTAAATAATAAAGTATCGTTTAATTGATTCTTTTGAGGAAGCAATAAACAACTGAATAAAGATAAGATTAATATGATTCGCATAATATTTAGTCCATTGTTATTTCATCTTTTAAAGGAATAGAATTAGCAGATGAAACTATTTTATTGGATTCATATTCTTTAATCAATAAAGCAAAGAAAATATTTCCAACAATATATAAACCAGCAGTAATCAAAAATATTTCATAATATCGATAATCCAATAATCGCAACCGCTCAAATATTTTTGCACTTATAAACCAGGAAGCACTCCAAAGACTTGAACTTAATGCACTAATAAGTTCTTGGTTTTTTTCTCCAACATAATTCATAAGTAATTCATTAGATGCTGGATGCGCCATATGCATAAGTGGCTGTCTAAAAATAAATGCTGTTATTGCAATACTTAATGCAAAGGGATAAGAAACATATAATTCCATTAATGCCATTATTATCAAACAACAAATTGATAATGCTTGCACGACAACTATTGTAAACCAATATCCATATTTTTTTCTTATGGAAGGGACCATTAATGAAAAAATAAAAACAAGAAATGAAGTTATACTACCAAGGATACTGAATTGACTTGATGATAAATTAAAAATAGAATTAAAAAAAAGATTTACATATGGTATTGTAAGGCCTGCTCCTATAGAAATCATTATCATCGGTGATAAAGCTTTAATAATAATTATCCAATCATAGTTTTTATATAGAGATAGAATATTTGTATTGCTAGTATTGGACTTATATCCATTTTCAGAAATTCTAAAAGCAAAAAATAATGCTGAAATACTAAGAGTTGTAATTATCCAGAGGATAGTCCGTTCATTAAAATATAGAATCCAGTTGCCTATTGAAAGATTATTTACCCAATCTAATCCACTAATAATAATACCAGAAAATATCGTTGCTAAAGACCATGTTGATGCGCTCAGAGATAGTGCTTCCGTACTATTATCAGATGTTGTATTTCGAATAATAAATGGTAATGAACAAACTCTCATAAGCATCATTCCAATTCCCCATAATAAAAAAGCAAATTTAATTAGAGGAATTATTTCTCTATATACTGATTCAATTATTAATACACTTGTTAGTGGAACAATTAATGCAGCTAAAATAAAGAATGGTTTTAATTTTTTTCCTCTTATATAGATACCCAAAGGTAAAGCAAATGTTAATGCCCCAATAAACCGAAGCGAGTTGTAAGAGGCAATCTCAGGGTCGCTAAAGCCCTGTTTCCTAAGGAAAATATTTAGAACTAGTATAAATGCAACATGAATTAAACTAAGTGTGAATTCCAACATGATCAACATGTGAATCATTCTTGGAAGGTTCCAATAACTACGAATTAGATTACGTAGCATAATGAGAAATTTGTGTAACTATGATTTTATTAATTTGGATCCACAATCACTACAAAACTTGGCACTGTTTTCAATCCCTACTTTATTACAAACAACACAGTTCTTTCCTTTTTTCGCTTTTGTAGCGAATGTGATTTCTGATGTTACAATTCCTGTTGGGACTGCTATAAGTCCATATCCCATAATCATAACGACAGCAGCAATTGTCTGTCCCAAGTTTGTAGTGGGAGAAATATCTCCATATCCAACCGTAGTTAAAGTAACAATTGCCCAATAGATACCTCTTGGAATACTATCGAAACCACCAGCCTCTCCTTCAACCAAATACATTATTGATCCTAAAATGATTACAATATTCATTACCGCAAATATAAAGACAAAAATTTTCCTTCGACTCGCAATCATGGCTTGTTTCAGAAAATCCGCTTCCCCCATAAACTGAACAAGTTTTAAAACTCGAAAAATTCGTAATACTCTTAAAACTCTTATTATAGAAAACACCTGAGTACCTGGAAAGAGAAGACTTATGTATGTAGGAAGCACTGCAAGTAAATCAATAATTCCAAAAAAACTAAAAACATAACTAAGTGGTCTTCGAATAGAATAAATACGAAGCAAATATTCAATGGTAAACAATATGGTAAATATCCATTCAGCAATATTAAACAGGGCACCATATCTTAAATGATAATCATCAACGCTATCTAACATAACTGTTATGATACTTAATACAATTGTAATAATTAATAATAGATCAAATATTTTTCCAGCTTTTGTATCAGTGCCAAAAAAAGTTATTTTAATCTTTTCACGTATAGGATTCATCTTTTTAAGTACTAGTTATATATTTTGTTTTTCTATACCAACTTGGTTTTATTTGAATCTTTTGATTAATTCTTTCTCGTATTAATAAAAGATCATTATTATCAGGAATCCAATTATTATATAAGTCATTTGCAATAAAAATTTCTTGAGGAAATTTTCTATCTTTTGATGGTGAAAAGCCTCTACTTTTCATTTCAGAAATTAAATCTAAATATCTTTTATGTAAGTATTTACCTTTATTATAGAAAAAATAAACATGACCTTTATTAAGAGTATATTTTTTTGGAACTTTTGATTCATTATAACCATTTTTGCTAATTAGAGTTCTGCGTAAAGAACCTGCAACCATAAATATTTCTCTATATTCTGCAATCAAATGCTGATCAGTTAGCTCATGAGGAGGAACTAGATTAATCCTTGTCATATTTGATTACATATTTCAAAAAATGTATGTATTAAAGGAAAGGGATGTTTCAATCATTAATTTGGATATTGATTTAATAGCTCTGTAAATAATTGCTGCTCGCTATTATTTAAAACAGATCCATTGCGATATTTTCTCAGAATATGTTTTTCTTCTTTATTTAGATTTTTATTTATTAAATGTTCAAAAAGTTGATTGTCATTTGAAAACCTATTATTAATAAGTAAGGATTTACGAACTTTGCGATAGTCCTTAACATCAACGATCTTTTGATAATGCATTTCTAACATATTATATAATTTTTCAGCTTCTTCCTCATTACTAATTATGACACTGTATTCTTCCTCATTTATATCATAGTAAGTACTAAGAGATAATTGCTTAAAGCTGAATTCACTTGGATAATCTAATGTTTCAATAATATTCTGTATTTTATCAATATTCTGAAGAGTAAGATTTTTTTCATTATTAATGATCTCATTATAAGAATCAGATTCATTCTTTCTTTGAGATTCTCTTACTTCATCATCCTGAGCATAAATATTATGAACATTCAAAATAAGAATTGTACAAAATAAAGTTATATTTCTTAAATAGTGCATACATAGTATAATACGAATATTAAATGAAATATTCAGCAACCAAAATTTTAGATGCAAAAAATATTAAGATTAATAATTACAATATTTATTTTCATCAGAAATTCATTCTATTGTTACAGTTATGTAAATACTATTTTAGAATATTGACTCCTATTTTACATAATTGCATTCTTTTACAAAATGATTCGCAAGTATTCTTATCCTTATTAAGTTATAATTATGAAACTTGAAAATAAAACAGTATTAAAAGTCTTAAATAATGCTCTTGAGCTAGAATTAGCAGGAGTGGTCAAATACACTCATTATGCATTTATGGTACAAGGTCCATACAGATTAACTGTTGTTCAATGGTTGAGAGAGCAAGCACAAGAATCTTTAATGCATGCTGAAACAGTAGGTGAACATATTACTAGTCTCGGTGAGCATCCATCACTAAAAATTAGCGACCTGTTGGAAACTCATAAACATTCGACAGAAGATATCTTAAATGAATGTTTAGAGCATGAAAGAAGTGCAGTAAAAGCTTATTATAAATTACTAAAGCATGTGGAAGGAAAATCTATAATGCTGGAGGAATTTGCTAGAAATCAGATTGCAACTGAAGAAATGCATGAAGCTGAAATTAAAAAAATGTTGAGAGACAATTTTTAATCTTTTAATTCTCTTTATTTAAGTTATCATACAATTCAAGAACCTCATTAATAGAATAATTTTCTAGATAGCCATAGCCTCGTAATATTCCTTCTATTTCCATGGAAAGGCCAGATTGATAATAATCAACTAAATAATCTAATCTTTTTACAGATTCAGTAATAGCTGTATAATTTCCAATACGTATTGCAGCATTTTTGATTGGTATAAGTTCGTAATTATCATTAATCATGATTGCTTTTAGGAATTCTTTAAATGCAATTTTTGCATCACCCTCTTCTTCTCCTATCATAACATGTAACTGATGATGATAATCACTAAGAAATTTAAAAGCATCCAATTTATTCTGAAGTAATAATCGTTCATCCAATTGATTTGTTTTTATACAAGATGATAGCAAAATCATCATACTTATAATTAAAAGATTTTTGATATACATAAATGTTCCTACTATACGTTTACTGTTTTAATAATTCACTGTTATGATACAGCATATATTTTGCAGTTTCATAAAGGCCCTGCACTATTCTACTATATTCCATTGTCAATTTAGGGTGCTTGTCTTTCACATCTTTTGGGTGCTCGGATGAATATAGATCATACAAATTTTTATCTGTACCATCATGATACATTGTTAAATAGTACTGTTTTCCAATTAAGCCTATTACAGGATATGCACGGTCTTTACCAATAGTTAATGCATAAGTATTTTGATTATCTTCAAGTGACATTAAATCATGTCCTAAAGTTTGGTTATGATAATTAATACCTGCAAAACCAGCTATAGTAGGCATTAAATCAGGAAGCATTGATACGTCATTACGAATAATGCCTTTCTCTTTTAATCTATTTCCGTAAATAATTAAAGGAACATGGTAAGATCTTAATAAAAGTTCATAATCTGAAAGTGGCATGTGCTCTGCCCATGGATCAGATGTCCCATGATCGCCAAACAGTAAGAAAATTGTGTTATCAAAATAATCAGATTTTTTTGCATATGAAAAATACTCGCCTACTGCGTGATCAAGCAATCTCATAGCATTATATTGATCTACTGAATTAAAACCTGCTTGCGCAACCTGCTTCTTTGAAAGATTTTTAATTTGAAATCCGTTAACATCTTTGGGTATGGAATACGGTCTGTGGTTTGTTGCAGTTTGTATAATAGCAAAAAAGGGAGTGCTCTTATCAATATTTTCAAATATCTGGTGTGATTCTTTAAATAGATCATGATCAGACACGCCCCAAACATCTAATCGCGGACTATTTAAATCGTCTAGTTCAGTAATAGTTAAATCATGAATGTTAAGTTGTAGAAATCCACGAATATTTGCCCATCCTGCGCTACCACCCATTATGTAATGTTTTTCATAATCTTTAAAATCATTTATGATGGAATACTGTCTATTTATCCTTGGATTTCTTGATGAAGTTTTTATCCTAGCAACATCGGGAATACCCGTCACCATCGTAAATACAGATCGAGCTGTACCAATAAATGGCACATAAAAACGATCAAATAATATCCCATTTTCAATAATACGATCAAGGTTAGGCGTGGCATCTAAAGGATTACCAAGCGCAGATAATCTATTTGCACCTACAGATTCTAAAAATATAATTACAATATTGGGATATTCTTTAATAGGATTAGTATTAGTAAAAGAACGAACATAATTCAAATTAATAGAATCTGGATTATTAATTAAAAAATAATCAGAAATTTTAGGATAATATTTCTGCGTTTTATCCAGATTATAATCATCCTTCGCAAACCGTCTAGTATCATTATAATACAATAAAGGATTCAAGCCAAAGGCAGAAATAAATGGATTATTTGAAAAGAATGCATCGCTCCATCGCAATGGATATTGTTTAAATGATCCCCACAGACTAAATAGTATAATTAGAAAGCTTATAGAGATTAAATATATTTTTTTCCTTAATAATAAAGATTTTCTATTGGTGGATAATATAGAATATGATAATTCAAAAAGAAGTTTTAAGCCAATGAAGATAAGGAATAAAAAGAATAGTATTATTATTACAGGATAACTCTCCCATATCATTTGAAATGATATATCTGGATTTTCTAAATATCCTAGAGCACTAACATCTACCCTCCTTGCAAGATATGAATAATGACCAAAATCAATAGAATAAAATAGAAGTAAGATTAAAGTAATAATATAATTATAGAATTTTGATAATTGCTTTATCCAAATAGAATTGGAAATATTTACATATGGGAATAAAGACAAAATCATGTGTGGGAAACATAATAAAACAGCCAAACGAAGATCAAATTTTATTCCAATAAAAAATGCCTTTAGTAGCATTAGCATTGTATAATTATCAGATTCAGAATTAAAAAATAAAAAGAAGAAGATTCTGAATATTGTAAATAATAAAAAAAATATTAGAATATTTTTAAATATAAAATTTATTCTTCGTGATAGATAAAACATGCTATTTGAACGGTTGATTAAACAATAAATAATAAGCTAAATATTCTTTTTTGAAAAAGTAATAATTCAAAGTAGGTTTGAAAAGCTTATGAGACAATATATCTTATTAAATAATATAAATAATGCCAATAAACTTGGCATGGGGTATCTTATTTAAAAACTGAGATAAACAAAAAATATAAAGCCCCTAAGCCTTAAATGACTTAGGGGCTTTTTTTTAATGGATAGAAGTTCAATGTGTGGAATTTTTTTATATAAAGGCAATAGATATAATTGGTCAGATCTTACTGATTCATTCGATTTAATTAATTATCGAGGACCAGATAATAGCCATTATAATAAAATTGATACTGATATATTATTTGGTTTTCATCGTTTAGCTATTATGGGTATAAATAAATCTGGCAACCAACCAATGAAACACCCTGATGATGACTCACTAAGTCTAATATGCAATGGTGAAATTTATAATTATTTAGAACTTGCAAAAAAATACGGGTTAAAATTGAAAACAGGTTCCGATTCAGAAATTATATTGCAGATGTATAAAAAGCTAGGTATTGAAAAAACTATAAATCAACTAGATGGGGTTTTTATGTTTGTTTTATATGATGCAAACACAAAAACATTATTTGCATCTAGAGATCCTATGGGAGTTAGACCAGGCTTTTTAGGTATTAAAAATAATGAGGTATTTATTTCTTCAGAAGCAAAACCAATGATGAAATTTTGCGATACGATCACTCCTTTTCCTCCTGGATCCTGGTGGAGCTCAAAAAATATTAATCAATATAATAGATATTTCTATTATCGATCAGATAGAATTAGTGAATTTGACGAAAATATTATATGTGATAAAATAAATATTCTATTAACTAATGCAGTAAAAAAAAGACTGATGTCCGAAAGAGAAATAGGGTGTTTATTATCTGGGGGTCTTGATTCTAGCTTAATTACAAGCTTAGTATCAAAACACCAACAAAGTGGACAACTAAATACCTTTTCGATCGGTATGAAAGGAAGTATAGATCTCGAATATTCGCAAATTGTTGCCAAGTATCTTGATACAAAACATCATCAAATTGAGATTTCTGAAAATGAATTTTTGGATGCAATAGAAACCGTTATCTATAATATTGAATCCTATGATACTACAACAGTTAGAGCAAGCGTTGGAAATTATTTGGTATCTAAATACATAAAAGAAAATACTGATTGTAAAGTGATTTTTAATGGAGATGGAAGCGATGAAGTTTGCTGCGGATACATCTATCTTAAGAATGCTCCAGATGTAAATAAGCTCCAGCTTGAAAGCGAACGTTTAATAAAAGAAATATTTTATTTTGATGTATTGCGATCAGATAGGAGTATAAGTTGTAATGGATTGGAAGCTCGAACTCCATTTTTAGATAAATCATTTGTAACATATTATTTATCAATACCTGCTGAATTAAAACAATTTAATGGTATAGATAGATTAGAGAAGTATTTATTAAGAAAAGCTTTTCATGGTGATGAAATCCTGCCAAACGAGGTTCTTTGGCGAAAAAAATGTGCATTTTCTGATGGAGTTAGCTCCCAAAAGAAGTCATGGCACAAAATAATTCAACATTATGTTGATGATAAAATAACAGATCAAGAATTTCTAAAACAAAAAAACAACTATCAACATTGTCCACCAAAGATAAAAGAAAGCTATTATTATCGAAAAATTTTTGATTCTTTTTTCCCCAATCAAAATAAATTAATACCACATTACTGGATGCCTAATTGGGTTTCTACTTCAGACCCATCTGCAAGAGAGCTAGAAGGATATTCAGAATAATTAATTTTTATTAGTAAGAAACATTAATAATAAATAAATAAATTCATTGAAGTTTAATGAGATAAATAATCATTTAAGGTTTATAAGGTATGAGCAAAAATAATAATGAAAAATTAGGAGTTTTAATTCCAGGAATGGGTGCTGTTGCAAGCACATTTATTTGTGGAGTCATAGCATGCAATAAAGGATTAGCCAAACCTATTGGGAGCATGAGCCAAATGGGTTCTATTCGATTGGGAAAAAGAACAGATGATCGATCTCCAATTATAAAGGATTTTGCACCGCTAGCTAGTTTAAATAATTTAGTTTTTGGTGGATGGGATATTGCTGATGAAAATGTTTACGACATTAGCCTTCGATCTGAGGTCTTAGATAAAAATCTATTAGACGAGCTTAAATCAGATCTTGAAATAATAAATGTATATAAAGCTGTTTTTGATAAAAGATTTGTAAGGAGATTATCGGGCGATTGGGTAAAAACTGGAAAAAACAAAATGGATCTTGCTAAACAAGTAATGGATGATATAAAACATTTTAATGAAAAATCAGGAGCAACCTCCAATGTAATGATATGGTGTGGCAGTACAGAAATATACTTAGAACCTTCTGACGTTCATTCTAGTTTATCCAAATTTGAAGAGGGCTTGGAAAATAATGACCCTGATATATCTCCAAGTATGATTTATGCCTATGCAGCAATAAAGCTTGGAATTCCTTATGCAAATGGTGCCCCAAATTTATCAGCTGATATACCAGCTCTAGTAGAACTTTCCAAAGAAACTAAGTGTCCTATTGCTGGTAAAGATTTCAAAACTGGGCAAACACTAATGAAAACAATTTTAGCTCCTGGTTTAAAAGCCAGACAATTAGGAATAAAAGGATGGTTTTCTACAAATATACTTGGAAATAGGGATGGCGAAGTTCTCGATGATCCAGATGCATTTAAAACCAAAGAAGAAAGCAAACTAAGTGTTTTAGATACAATTTTAGAACCTGATA
>Ga0208764_10001379_pt1 | contig 15588 bp, 19 predicted proteins | sample ETNtaG_18_FD_185762 | JGI IMG/M metagenome (GOLD analysis project Ga0208764, IMG submission 185762) | Marine microbial and viral communities from oxygen minimum zone, Eastern Pacific Ocean - ETNP201302SV91 (SPAdes) (version 2) | ecosystem: Environmental > Aquatic > Marine > Oceanic ... | reverse complement strand
TAAAATACGTTATCGACAGGCCTCACAAGATTGCTCTGTAAGCCATGGAGAGAACCAAACTATTAAGGTTTTTTTTAAAGATTCACAAAGAGCTATTACTCCTGGTCAATCGATCGTTTTTTATGACGGAGATATATGTCTTGGTGGAAGTGTAATTAAATCTAGATTCAATGAATAAGTCAGCGAAACAAACCATAGCTCTTGCAAGCATATTTCAGTCATCAGCTTTAGTTCATCAACTAGCTATTTCTGGAAAGTGTGATAGTCATACCAACAAAGTAAGTCTTAATAGCATTGTTAGTTCTAGTGACTCTATTGATGAAATTTTTACCTCTCCTGAGGATTTAAAAATAGGCTTTGATTCTCTAAAATTAATTCTAGAGAAAAAAACAATTGAGATGCACAATGTTATGGTTTATGCTACAGCTCTCATTAATTTAGAAAAAAAATTAATGAAAAAACCTAAGCTATTGAACCAAATTTCTGAGGAAATTACTTTAATCAATAAACAAGACTTTTTTGATATTTATCATAGCAATTCAATTGCTAGACTAGCTGAATTGTATAAAAGTACTTTAGGTAGCCTTAATCCTACGATTATGGTTCGTGGAGAACAAATTTATTTATCAAATCAACATACCGCAAATCATATAAGAGCACTCCTTTTAGCTGGAATTAGAGCAGTTTCATTATGGAAAAGTCAAGGCGGTAAAACCTGGCATTTATTATTTGGAAAAAAGAAAACGCTTCAGTATATAAAATCTCTTGCAAATTAACTTAGCACAAACAAATGCTTGCATAAATCAAGGCGAGACTCTATAATTCATGTTTTTCTTAATTTAAGCTTTAAACAAATATATATGGCCAATTCAGCAGGTTCTAAGAAACGCGCAAGACAAGCAGTTAAGCGCAACAAACATAACTCTCAGATTAGAGCAAAAGTGCGCACCTTTATTAAGAAGGTAACTTATGCAATTGATGCTGGGGATAAAAAAGAAGCTACAAGTGGTTTTGCTGATATGCAAAAAAATATGGACCAAGCTGTCAACAAAGGTTTAATTCATAAAAATCTAGCTGCTAGAAAAAAATCTCGTATGAGCGCCCAGATTAAGGCTCTTTAAAAAGGACTATATTCTAGGTTAACTTATTGACTCTAAAATCATTGCTATAATGAAACCCTCTCTGAGGGTTTTTTTGTTTTTGGAAGTTTATTGACATTATGATTGATGAAAGTGACAAGTCATTATTTAGGTCAACAGTTGATCGTCAGAAACCAGTTGACAAGGATAACTCTAGAGAAAATAAGTCTATAAAAATTAAATCAGGCAAGCCCTTTGAAAACTACAGTTTTTTATACGAACCGAATATTTCTGGATCACAAACTGTGACTCACTACGTAGATGGCTTATCACCCAAAACTCTTAAAAAAATGAAGCAAGGAAACATAGGCTCAACGCCCTCAATTGACTTACATGGATATAAAATAGAACAAGCCTGTAAAGAATTGTCTGACTTTATTCATTTTCATTCAAACAAACGCTTTCTTCAAATCATACATGGAAAAGGTTACCATTCAAATAACGGTCTTTCAATTATGAAGTCTCAGGTGGTTCATTACTTGAAGCAACATCCCAATGTTCTTGCTTTTTGTTCATGCCCTCAAGAAATGGGTGGAACCGGAGCGGTTTTTGTCCACCTAAAAGCAAATGTTTAATATTGAAGAAATCTATACAGTTTCTGATTATATAAGGCTGTGTAAAAATTCAATCGAAAAAAATATACCACAATGTTTTGTTCAAGGAGAGATTTCTAACTTATCAAAACCTTCATCCGGACACTGGTATTTCACTCTTAAAGATGAAAATGGACAGGTAAAGTGTGCATTTTTTAGACTCAATCAAAGAAAAATAAAATTTTCTCCTGAAAATGGTATGTCTGTAATCATAAGAGGCGCTACGACTCTCTATCCTCAGAGAGGAGACTTTCAACTTATCGTCCAACAAATGGAACCAGAAGGAGTTGGCAATCTTCAGCTTGCATTTGATCAGTTAAAAAATAAGTTAAGACTTGAAGGACTATTTGCTCCCGAAAGTAAAAAGGAAATACCGGCATTCCCCAATACAATTGGCGTCATTTCCTCTTCAACTGGATCCGTCATTAAGGATATTATCAAGGTTTTAAAATCACGATATCCACTTGCTAAAATATTACTCTATGACACTATTGTTCAAGGTGAAAATGCTTATCAAAAAATAATCAATGCTCTTAAGGCTGCAGATCAGCAAAAGAATTGTGATGTACTAATCCTTGCGAGGGGAGGAGGCTCATTGGAGGATCTTTGGGCATTTAATGAAGAAGATCTTGCTAGAGCAATATTTGACTGTTCTACTCCAGTGATTAGCTCCATAGGGCATGAGACTGATACAACAATTGCTGATTTTGTTGCAGACCTTAGAGCTCCAACGCCATCTGCAGCTGCCGTATCTGCAACTCCAGACCTAAACACTATACTTTACAACACCTCTAAACTAAAAACATACCTTTATGAATCAATAAAACAATCTATCGAATCTAAAAAATCCTCTTTGGCTTTACTCAAACTTAGAATTATTGATCCAAGCCAGCAGCTTCTTTTTAATGCGCAAAAGCTAGATGATTATGAATTAAGATTATTGAAACTCAACCAATCTCTTATTGAAGAAAATAAAGAAAAATTAAAGCTCTTATTTATCCAATTTAAAGGTCAATATGAAAACTATATTTTAAAGCAACAAAATCAGTTGTCTAATTATGGAAATGTGCTGAATCTTCTCTCACCCCTGAATACTCTCTCAAGAGGCTACACCATAACTCAAAGTAGAGATGGGAAAATACTTACATCAATAAAAAATATAAGCTCTAAAGATCTTATTATTACTCAATTTCATGACGGCAAACTTACTTCCAAAGTAGTCAATAAAGAGGATAATTAGAACAAAATATTTATTTAACTCAATTATGAAATCTGATGTATCACTTTTAAGACGAATCGGCTCAATATCTTATGACTTTTTTCTTGTATTTTCATTTGTATTCTTTATTTCAGGAATTGTAATTCTTATCAATGATAAAAAGCCTATAACAAGTAATTTTTTCTTTTTTCTGGTAACACTTCCTGTAATTTTTGCTTATTTTTCAGTATCTTGGGTGAGAGGAAAACAAACTCTAGGTATGAGGGCATGGAAATTTGAAATCATCCAAAAAAATGGAGGTAACATAACTTATAAGCAGTCATTTGTGCGTTTTATATTGGCCGTTATATCATTAGTTGGAATCGGATTCATTTTTCAACTTTTAAATAAAAATAGACTACCAATTCATGACTATTATTCTAAAACTTACCTTGCCTCAATATATAAATAATACGGTCCAAAATCAATTTAATCTAAAATGATTTTATGAAAAATAAATCACAAACTGGCTTTATTGGTTTTATTTATAAAAACAAAATTACAATTACTCTAATTATCGTTTTGTTTGTATTAGTAAAGCAGAATATTTTTGATAATAATTTTCCTACAGTAGTATTGGAGAGAGAAAGATCAATCAATGAAATTAGACTGAGTAATTCTATTTTAGCAAATGAGAATAAAATACTTGAGAGCAAGATTCAGAATTACACTGAAGAAAATTTAAACTTAATAGAGTCAAAAGCAAGATTTAAATATGGATTAATCAAAGAAGGTGAATACTTCTTTAAGATAAATAAGATAGTTGAGACTGAACCGTCAACAGAAAGTGATGAGGCTACTTTATAATTAGTGATTAGACTAATTATGCGCATGAGGATGCCTAATAAATATGAAAAAAAATAAATATTTTCTAGTCATCCCAGCAAGTGGAATTGGAAAAAGAATGAATTCTGATATTCCAAAACAATATTTACATCTGGATAATGGTATAACAATTCTTGATCAGTGCCTTAAAACTTTTTTGTCAATTGAATCGATCGCAGGATTTGTACTTGCTTTAGCTAACAAAGATACTCGGTTTGAATCTTCCTTATTTGCGAAACATTCGAAATTAATTGCGATAGCCCCTGGCGGCAAAGAAAGGTTTCATTCTGTTCTCAATGCATTAAATTCTCTAAATGAAGTTGCAGAATTTAATGACTGGGTCTTGGTGCATGACTCTGTTAGGCCTTGTATTAAACATAGTGACATCGAGAAGCTCATTGAAGAAGTTTCAGATGATGCGATTGGTGGAATTCTTGCTAACAAAGTAGCTGATACAGTAAAACAAAAAAATACTAATGGATTAATGTCGACAATTGACCGAAAAAAACTTCGCATGGCTCAAACACCCCAAATGTTCAGGTTTGGTATTCTCAAAGAGGCACTTGAAAAAATAATAAAACTCGATATGCATATAACTGATGAATCTGAAGCACTTGAATACCTTGGGTATTCAGTTAGAATTGTTAATGGATCTTCAAGCAATATCAAAATTACAAATAAAGATGATATTGATTTGGCTAACTATTTTTTGAATCAATTATGAAAATAAAAACAGGCATTGGTCAAGATTCTCACCGATTTGAAAATGAAAAAGGGAAACCTTTAATTTTGGCTGGCATCAAATTTGATTACCCATTTGGATTAGAGGGCAATAGTGATGCTGATGTAGTTTTTCATTCAATAACCAATTCAATCTCAAGTGTTACCGGGAAAAATATCTTAGGAGAAGTAGCGGACCAACTTGTCAATGATGGTCAGACAGATAGTAGTGAATATTTAAAGCTTGCGCTTAGCGATTTGGATGGTTGGAAAATTAATCACATAGCAATCGCTATTGAGTGCTTAAAACCAAAGTTGTCTAATCATCTAGAAGCAATGAAACAAACTATTTCTAATATTTGTAAAATCAACACTTCAGATATTGGAATTACAGCAACCACCGGTGAGAATCTAACAGCTTTTGGAAAAGGTAAAGGAATTCAAGCAATCACCATAATCACAGTAAGCAAATTATGACTCCAATAGACAACCCATCTCGATCAAAAATTAAGAAAATTCATTTTATAGGTATTGGTGGTTCTGGTATGAGTGGAATTGCAGAAGTGCTTATTAATTTGGGTTATGAAATTTCTGGATCTGATATAGAAACCACTGCTGCCACAGAAAAACTTGAAAAACTAGGCTGCAATATTAGCTATTCTCAAAAAGCAGAAAATGTTCTCGGCAAGGAGGCAGTTGTTGTGTCTTCAGCAATAAATAAAAACAACCCTGAACTCAGGGAAGCAAGACATCAAAAATTATTGATAGTACCAAGAGCAGAAATGCTTGGAGAATTAATGCGATTTCGATTTGGAATTGCTGTCTCAGGAACACATGGTAAGACAACGACTACCAGTCTTATTGTGCAAATCATGAGCGAGGCAAAACTGGACCCGACCTATATTATTGGTGGAATTATTAATGCAACTGGAATGAATGCGAAATTAGGCAATAGTGACTACCTAATTGCTGAGGCAGATGAAAGTGATGCTTCATTTCTTCATCTCCAGCCAATGCTAAGTGTTATAACAAATATTGATGAAGACCATATGGCAACTTACAGCCATAACTATGCCAAATTGACTGACGCCTTTATAAGCTTTACTTCAAATCTTCCATTCTACGGAATTTGTGTTGCCTGTATTGACGACAAGGGCGTTAAAGACATACTTAAAAAAATTCACCGCCCAGTAATCAGTTATGGTTTTAGCGATGATGCAGACGTGAAAGCTTCAAATATAGATCAAAATAAAATGAAGATGGCATTTGATGTGAGTTGCGACAAATATCAAAAGCACTTTTCTGTCTCTCTTAATCTCATTGGCAGGCATAATATTTTAAATGCACTTGCAGCAATAAGTGTTGCACTTGAACTCGATATTAAGATCAAAGATATTCAAAAAGCCTTATCTCATTTTAGTGGTGTTTCTAGAAGACTTGATTATCATCAAAAACTTAAAATCAATAATAAAAATATTCCTCTATTCGATGATTATGGGCATCACCCTAATGAAATTTCAGAAGTATTCACTTCACTCAGAAATACTTATCCAGACAAAAGACTTGTTGTGATTTTCCAACCTCATAGATACTCTCGAACAAGGGATCTATTTAATGATTTTGTGGGCTGCTTATCTAAAGTTGATGCCCTTATACTGCTAAACATATATTCAGCAAACGAAGTCCCAATTAACACCATTAGCTCCTCAACCCTTGCTGATTCAATTAGAAGAAGAAGTTCAATTGACCCAATTGTTGCTAAAGATATTGATGAAATAGTTGAAATCATCCCCAACATAACTTTTGAGAATGATGTGATACTTACCCTTGGTGCAGGCGATGTCAACAAAATCCCTCACCAACTGAAGGAGCATTTTTCTTAAATACTATGCTTAAATTCAATGAGCCAATGTCAAAACACTGCTCCCTTAGATCTGGGGGAGCTACAAGCGAGTTTTTTCAACCAGTCGATGTAAATGAACTTTCAGATTTCTTAAAAAACAACAAAAAACCGATTCTAATGGTTGGATTAGGCAGCAATCTTTTGGTCCGTGATAAAGGCTTTGATGGCGTTACAATTCACACAAAAAGTTTAAAAGAACTCTCTATTTCTAGTGACTTTATTGAGTCTGGTGCTGGAACATCTTTAGCAAAGTTATCAAGGTTTGCCCTAGCAAATCTAAAATATGGTGCTGAATTTTTGAGCGCAATTCCAGGATCGGTTGGAGGGGCACTTGCAATGAATGCAGGAGCATTTGGTTCTGAAATTTGGCAGTATGTAATTTCTGTCAAAACAATGAATCTTTCTGGTGAAATAAATGTGAGACTACCCAGTGATTTTGAAATTTCTTACCGATCCACTATTCACAGAAATAGTAATGAATTTTTTGTAAGTGCTGTTTTTAATTTTAACTTAAAAGAGCAAAATGATAATGTGGTTGATTTACTTCAAAAGAGAAATACTACTCAACCTATTGGACTGCCAAGTTGTGGAAGTGTATTTAAGAATCCAAAAAACCATTTTGCTGCAAAACTGATAGAATCGAGTGGGCTTAAGGGTTATTGCATTGGAGGAGCATGCGTTTCAGAGAAACATGCAAACTATATTATTAATCAGAATAATGCTTCAGCCTTAGATATTGAAAATTTGATTTCTCATATTCAAGATACCATTAAAAAGAAACATAATATTGAACTTGAAACTGAAATAATAATTATATGATTGCCGTTTTAATGGGAGGTTACTCTGCAGAGAGAGAAATATCTCTTCTTAGTGGTAATGCCGTTTATAAAGCACTCCGTGAAAACAGAATTGACTGTTTTTCATTTGACCTAAATAAAGATAATCTTGATGATTTATGGAAGAGAGAATTCGATAAAGCATTTATCGTTCTTCACGGGAGAGGTGGCGAAGATGGATTTATTCAGTCTGAGCTTAAGAAAAAAAATATCCCATTTACCGGCTCTGATGCAAAATCATCCAGCTTATGTATGGATAAAGCTGCTACAAAAGAATTATGGAGTAAACATAATTTACCCCTTTCGCCATCAATCGTAGCTAATGTAGATGAAACTCTTGATCCTATAACCTTTCCACTGCCCTGGGCCGTTAAGCCAACCTTAGAAGGCTCAAGTATTGGTATCACTAAAGTTACTCAAAAAGAAGAACTTGAGCCTGCCCTAAAAACTGCTTTTGAATATAGTGATCAAGCATTAATTGAGCATTGGATTGAGGGTGATGAATATACTGTTGCGATATTAGATAATCAAGCATTACCGAGTATAAAAATACTCTCTGATCATGACATTTATGATTATCATTCAAAATACTTCAGCAATAAGACCGAGTATCTTTGCCCATCAGATTTAAATCAAGAGGAAGAAATAAGAATTAAACAAATTGCCTTGGAAGCATTTAATTTAACCGGTGCTTCTGGGTGGGGTAGGGTTGACTTTATTCTTGGTAAAGATAGAAATCCATGTCTACTTGAGATAAATACAGTTCCTGGCATGACATCTCACTCACTTGTCCCAATGGCAGCAAAAGCATCAAAAATAAGCTTTGAAGAGTTAGTGGTCAAAATACTTCATGGCTAAGGAAAGAAAAAATCAAATAAAAAAACAAAAAACACCACTATTAAGTGTTTTAAAAAGTATAGCAAGAAAACTAATTTACTTATTTTTAGCTCTATCTTTTGTCTTAGTTCTATATGCTATTGATCGTTCAAAATTACTTGATCCAAATATTTCTTGGGAGATTGATGGCAAATTAATTACCGAATCAAAACGATATGATGATGTAATTGAGCCACTTATCAATAATAAATACTTACTGAACCTTGGTCATATCAAAAGCAAGCTAAAGAATAGCCCATGGGTTGACGATGTTGAGACTCAAAGAATATTTTGGAATCGAATAAAAGTATCAATTCGAGAACATGATATTGCAATGAGATGGGGCTCTGAAGGCTATATCTCTTCTAAGGGTATTCTATTTAAACCTAACCTGACCATTAATTCGGATACTCCGATAGGGCTTTTTTCTGAGTTCAACGCCAAAGATTCGTACTTTGATTTCATAAAATATCAATCAATTTTAGAACCAGTTAAAATTACTATATTTAAGAGAACATCAATTGATGAATTGACCTTGGAAAACAATATAAAAGTTATATTAGGTCATCAAAAACAAAATGAACGCCTAGAGTTATTTGTAAAATCCTTTGATAAATTAAAAAAATATGAAAAAATTAAAACAAGAGGAATTTTTGATATGAGATATCCTAATGGTTTTGCGTTGAGTTATTCGCCATTATGACTTTATAACAAAGGGCAAAGCTAATTGCCATCCAATACATAATCAAAACCATAGCTCCCCAGAAAATAATTTCGCCTGCACCCAATATAATTGTAAGCCCAACCAAAATTGTTGGAACCCCTAATTTAATTAGGAGGACGCTAAATTGAACTCCAAGTCTTAGTTTAATTTTTTTATAGGAAGCATCGTTTGCTAAACCAACCAGATTAAGTGATATTGGAATCAACGCAAAATAAATAACTGGCAGTAAAAATGGCGAGATAAGAAGAATTGGCAATTGAGTTGCAATTGATAAACCTATAAATAATAGAAAAAAACGCCCTAACCTAAGATTAGGAAAAACGACACCTAGTCTAGCTACTGACTTGTCACCCGAAACAACCAAGCGATAGATATTAATGATGAGTGCCATATAGGCATAATCAAACATTATTAAATATAGTTCATAAAACCTTGGATAAGCTTGAGCCTCACCGACTCCAAATAATTGTGACTGAAGGATAGTCATCAACTCAGGCAAAATTGTTATAAAAGGGATAGCAGCAAGAAGAGGAAATATACTTGCTTCCAATATTTTTTGCCATTTAGAAATAGAGAATGCTAGAGTTGCTAAGATTGTTTGCTTAATTGGAATATTCATTATGATAAATTTGAATTAACTACATTGATTGTAATCGTTAGCTTATCTCCAGGCTGCAAAATATCCTTCTCATTTAAGTTATTCCAATCTCTAATCTGCGAAACTGTCACTTTATATCTCTGAGCAATTAAAGAAAGGTTATCTCCACTTTTAACCGTATAAACTATTTTTCTATTTATATCAATCCCCGTATTTGTTATTTTAGCTAAATCTGTCTGATCTTTATCATCAATCAATATAACGAGTTCTTTACCAATCGATAGTGGATCAGTTGGAACTAACTGGTTCCATCTCACAAGATCATTTATAGTAACATTGAAATTTACTGAAATCTTCCATAAGCTATCTCCAGAAACTACTTTATAAATCAATTTATTTGCATTCTTATTGGTATTTAATCTACTTTTTTCTCTCTGCGCTTCAGATAAAGAATAGTAATCTTCTGACTCTCTAGCTAAAGGCACAATTAAGTAGCTGTTTGCTCTAATGATGTCACCTGCAAGTCCATTAATACTCTGAATTTGATTAATCGTTGTCTTATGGTTTTGAGCAATGAGACTTAAACTATCACCCTCTTTGACTTTGTAGCGAGTCCAACTTACTTTGGGTCTATTTTTTTGATTAGATAAATTTTCTTTAAACTCATCAACTACATTAATAGGTAGCAAAATTGTATAAGGTAGAGCTTCAGGAGTTGCCCATCGCTTCAAACCAGGATTGAATGAGTAAATCTCATCAATACTTAGCTCTGTCCACTGAGCAATGAGCGCTAAATCGAACTGGGAGTCTAACTCAACTGCCTGTAGATAAGGTTTATTTTGGATCTTTAAGAGTTTTTGGTTGTAACGCTCAGGATTTTGGATAACCTTCCCTATTGCTAAGAGTTTTGGGACATATTTTTCTGTCTCTTTGGGCAAATCTAGACTCCAATAGTCAATTTTTTTTCCTTGCTTAAGATTCTTATCTATAGCCCTTTGTACCCTTCCTGGTCCAGCGTTATAGGCAGCAATTGAAAGAAGCCAATCGCCATCAAACATATTGTTTAGATCCTTTAAATATCGAACTGCAGCCTTAGTTGAAGCCAGCACATCCCTGCGATCTTCATGCCACCAATCCTCATTGAGTCCATACATCCTTCCCGTTGACGGGATAAATTGCCAAATTCCAGAGGCCGTCCCATGAGAATATGAAAACGGGTAGTAGTCGGACTCTACTATTGGAAGCAAAGCGATCTCAATAGGCATATTTTCTTTCTTAACTTCAGAAACGACAAGATATAGAAATGGCTCTGCTCGTTTTGATATTTCATTTAAGTATTTTGGACGCTGAGTTATCCAATCAATATGACTTTGAATTCTAGCATTAGAATCGACTTCAATCTCTTGATTATTAGCAATAAAGTTCCATAAATCAGAATCTTCAGAATGATTACTTGTATCTATTTCTATTGAATCAGACTCAAAAATAGCTAATTTTTTATTATTGTCAACCAGGCCCTGACAGCCAGACAAAACCAAAACAATGATTAATAGTAACGACCTCACTACTAGGATTTAGTAGAGCATTCAGGAGAGTTAGGCGCAACCTGACGCTTCTCCCATTCTTTTGGGGTATAAGTATGCATTGCTAATGCGTGAATATGTTTTAGCTCGTCTGTAAACAGCTTATTGATAAAACGGTGACGATCGATGAGTTTCATTTCATCAAAATCTGAACTAACAACAACAATCTTAAAGTGAGACTCTGTAGCTGGCCCAGAATGCTGACTAGACTCATTAACCACTTCACAGTGCTCTGGCTCGAGAGCTAGCTCAAGTTGGCTTTTTATATGATTTTCCATACTATTCATCAGTAGAACCTACATTCGCATATTCAAAAGAGTCAGAAAAGAAATTTTCTTTCTTTAAATTATTTTCTATACAGCTTTTTGCTGCCGCTTTAACCATGACTGGAGGTCCACAAGCATACACTTCAAAATCTATCAAATTTTCAAAATCCTTCATCACAACCTCGTGAACATAACCAGACATACCACTCCAAGAACTATCTGGCTCTGATAATACTGGAATAAAACTGATATTAGAATGTTTTTCACTCCATTCTGATGGAAGATTTAAATAAAAATCTTGCTCAGTTCTTACTCCCCAATATAAATAAACAGTTCTTGAAGAATTCATTAATATTAAGTTCTCTATTATTGCTTTTATTGGGCCAAATCCAGTACCGCCGGCAATAAATATAATTGGGCAATCACTCTCCTCTCTCAGAAAAAAGCTTCCTTTCGGCCCTTCAATTCTCAAAATCGTTTTCTCAGTTAGAGCGTTGAAAACAAAGTTAGTGAACTGCCCTCCTTCAACTAAACGAATATGAAGCTCTAATAAATTTGAATTGACTGGAGCATTGGCAATTGAAAAAGCCCTAGGCTCGAACTCTGGATGCTCAATATCAAGATACTGTCCTGCCAAATATTGGAGAGATTGAGATCCGGGTATCTTCAAAATGAGTTGGACCACATCATGGTTTAAATGATTGACCTCTTCAACACGACAAGGCATACTCCGAATCTGGATATTGGCCAGTGAGTCTATCTCATCAACTGCAATATATAAATCACTTTTGGCCTTGCATTGACACAACAAAGCCATATTGGCCTCAATATCGTCATCACTAATTGCCTCTGGATTGCCTTCATCATAATCAATTTCACCATTTAAGATAACTGCTTTACATTGTCCGCAAAATCCATTTTGACAGCCATATGGAAAATTAAAACCATTCGAAAGAGCCCCATCAAGAACAGTCTGATCACTTCCACATTGAAAAGATTTACCACTGACTTGATTTAAAACCGTATACATCGTTTTAGAGATAAACAAATAAAGCTGACATTATAATGTAGGTCATAGAAATATAAGCTTAGTATTGTTATGACTATTGAGTCAAGTAATTTTGTATTATTTTTGATGGGGCCTACAGCTTCTGGAAAAACAGAATTAGCTATTGAGATAAGCAAAATAATTGATTCAAAATTAATTAGTGTTGACTCTGCACTAATTTATAAAGGCATGGATATTGGTACTGCAAAGCCAGATAAGAAAACTCTAAAAAAATTTCCACATGAATTGATTGATATTTGCAAGCCAGAGGATAGTTTTTCCGTTAATGATTTTATGAAATTAGCGACAAGACATATTGAATTGGCATTCGATGAGGGCAAATTGCCAATTTTGGTTGGTGGGACCTCTTTCTATTTTAATGCGCTTGAGCATGGCTTATCTTCACTACCGGCATCGACAGATAAATCTCGCAAACATTTCAATAATCTTCTGAAAAAACAAGGTAGTGAAAAATTACATACAAAATTACAAAAAATTGATCCAAAATCAGCTGAACGCATTCACCCGAATGATTCACAGAGAATAACAAGAGCTCTAGAAGTTTACGATCTTTCAGGAGAAACTTTAAGCAGCCTACAGGGCAATAAAAATCACAATAAACTTAATGTTGGAATTAAGAAAATTATTCTTATGCCTAAAAGATCTGAGCTTCATGCAAGAATCGAAGAGCGCTTTATAGATATGATTAAAAATGGCTTTTTAGATGAAGTAGAGGCTCTCAAAAAAAATAAAAAACTCAATCTTGATTTGGCATCAATGAGGTGTGTTGGTTATCGGCAAGTGTGGAATTATTTTGATGGGATTTATACTAAAAAAGAGATGATTGAGAAAGCTATCGTAGCAACAAGGCAACTATGCAAGCGCCAGTGTACATGGCTAAAAAATGAGAATGAAGCGTTAATTCTAAGAAAGTCAAATATTGATAAAATTATCAATTACCTCAAATAATTCTTTCAGTATTCAAAAAAAATCTATTTAATAAAAATACTATAGCTTATGATTTACTTTTATCATTATTTATAAAATTTTCCATAGTATTGAGCATAGTTCTAAAACTATCTATAGTGGTTTCAAATTCTTCATCTGTTAGCTCAGATACTGCTAGATCTTCAATCTCATGGAATTTAGGAAAAAGTTTTTCCATCAACTCCTCTCCAGCAGGAGTAATATGAACAACAACTCTTCTAGCGTCGTCTGAATGAGGCACTCTTTGACAATAACCATGCTTCTCAAGCGTTATTAAAATACCAGTCAATGTACTTTTTGCAATACCAGCATTTTTTGCTAATTTGGCAGTCTCAAGATCTCCCCATACCCACATAACCCACATTACAACAAATCCAGAAAAAGATAAATTAAACTCTTTGAATAGGTTTTTTTCTGAAAAATTTCTAATCATTGATGTCAACCTAAATGCATTTGAAATAATCGAAACTGATCGACCATACAGCCCAACAGAGATTAAGTGCTCCTTAGCTTTTGCTTCAGCTTTTGAAGGCTTTGGTTGAGCTTTATTGTTAATCTTTTCCATTAATTTAATGCTAGTTTAGGTCAAATTAGATCTAGCTAGTGTTGTCCCTCCCTTCCAAGACACTCCCACTTGACGGTAATATCCTTGTATTAACTCTTCAGGAGAGAGTAATTGGAATTCTTCAACTGGTGAAGAGAAAAACTCAATCTCAAAAGATCCTTTAAAGGTGAGCCCAATCTCTGCATCATAGCCTGACATAGTCACTACCTCATTCAAACTATCTTTGCCATCACATTCAATCGAAGGCATCCATCGATTATGAACCATCGGCAATGCATTGACAAATCCTGAATGGTCTGACTCATCCTCAATCGTGAATTTAGCTTGAATGAGTCGATGGTCATATGCGGCAAGCGTTGCGCCAAAGGTTCCACCTGGCTGAAGTCGAGGACCCGCCTTACCAACACTAGTAGGCCTAGTTAAATGAATGGAGCCGATTTTTTTTGGATATCCCTGAAATTGGCCTCGCATAACGGCATAGTCTTTATCAACCCATATATAAGCGCAACGTGAGTAAGTTTTTCCTTGAAATTTACATCTTACAACGAAAAATACTTCTTTGTATTGAGCTCTCATAGGGTCTAATAGCTCATTAAAGTCATCACTACAACTTTGCCAGTCGGCCCAAATTACCGCTACAGCACCAGGATCTTCATCAGCCAATTCAAATCCTTCTGGTAAAAGCTCAGCTACACGATCAGGATTAGTTCTATATTCTAGAGTCAAGAGAGTTCCAGAGTAGTGCCAAGGAACATTAGGAAGCAATGAAGAAATCCCAGTTGATGTCCTAGGAAACATGAAACCTTTTATAGACATAATTAATATTTAGTTATAATTGAAAATAATATGATACCATTCGACATCGAATGAATTGATAAAATTTATCTTTTTGATATTTAAATTCATAATATAATATCTAATCATTCGTATCCTAATGAAATAAGGAAAAATACAAATGTCTACTAAAGAATATAGAAGAATATTGTTAGACGGCGATTCAGTACAGACCACTCTAGAAGGGAATGAGCTAGTAACAAAAGATGGAAGAAGCATTGATATTGAGGAAGCCCAACATCTCCCTCCTACTCAACCTTCAAAGATTATTTGTGTCCATTTAAATTACGAAAGTCGTGTCAAGGAATATATTACAAAATTACCTCCTGCCCCAACATATTTTCATAAACCAATTACAGCACTTAATAGTCATCAGGGTGAAGTCATTCGACCAGATCGATGCAAATGGCTTAACTATGAAGGTGAGATTGCTATTGTTATCGGTCGAAACTGTCGCAATATTAGCCCAAAGGAGGCCAAGGATTATATCGCCGGCTATACAATAGCGAATGATTACGGGCTGCATGATTTTAGAGACACTGATGCTGGATCAATGCTAAGAGTTAAGGGCTCCGACACACTTTGCCCTGTAGGACCTGGACTTATTACTGGTTGGGATTTTCATAATAAAGGTATACGCACTATTGTCAACGGCAAAGTGATGCAAGATGCAAATACCAATGAGATGGAATGGGACATGAATTATCTTGTTGCTGATATTGCACGCAATATTACTCTTCAACCAGGAGATTTATTGCTTTCAGGAACACCAGCAAATAGTCGCCCAGTTAACCCTGGTGATACTGTAGAAGTAGAAGTAGAAGGTTTAGGCC
>Ga0208764_10001378_pt1 | contig 15591 bp, 4 predicted proteins | sample ETNtaG_18_FD_185762 | JGI IMG/M metagenome (GOLD analysis project Ga0208764, IMG submission 185762) | Marine microbial and viral communities from oxygen minimum zone, Eastern Pacific Ocean - ETNP201302SV91 (SPAdes) (version 2) | ecosystem: Environmental > Aquatic > Marine > Oceanic ... | reverse complement strand
ATAACCACGATAGGGTTCGGCTGGATCAAATATCCAATTGTCATCGACAATCAACTTGTAACAGTACATGCCGGGCTCCAAATCGAGTGAAGCGGTCCACTCACCTTCGACTTCAATGAAATCGGTGCGAACCAACCAATCATCCCATTCCCCAGAAATTTGCACGGACGACGCGTTGCCTGACCACGAAAAATCCGTCAAGGTTTGGCGTTGGCGAACAGGCTCACCATCAGCGGAAACATATGCGGGAAGTGCCGATGCAATTAGCAATGCAACCAACAAAACCGCCTTTCGCATGTGTCTCACTCCTTCGGGAAGAGGCTGTTTGCAGTCTCAACTATTTCGTCTATGTGTTTGCACAAGAATCCCTTGACAAAATCATTTGCTGGGTGGTTGTAAACGTCCAACGGCGCGCCATGTTGTTGTAATTCCCCCCGGTCAAGAATCGCGATACGGTCAGCCAATGTCATCGCTTCAATCTGATCGTGGGTGACATAGACGGTTGTGGTTCCAAGTGTCTCATGCAGGCGGCGGATTTCTGCACGCATCTGGTGCCGTAATTCAGCGTCTAAATTGGACAGTGGTTCATCCATGAGCAGTACTTTCGGTTGCCGAATGAGGGCTCTACCCAAAGCAACACGTTGGCGCTGTCCACCGGAGAGTTGCTTTGGTTTCTTGTCGAGTTGATCCTCCAGTTCCATCAATTTGGCCGTCTCCTGAACCCGTTTGACAATCTCTTCGTCAGACAACCGTTCTTCGCCTTTGGCCATGCGTAGGCCGAAGGAGAGATTCTCAGCAATCGACATGTGTGGATAGAGTGCATACGATTGGAAAACCATGCCCAAACCACGTGCTCCGGGTGGCAAATCGTTCACTTTGGCACCATCGATCATGATGTTGCCTTCACTGATGTCTTCAAGGCCCGCGAGCATACGCAAAGTTGTGGATTTACCACAACCACTCGGCCCGAGCAGGACGAGGAATTCACCATCTTTCACCTCGAGATTGAGGTCCTTGACAGCCTCGAATTCGTTCTCGTATCGTTTTGTTACACTTTCATATCGTACTTCGACCATTGTATCACCCTTTGACGCTCCCTGCGCTGAGACCCTGAATCAGGAATTTCTGGAAAACGATGAATAAAATCACCACTGGAATGCTGACGAGGAGAGAAGCTGCGGCGAAATCACCCCATGCTTGACCTGTCGATGAAATCAGACTGGCCAATCCAACAGGAAGTGTGTACATGTCATTTGAGGTATTGAATGTCAAAGCCAGAAGATATTCGTTCCATGCCGCTAAGAAACTGAACAAGGCCGTTACGGCTACAGCCGGGAGGGAAAGAGGTAGGATGACCTTCCTGAATACTTGGAACTGATTACATCCGTCCAGAAGGGCGGCTTCTTCGAGTTCCCTGGGCACAGTATCGAAGAAACCCTTCAACATCCAAACACAAAGTGGCAACGCTGTTACAGAATAAGCAAGGATGAGGCCGAGGCTGGTATTCAGCAACCCGAGCGACTTCATCACCATGAAGTAGGGCACGAGGATGATGATTCCAGGGAACATTTGGACCAGCAAAAATGCGAACATCGACCCTTCGCGACCCGAGAATCGGAATCGGCTGAAAGCATAGGCAGCGGGAACTGCAAGAGCGAGTCCCATCAGCGTTGTACCGAGGCTGACAATCAATGAGTTGCGCATCCAAATCCAGAAACTTGAATCGCCTGCGAGCATCTTTGAGAAATGCTCACCCGTCCAATCAGAAACCCCAATGTCACCTCCAAGGATATTCCCTGGCGACATCGCGACATCGAGAATCCACATTACAGGGATGAGGACAAGCATGACCGCATGAATCAGCAATATGTGGGATCCGACCTCTCCTAAACGTGGTGCTATGCGCTTATTTCTAGCCAAACCGTCCTCTGCACCTCGCATCGATAATGACCCTTTGGCCCAAGCTGAAATCACCGGAGAAGAAAGCCACCAAAGGGAGAGAAGTGCGGGTCCAACCAACCATAGTGTAGACCACAGGTCAATGGCCATTCTCATTCCAGCCGCGTAATGAATGACACCGATGATCAGTACGAGACCGGCTTTCCCCATGGCCACATCTCGCTTCCATGCCTGCTCACCATCTGGAAGAACCAACCAAAGCACGAACAATGCGGCTGCACCTAACAATGAGAGTTGTAAGGCCAATGAGTCGTCACGAATCCATTCAATGCTTGAGAGTAAGAAATTCATGCCAACTGCGACCGGTAACCATAGCCGCAGTGTAACGATTTCTTGTGGGACATACCACTGTTGAGAAAGTGACTTCATGCGCTCGCCTCCGTCGCATTGGTTCGTTTCATGTAGACCCAAGAAAAGACAACGAGCATGAGGAAGATGACAACCGACCAAGCCGCAGCCACGCCGTAGGCTCCATCGCGGAAGGCGACATCGTAGACGTATGTGATCAGAATATCGGTTTCACCCGGTTCACCAAATCGTAGATTGGGGCCTCCATCTGTCATCAAATAAATCACATTGAACATGTTGAATGTCCAAATGAAGCCGAGAAGACTCAATGGGACAATCGCGCTCTTCAGATTGGGAAGTGTGAGGTGTTTGAATTGGTCCCAATGACTGATTCCATCGACCTCTGCAGCTTCATACATTTCACCGGGTAAAGCCTGAATCGCCCCACTCAGTGACATCATCATGAATGGGACACCCAGCCAGATATTGACAAGGATGACCAATGTTTTCGCCCCAGACGGGTCTGCGAGCATTTCAAAATCGGTTCCCAATACTGAATCAATAAGGCCCTCTGGTTGTAACATTCCTTTCCAAACGAGGACCGAAATATACGATGGAATCGCCCATGGAAGTAAGAGCGCGGTGCGGTATGCAGTCCTTCCACGCACGCGAGGGTTGTCAAGAGCAAGGGCCAACCCTAGGCCGATTGCAACGTGGGCAACCACATTGGTCACGGTCCAAATCAATGTGAACAGTGTCACCCGAAGGAATCCTGATGATGTTAGGACGGTGACGAAGTTCTCTATACCAATCCAAGCGTTGTCGCCCAGATGACTTTGATCGGCATCGGTAAAGGACAACCAAATTCCGTAGATTACAGGGTAGAAGGTCAGAACTGCGAGAGCAATTAATGCCGGCGCGATGTAAGCGTGAGCGAGTTTGCCTCGGTGTCGACCTGCTTTTGCATCTCTCCATCGAAGTACGGCCAAAACCGCCACCAAAGAAACGACGATGGAACCGATTGCGAATAGAATTGGGCTCGTATCGGGTGAAGGTGGAAGGATGTCACCTACAGATGTGGAGGCATTCATGGTAAAGTGCAGGGTGGGTTCTGCATTCCCTCCATAATCCACGAATACCTGAATTTGGTGGATTCGATCAGGAATCATTCCTGTTAGGCCACACGTCCAATTTTCGGCGGATGGAGGGACGATGGCAACACCGTATATCCGCTGAAGTTCAATACCATCAGATGTGCAAGAATCGTATCCAGAACCTTCGATTCCGACACCTCCAACAGAGAGGAATGAATGGGAAATGTTGTCCACAAAGACATGGTATGAAATTGCCATAGGGTCGACCGGGACAGAAATGTCAATCGTCCTGTAACCTGGTGACAATGGGAATGGTTCAGAGGTCGATTGTGAGGACAGCAGATTACCCATTTCCGTATTGGCGCCTTCAAGCGCTTCCTGAGCACTTGCGCTTCCGCCGTGAACCTGCTCAAATGCTGTTCCGAGGGGACCGTAAACAATCGACATGGCCCTTGTTGTTGGGGCAGGTGTGGCCACTTCGGCTTGGGCTAGGAATCCTGAGAGAACGGAGTCTGCTTGTACGTCCTGATCCGCAACTGTTTCAACCGCGGTCGGCATTGTCATCGTATCGAGAGCGAACATCTTCTGAACCGAAGGTGATGAGAGAAATAGCGCCAGATTGGTTGAGGCGATTTTCTGTTCACTTTGTTTTGAAACGGACCATCCCTTGTAGGTGACAAGAGGGGATGAACGCAATCCAGTTTCCTCGATGATTGGAAGGAGGGTCTGGCCAACGTCGAGGCGCCCGGCCTCATATGTGGCCCAATTCCAAGGCCCATCGACAATCATAGCCGCTTCGGATTGAATGAATTGAGACTCCATGGTCTCACCTACGGTGCCTGTTCGAACGACACCATGCACTTGCTCGAGGGATAGATACCAATCCAAAGCTTGAGCGCTTCCGTTTGACGAAAGAGTTGGGTTGCCAGATTCATCGAACAGGTTCCCTCCAAACCCAGTCTGGAATGGGAACCACCAATACGCAACCTTGGTGGGCACCGCCAGACCATACACATCTCCTTGAGTGAGGTTTTCAGCCGCAGATAGCATGTCATTCTGAGTCCAATTTTCATTGGGATAAGCAATACCTTCAGCATCGAATAGCGCACGGTTGTAAAGCAATGAAAGACAATCTTGGCTGGCAGGAATGCCATACAATGCATCACCATATCGCATCGACTGTAACGCCTTACTGTCAAAGATCGCTCGCTCAGATGGCGTGAGATGGGGGCGAAGGTCTTCTAACAAGGGATATCCATCGACTCTAACTTCACCAATTTCGCCCAATTGGTCACTGGAAAGCCGAACCAGGTCAGGTGCCTCTCCACCTTGGGCGGCGGTGAGGTACAATTGATCGATGTCACCGAATGGTACCCCTGTAACCTCGACTTTGATGTATGAATTGGTAGATTCAAATTGCTCAATTGCATCAAGGAAAGCGGCCTCTTCTTGACTCTCGGCGGCAAATGAATGCCACACCTCTAGAGTGATGTTGGATTCTTCCTCGGCTGCAGCAATCGCCGAGGGCAATAGGAGAAGCAACGCGAGGAATAGAGGGAAACAGTGCCTCTCCATTGGTATCTGACGTGACTATCTCGCCTTTGACTCATTCCCCGCCTACGGCGGGGAATGGCTCACCTTCGAATAGATGGGGCCAAAGCAGCCGGCAATCCTTTGCCTGAACGTGAGGAACGTCAGCAGCGGCGAATCCATCGATAGCAATCTGTTTCTGTCCATTGAATCCAATAAATCCAGAACCGGGGATTTGCATACTCAAATCGGTATGATTGTCTCCGATACTCACGATTTCAGAAGGTTCCAAATTATGGATCCTCACCAATTTGGCGACCATCGCATCCTTGTGATGAGCAGGTACTCTAACCTCGCCATCATCCAACAAATATCCATCCTCATCGTAGCGGAAACCATTGGAAATCCAATCATCTACATCGAGTAATTTTGCAATCGAGCCGATGAGCAGATCGACCCCCGCACTAACGATGGCGACAATGATGCCTCGAGCTTGTAGTGCTTCGACCAATTCACGGGCACCATCCATCAACTTGACACCCTGATAACAACGCATCAGTTCATCCCGGTGAATTTGAGGTTTCACACTCTTCCACAGACCGATATCATCAGCCATGAACTCGGCATCGGTCACTTCACCCCGGAGGAAACGATCCAGCATTTCCCCGCTATTTGTTCCAAAATGTTCGTGGATGATTCTCCACGATGAGATGGTGTCAATCAAAACACCATCACAATCGAAACAAACGGCCTTGATTGACATAGGAACACCGGGATATACCGACGAAAGGGTATCCGGTCAAGAAGGAATGGGAGTAAGGACCCCACTCCGCCGAAGCGGAGTGGGGACTCAGAGTGGGGCGCCCGAAGGCGCCCCACTCTGCCACCGTTCGGGTGGCCCCTGTGGTTATCTCTCAATCGAGCTCAGTAGGTCGCCTTCATGCTTGGCGGGTTGTACTGTGCGTCGAACGTCATCAGGATCGTTGCAACGCCGCCCGAAGGTGCGTACTGCAGTGTAACCTGTGCGTTCTCGATGACATCACCTGATGCTGGGTCGACCATACGAATTCGGACCTCATCGTTTGCTCCGAATCCTGCAGAACAGTCTACGTTACAGTTGATGTTATCCTTGTAGGTTACCAACTCTGGGCTTGTGCTTGGAGCGAATCCATACACACCATCAGGGTTGGCCAGACTGGTGCGCTCACTGTGCACCACGCCAGCGTCATCTGTCCACTGAACAACGACGAAGACTGCCTGAGCAGCTAGTTCGTTGTCGTGGCTGACAACGTTGATGTTCCAATACAGGATGTCTCCGCCAATCTCAGCTTCCGAATCGAAGGTCAGACGAGGTGTTGCCTTTCCGCCTGCATCCGATGCCAGGCTTTGTGCCCAGACATAGATTACACCGGACAGGACCACAGTGATCGCAACGAGCAAAATCGTTGCAATCACTGGGCTAACTGCCTCATCATCGCCTGATAGGGACTGCGTGAGTTCCTCTTCATCTTCCTCTCGGCGAGAGTTCATGAGGAGGGCACCAACGAAGGCACCAACCAGACTCACTGCCACAAGACCAGGTGCGAAGCTTGCAACCGAAGTTGCTGGGCGTAGACGCACCATTTGTGGTAGTTCCTCATTGGTCAGATTGTTGTAGCCATCAGGTGTATTGCCGTTGTCACAGTCATTTTCGCTCCAGCACAACTCTTCAAGCGCGGGTCGGCGCATCGAGTTGTCGATGTAATCATCCGTGTATGGATTGATTGTTCGCACTTCGATGAACGCTCGAACCGACTCAGTCGGGTTGTTCAGAGTGACGTGTCCCATGACTTCCACAGTATCGCCAACGCCTGGAACCTCACCATTGTCCCAGGACAGGGTGATCTGGTCCTGAATCAGTGATGGGTTGTCATCCGCGTAGAAGCGCACCTGCACATCGTGTCCGTAGTTGTACAACGCTGGGTCATCTCCAGAGTTCGTCACTACCATCTTGACTGGCACGCGAGTTCCTGGTAGAACCGCGTCAATGTTTTGCCAATCGAAGCCATCGCTGTTGAAGTCAATGTCAAAGTGGTAGTCTGGACGTGCTTCTGCTGTGTTGACGACCTTGATGTATACTGGAACACGCATGCTCTCTTGGTTGTATACACCGGATGCGCTCTGTGCGTAGTCGATGTGACTTGGCGCATCAGGCGTATCGGACAAGCGGAGGAACAACAGACATGTGTCTGATTCCGCACCTGTTGTTGCGTCACGAGGCTTCATCTGGTGAATACCACCGTCAGGGATACCGTCTCCATCCGCATCTTGCAAGTAGTCAATCTCCGAGTCTGGAGCATTGGTTGCTGCATCTGGGATGAGGTCGATCTCAAACGTGTCTGCATCGTTGTCAATTGTGAGCGAGAAGTAGTTCTCGTATGCGCACATGCTTGACTCTTCAACAGTCCATGTCAACTCATTCACAGGGTGGTCGTTGTCAGCCATGACACGACTTAGATCCCATGTCAAGTTGCTGGCATCCTCATCATCTTCAGTGACTTCAATGTCCCAACCTCCAATGTTGCCATTGGCAGTTTCGACGAAGATACCGTTGTTGATATCGATGTCCAGAATCTGCGGCACATCGTTGACCGGGTTCACAATGAAGTTCACAGTCACGTCAGTTGCTTCTGCGTTCGTGTTCGCGTTGTCAGTCAGGCTGAGAACGATGTCACAGTTGCCACCAGCTTCGTTTGCAGTGTTCTCTGCAATCGTGAGCACGTTGGTCATGATGTCTGTGGAGAACGGCACACAGTTCGTGCCCTCATCCTCAGTCCATGTGTAGACCTGTGGAATTGCTTCATTGTTCCAATCCGATTGTGTCTGCTCGTTTGCCATGTCGACAATGTATGAACGAGTTGCGTTGGATGTGTCACCGAGTTCCTTTGTCAGGAGACCGTTGAAGTTCTCATCGTGGACGTTCAAGTTACCGTCACCATCATCGTAGAAGACTGGCATGCAGTCGGGGCGGTTCGTGTTACAGATCACTGGTGCGTCGTTGACGTTCCAGATACCGACTTCCATTGTCTGCGTTGCACTGAGACCGTGGCTGTCAGTGACCGTCAGTTGTAGACGGTGACCACCGAACTGGTCGTCGAGCGTGTCGATTCCCAGTGTCTGGCCGTTCAGCGCGTAGTCATACGGTGTCGGATAAGCGTGCGAGTTCGTCGATGCGTCTGTTACAGACCACATCAGGTCGCCGGATGCATCCTGATAGTCGCTTCCCTTGTCGGTCAGCGTAATCGTGTGCGATCCTGTATCCTCATCGTATGATACGTCTACCAAGTTCTCGATAATCGGCTTGGCACGCATGATATCGATTGTGATATCCTGGTTCGTCGTCATCACCAGTGGTGCGACGGAGTCGTCCCAGTCCCAGTAGTCGCCTTCCGCGTTGCGGACCTTGACCAGAATCTGGTATGCATGCGGGTCACCTGGAGCGGTGCCTGTGCCTACGTAGCTTCGTAGCAGCAACAAGTGCGAGTCCAGTTCTCCATCAGCGAGGTCGCCTCCAGTTAGGTGGAAGTTTCCGAACTGACCGAAGGTCTGTCCTGCGGTGGTTGTTCCGTTGAACGGCTGTTCTGGGAACACACCAGCAACTTGTCCATCCTGACCGAATGGGGAATCCCACTGAACCATTGCGATCCAGCGAACGTCCTCAGTTGGGTTACCTAGGCAGGACCATGGAACACGGAACTCACTCACTGGAGTGGTCGTGTACGGGTTGCCCATGAAGATGTAGGACGTGATCTGCGGACAGCTCGACGTCACATCGACCCAGTTACCTGTTGGCATGACCTTCTTCAGACCCCAGTTGTTGAGGTCCTCCATCCATAGCATGTAGTCTGCCTTGATCGGCAGAGTGTGCTGTGAATGCCAGTTCTCGCCAGTTTCCGAGCCACCTGGACCTGTGTCAAGATAGAACAGACCGTCGGTGCTCACGAAGGTTGGACCCACGAGTGCAACGAACATGTAGTTCGAATCCCATGTCACGCGCATGTGCGCCTGAGTGGTTGCGTTAACAGCCACTGCACCAGGCATCATGTCGTCAGCTTCGTTCAGCATGTTTGTGCCGAGCCAATCCCAAAGGATACCGTCAACGGTGATGGTTCGACCAGGGCTGCTTCGCCACGATGGGCTGACATACTCTGCACGACCACCAGGCACAGCAACTTGCTCACCTGTAGCGAGGTTCGTTGCCATAGCGAGGCTGCGGATGTATAGTCCAACATCTGTTGCTGGACTGCCCATGTGTAGGACGGTCAAGTCTAGGAGGTTACCCTCGTGGACAATTGCGTCTGAATCGACAGTCAACTTGCTTGGCATGAATGGACTGATCATCGAACCGTTGTTGAGTACACCGTTACCGATGCTGGTGACCGTTGAGAACGGACCTGCATTGATTTGGGTTGCAACTCCACCACAGCTACCCATGTTGCTTGCGATGTATGTTGGGTCGGTGGAGTAGCACGAATATGCTGTCTCCCATGCGACCGGTACATCTCCATACACCGGGTGGTTGTAGATACCAGACATGTTCTCGATGGTTCCAGATGCGCCACTAATGGTCTTCAAGACCGTGTGACCCATTGCAATACCGCCATTCCAGCGGAAGCCGTCATGACCGTCAGCAAGAACACCGACCGCCGCATTGACCGATAGTCCGGTCATGTCGAGGTCGTGGTTACCACTGTTGGATACAACATTGAGACCTACACCGTAGGTTCCGTTGGCTGCAACTGTTGCACCGTTCACTGTTACGTCGACGTCTTCAACATCAACAGCCGTTGCGTCACCGAGGATGGTGGTTCCGCCTGCCATGTGCAGGTCGCCACCTTCCATGGCAAGACCAAGACCGTATCCAGAGACTACAACACCGTTCAGAGTGATGTCATCGCCGCCACCGAGGACGTCGATTCCAGTTGTCTGTAGGTTGTTACCTGAACATTCTGCTACATTCACCGATCCAGTCATGGTTGCCGTCGTGCTGGAGTAGGTGAAGTTGCCAACGTTGGTGAACTGGTGAACGAAGGACGAACCGAGGTTCATCGTTCCACTGTCCCAGCTCTCAGCCTGACCTGCATCGGATGTCGTCGTGTGTGGTGTGTTTGTGCTACCATACGCGCGCGAAGTCCAGCGCACCGAGTCGCCTGTGCAGACACCGGTTAGGTGTGCTGGGCTGAAGGTGCTCTGTTGCATGTCGACGTTGTGGACACGGCCTGCGCCGCCTCCAAGACCCATGTATACTGAGTTGTTGTCAGTCACTGTGCAGCCATCGGTGTTGACAGCGTTCATTACTGTCGAGACCATGTTGTCTGCCATGAAGACGTCATCCAAGCCACAGCTGTCTAGGTAGATACCAACAGCGCTTGTGGGTAGGCGTCCTGGAGTGAATCCGATTGTGTTGGATTCAATGTGGACGTCGTTACCACTGCGGATACCGCTGAGTGCGATACCACCGTCAGCATCTAGACAGTCGTTGCCACTGATTTCACCCCATCCGTTTAGCACGTATACACATGCGTTTGCGGCATTGCTGATACCTGTGATGTCGTTGTTCGTGATTGTCCACTCTCGTGCACCACGCATGTAGATCGGGTTGTCAGCATAGATGTTGTTGCCGTCGATTTCGACATTGTATAACGTGCTGTCTTGGCTGTAAACACCATATCGTGGCGGTGTGCCTTCAATCGTGTTTCCATTGAACTCTGCATCGTGCGAGTTTGCACCGAGGTAGAACCACATACAGAGGTTGACACAGTCGACCATCGTGTTGTCACTGACATCCATTCTGAGTTGACCATTACCACCGTAGTAGGTAGATATCGCATAGAAGTTGTTGGGTACGAATACCGCAACACCACAGTCAACCATTGTGTTGCCCGAGATTTCTACGTCATCGAATCCAGAGGTCTGGATACACATGTCATCGTAGAAGATCGAAGACGAGCGAACGTTGGTGGACGACTCGTAGTGAACCAACAGGCTGTTGGTAACTTCGAGGTCACCGTTGTTCTGGTAGTAACCACTACCTGTTGCGATGGTCTTCAATCCAAGCATCTTGGTGTTGTTGATGTGGAAGTTACCGTAACTGTAGGTACCAGAGTATCCAATACGGAAGCTGCTTGCACCCTTGGTGCCAGACTCATCACACATTGCGATGATTGTTGTGTCATCCATGTGGATGTGGCCCTGGTATGGGTAAATCGGGTAAATCCGACTCTCACTGTTGTAACATCCCGTAATCAAAATCGTTGATCCGTTGAATGATTGATGACCAGTTCCGATATCTGCATAGTTGAATGGTGCATCCATTTGAATGACCATGTTGGTCATGTCAGAACGAGAGTTGTAGTAACCAATCTCAAGAACACCGTCGACCGTTCGGGTGCTTCGGTAGTTCATTCCAGTACATGATGCATGGACGTCATAACTTGCCGAAGTGTAGCTGTAGCACGTACGCGCGTCAATCGAGGCTGTCAATACGGCGTTTGCCGAATTGCCAGGTGCGTCGCTCAGCGAAATCGTGTTGATTGCATAGCGTGCGTCAATCGTCGAACCAGAGGTATAGTCAATGGTTGCAACTGTCACCAACTGGTAGCCAGCGAGATTCTCGGTGGTTAGACCGGATGAATCCTTGCTCCATGTGATGAAAGACATGCCAGTAACGTCACCGTTGGAATCAGTTGTTCCTGAATCCACAACCATGCTGTCAGCATTCAAAACCTTGACTGGTGCATCAGCAACACCTGTAGAATCAGCGGTGATTTGCACGTCCAAAGCACGTAGACGAGTTAACTTTGATCCGCCATTGGCCGTTACCTTCGATTCGGTGATGTCACCTTCGAGATAATCGATTTGCGCGGAGCCACTCATCGTGACATCTTCTGTGTTACCAACCATGTTCGTGTCAGTCATGAGCAGGGTTCCTGAACCATCGTGTGTGATACCGACTGCGTTGTTGTTCAGCGTCAAGCCTTCGAACTCCCAATCTGCATCGTTCGATGCGAGGACCTTGAGACCACAGTAACCAGCGTTCTGGATGGTTCCACTCAATTCAAGGTTCATTGCCTTGGATAGAACGATACCATCGTTTGACTGGTTGTCGAGATCAACATTGGTTAGAACCAACTTGCCGCCAGCATTGCTGCCCATTCGAACACCATAGCGACCATCTTGAACCGTAATCTGGTCCATGGTTGCTCCAACACTACCCGAGATGAGGATACCCTCATTCGCTGGGTCGGTGATGGTGATGCTGCTCAAGTCGCCGGATGCGCGGTCGCCACCGATATCGATACCAGTGTCTGCACCGGTAATCTGACCGTTGCTGATGTCTGCTGTTCCGAAATCGCGGCTGTAGTCCTTGCTCAATAGGTCTGTGACTGAACTACCTGCACGGATTGTAACATCCAAGCGATCTTGGTAGTAGTCAGCACCGTAGTGAACCATATCCACATACATGACAACCTGCTCAATGTTCGAGCTGCTGGTGTCAACGATTGGGTATGCCATTCGGTAACCTGCTGGGACCGGAGTTGCTGGTCCGTATGCGTAGTTCTGGCAAACGTTGTAGCTACCCCACATTCCGTTGAAGCCCTCAGGAGGTGCGTATGTTCCGGAATAGGAGAAGCTTGGCCAATAACTTGCCCAGTAATGGTATGGGTAGTAATTGGTGTTCGCTGTTACGCCGGGTGCACTCTCGATTCGGAATCCGAATTCATTGGGTTCCATGTTGTAGTTGCCTGCACTTGTGTACGCTCCACCGCCGTATGCGATGAAGTAGTAGTAGTACGCATACTGGTAGGAACCGCCTGGGTTGTACTTGTAACCGTAAAGGTTGCAATCCCAAACAGGTGAACCACCGTTACCACCATCGTAGGTGTGAGTTCCGGCAGTTACCGCTGGGTCGTTGTTGCCCCATGGGTAGTAACCGGTTACACTCGAATCTGTGACGTTGGTCAGACCACTGCCGTCATCGACTGCGACTCGCCAGCGATCTGTGGTCATGAAGTACTTGGCATAGTACGAACCGTAGACTGGGTCAGAGTTACCTCCACCGTAAACGATGTTGGTACCAATTTGCACGAAATTGTTCTGCTTCGCGAACGAAGTAATGTCAATTGCGTGTGTGGTCCAACCAGCTGACTGACCGCTGAGGATGGTTGAGCGGTACAGTGTTGGTAGACTCATGCCACCATCAACGACCATACCAACCGTGTTGTCGGTCAGAGTAAATCCATCAATGGTCGGTGCTGCATCAACCACTGCAATACCCGTTGCCGCATTCTTGACAAGGATATTCGAGAGGCTGCTTGCCGCGGTGTTCGTTAGTTGAATACCGATACCCGAGTTGGCGTTCTGAACCTGTGCGTTGTTGACAATCATGGTTCCACCGTCAACATCCACAGTTGCTGTGGATGCTGCAGCGTTTGGACTACCGTAGGCAGTCGAACCGTTGCGCATCTCCAATATGCCACCGTCGCCGACCGTTAGGCCGCCGCTCATGTCACGGATTGAACCTGCATCGAGGGTCAACTGACCGCCGTCTGCAAGATCCATCGACCATGGGTAAGCGCTGGACTGAGCCTTGATGTGACCGAAGTCGCCATCCCACTCACTGACGAGTAGCTCAGCGCCATTGCGCAAGGTGATTGTTGGATTGCTGCCAGATGTAACGTTCATACGTAGCGAAGTTCCCTGAAGGTGAACACTGCAACCGTCCAAGACCATGTCCGCGGACAAGGTGATGATTTGACGGGTGTAGGTGTAGTATCCATCCATAGACGAAGCCGAATCGTTGGTGCTGAAGAACGTGCAGTCCTTCGTTGCGCCACCGAAGTCCATCGGGAATGCCTCAAGTGCGAGGTAAACGTGTGCACCGACCTCAAGAGGTAGGTCACTGGATGGGAAATCCGGGTTGTGGCTTGCTGTGTACCATGGGTCCGTAGGCGCCGTGACGTTCTGTCCTGCACCACCCGCTGCGCGGAGGGTGTGGTCAGTGAACGTAGCCGAGGAAGCCGTGTTACCGTTGTTGTCACGCTCGTAAAGATCGGTGATTAGCCAGACGTTTGCTGCTCCAGAGGCATCAGTTACACTGGTGCCAATTTCGAACAATTCTGTGCCTGAGCTGTCGTGAACCGATGCTGCAACATTGTGGTTCGGCTGCATGGCGTTACCACTGTTACCTGAACGATAGACTGAGACAGTACCTGTGCCACCGAAGTAAATCTTGGCGGAACTGGATGCTGCATCAACCCAGCAGACCGACGTGTCGGCGCTGTTGCTGGAATCAAGACAGTCGTTACCATCGAAGTTCACATCGATTAGGCGGATGTCACCGTTGGTGCCTGCGCTCGCAACGTTACTACCCCAGGCCGTCATACCAGTCATGGTCATCTCGGCCACGGTCAGCACGCTGTTGCGCGCGTACGCGTAGTTGTTGTTGGACGAACTGCCAGCCATTGTTCCGTCTCCGACGGTTACAACGTTGCTGCTTGCAGACGATGCACAGTTTGCACTGATCCAAGCGCCGTTAGAGCCACCTGAACCGATTGTAACGTCGCGCATGTCGACCTTCCAACCACATCCATTGATGGTGATTCCTTCAGCAGCAATCGTGTTGCCAGAGACCACGTCTGAACTTGGTGCGGTGCCAGATAGTTGAATGGCGCCACCGAGATCGACATTGTCCATGATGGCAGGCTGTGTGCGTGCCATCGTTAGACCGCCCTCTGCACTGAGACCGTCCATGGTCCAGCCAGTAGCACCAATCGCTGGGCTGCTTGAGCCCGCTGGTGTCACTGTGTAACCATTCGAGTCACCCGTACTGTCGACACCCTCCATGTGGAGGCTATCAGTTGCGTGGGTTGTCAAAGCTGCGTTGTAGTTGTTGATGTCTACGTTGAAGAAGTAAGCATCAGTACCACTGCTTGCAGTTCCGGTCTGGGCGACACCCGTTCCGGTCTGCTGCCATGAGAAGCCATTGCTTGCGTCAATTGTCACGTTGGACAACCACAGGCTGTCCGCCTCACCGATGATACCGTTGACGGCTGCATCGGTGATGTCGACGTTCTCCATCATAACTGATGATCCATCACCTGTGACGACTGCACCTTGACCCGCATATGCGTGCGTGTTACAATCAGTGGCCGAACCGCCAACCCAAGTTAGCGTTGCGTCATCTGGCAGGTCAACACAGGAATCTGCGCTGTTGCTGATGTCAACACCGGACAGGTCGAAGGCTGTTCCTTGACCACTGCCGTGCTTGATAGCTGTTCCAACATTTGTGAAGGTCACGTCACTCATTGTGAAGTTGCCCACGTTGCCGTTGTAGTGTGGTGCAGCGCCGTTGCGGCTGCCCGCACTGATGGCGGTGGTCATGTTCACGAAGTTCACATTTTCAAACTCGTGACGGTCATCTGTGCCTGCAGCACATCCACCGTTGGTGAATGCAAGACCCTGAGCATAGTTGGTACCCATGTTGGTAATTGTGATTGGTCCATCTGGTTCGGACGTCGTGTTACCTATCATGGACAACTTGTTACAGGAGCCTGTGAAGGCGATACCCTTGCCCTCAGCAATCTGGACTTCAACACCAGGCATAATCGTTAGATCTGCACTGACGGATAGCCAGTCACCGTTGGATGGGTTCACACGGATTGGGCTCTGCTCGGCATCC
>Ga0208764_10001375_pt1 | contig 15615 bp, 8 predicted proteins | sample ETNtaG_18_FD_185762 | JGI IMG/M metagenome (GOLD analysis project Ga0208764, IMG submission 185762) | Marine microbial and viral communities from oxygen minimum zone, Eastern Pacific Ocean - ETNP201302SV91 (SPAdes) (version 2) | ecosystem: Environmental > Aquatic > Marine > Oceanic ... | reverse complement strand
ATATTTTGAAAACCGCATGATCACCGATGAAGCCAAGCTGATCTTTGAAGCGATGGATGGAAACCGTAACGGGCAGTTGACCCGCGCTGAATTCATGGCCAGTAAACGCATCAAGGATCCCAAACTGGCAGCGGCCATCTTCAAGGCGCTGGATACCAACGGGAATGGTGAACTGGTGATTCCTGAATACCTGCGGGTCTGGGGTAAGTGGGCCCGGCACTAATTTTTAATCGTTATGCTTCGGTTTCTTTTGGTCCTTCAAGCCCTGCTTGTTTTGCCGCTCACAGCAGCGGGTGTTCTGGAAAATTTGCCGGGGCCAAAAAATCCTACCCCACTGGATAAATTTATTCTTGAAGGCATGAAGGAAGTCAAGGTGCCTGGACTGGCGGCCCTGATCTTAAAGGAAGGCAAAATTTTTTGGGCAGGCTATTATGGCTGGGCGAATATCGAGGAGAAACGTCCTGTCACCCAAGATACTCTCTTTCAACTGGCTTCCATTTCCAAGACAGTGACTGCCTGCATGATCATGCAGCAGGTAGAGCAGGGTAAGCTCAACCTGGATGCCGATATTAATACCTATCTTCCTTTTAAGGTGCGCAATCCCAAGTATGCAGATCAACCCATTACCCTGCGCCAACTGCTCTGTCACACCTCTGGCATTCGCGATAACTGGAAGGTGCTGGAGGATCAATGGGTAAAGAACGGGGATTTTAAACTACCTCTTAGTCAATCCATGCCGGCTTACCTGATTGAAGAGGGGGAATTCTTCAGTGCTAAAAAAAGTTTCTATAGCTGGGCTCCCGGCACCAATAATCAATATTGCAATATAGCCGTGGCCTTGGCCGCGCATGTGGTTGAGGTAAGATTAAAAACTGCCTTTGAAAACCTTTGTGCTCGGGGAATCTTCAAGCCGCTCAAGATGGAAGGCGCCGGGTTTCTTCTGGCTTCAGTGGACGCCAAAAAAGTGGCCATGCCTTATAGTTACCGAAAGAAGAAGGGCAGCTTCAAGGCGCTCGGGCATCACGGTTATATTGATTATCCTGCGGGCACCTTGCGGGCCAGTGCTCCCCATTTAGCACGGTTCCTAATGATGTTTATGGGCAATGGTAGATTGGGTGAGGTGCGTGTTCTGAAACCTCAGACTGTCGAGGTCATGAAGGCAATCCAGTATCCGAAGCTCGATAAGAAGCAGGGGATTAGCTGGTACTACACGCGAATGGGAGGCAAACAAATGATTGGGCACGATGGAGGTGACCCAGGGGTGACAACTCAGATGTTGTGCCAACCTGAGGCGGGAACGGGGATCATTATCCTGATGAATGGCGAACCCAAAAAAAGTTCTTTTGAAAAAAACCTACCCCTACGTTTGCTTGATCACATCAACTAGAATGAGGGCTTAACTTTATTTTTCCGGATTTACGTAATTCGGTTGGAGTTACTCCAGTGATGCGCTTGAAGCTGCGGTTGAAGTGGGGCAGGGAATTAAATCCGGTTTCAAAAGCAATCTCATTGACATGTATGTGTGGGTTTTGAAGGAGTTTTTTTGCGCTCTCAATTCGCAGGCGTGCTACATATTCAGTGAAATTCATGCCTACATATTTTTTGAACTGTTTGCAGAAATAGAACGAGCTAACATTCAGTTGCTGGGAAACGGTGTCCAGCGTAATCGGTTTGGTATAATTTTTTTGTAATAATTTCTTGGCGCGTTTAATGAGCGGTGGTTCGGCATGCCGCTCCTCAAGGAAAACCCTGTTGGCTTGTTCGCCCAGTTGATTCGAAAAATGGGCAAGCAGTCGCAACAGTGCTTTCTGTTGTTTTTGGCTTATGACCGCCCCTTTTTCGTAGGTTTGTTTTATTTCCTCTATGTCACCTGTTAAATTCCATTTGGAAAGTTGCTGTACGGCACGCCGAACTTTTGCCGGGGAAGGTTGCCGGGTAAACATTTGGCCGGTATAAAGATAGGCTTGGCATTCTGCTCCGATAAAGACAGGCACCGCCATATCCACCATTCCGAATGGGCACGACATCCTTTGGCCTTCCTTGGTGGAGGATTTTATGAGTTTTGACTGTACGTCCAGGCAGGTGCTGCGTGCTTGCGGGTCGTTGCCTACGATGGAACAAAACGGGTTTGTGTGACTGCACGTGCGGAACGGGGCCTGCACGTGATCACGCGGATACAGGGCTAAAGGCAATCCGGTCAGGTCACTGAAAGCCTGATGGAATTCAGTAAAGAGCTTTGAGTCACGAATCTGCTGGATAACCGCCTGTACGCTTGGGTGGCTCTGGGGCGGGTGGTTCTCAGTGCCATGAAAACCAGGTTCCTCTTCAGAGATGCTCGGAGGTTCTGCTAGTTGCATGGAGCTCATCAGGTAGTCTGTGCTGGCAGACTCTCAAAGACTAATTCTCAGATGCGCCTTTTGACAAGTAAATGTCACTTTCCCCTGTAAACGTGGTAGATGACTACTGACACGTAGGTAACGGTACATACAGACAAAAAAAGGATTCCTATTGTGACCCACATAATAATGTAAAGAATAACGGTTTATTTTTAGGCAGTCTGTTCGCAGGCTGCTATTCTGGTACTTTTGCTTATTGCCGCACTCGGGCAATGTAATGGCCGAGGATAAACGAATCAGGGTCCCTGATTTACTGCGAAAATTGGCCAACCCAGAACAGGGATTGATCTTTTTTCTGACGGAATGGGTTGGTGAGATTGAAGCTAATAAGCTCTGTGAAGAGAGCTGTAGTGAAAGGGTTTCTTACCGGTCGTTATTTAAAGTGATCTGGTAGGCAGCTCCATTGAGGACTGCTGTTTTGCCTGAGTAATTAAAGAAACCACGGCAGCCATCGAGATTAGCCGTTACGGTGGTCGTGCATTCAACGCTCACATACCATTTTCCCGGAGGCAGTTGCGCCCTAATGGTCTTGATGTTTCCAGGTCGTGTATTTGCATGATCGGCATTGCTGCGAAAAGCGGGAGCATCCTTTTTCAGGTACAAACAAAAATCGAATCCCTGCTCGCCTTTCAGTTCAATTTGAATGTCGGTGGTGGGTTTAGTGGTTTCAAAACTGAAATGGTGATACTGCAAGTCCCCGATCCGGGTATGGTCAGGATCATTATCAGAGGTGTGTTTGTTCATTTGGCGTGCGAGGCCAGGCTTAAGCGAGTCTTTGATTACAGGAGTTCCCGTGCCATTCAGTGCATAGCGGAAACAGGCTTCGGTTAGGTGCAATTTTTCACCCGTAGTTGAACCTTCAGGGTGGGAGCCGATATTGATGATGCGGCCAGTCGTTTTCTCTTTTTTGTAGGCCCAGACGGCTGCTCCCTCGTGGACTTTATTTTTTGGCAAGTCATAGGTGGCCAACACCTCCACGTGCTTCATTTGTTTGAGTGTAGCCTGCGAAAGCCAGTTGCCGTTGTTGTGGTAGATATCGGCTACATAATAGTCGCCACCAAAATCATGGTACTTGAGCAGGGGCGATTCATGCGGAATCACATGTCCGAGCCGTGTCTTTTTGATGCCGGAGGTAAGCGTGTTGTACGGAAATATGTGCAGATAACCGAGGCGACGCAGTGAGTTGGTGTTGGTGTTTCGGCCGCTCAAAAACGAACCGGCACAACTGCCTGAATAGCTTCCTCCATTATTAAAGAATTTCCGGAACACCTTGCGGCCGGCTAATTCAAGGGTTTTGCCGTGAGCAGTTGCTCCGCCGCCATTGACGTAGATCAATCGGAACCGTGGTTGGCCGTCAGGGTAAAGAAGCACGCCATTTTCATCGTGGTCACTGCCGATAATGAGTTCACGCTGCTTGTCTGGGTCGCGCCCTGCATAAAGCTCATAGGAAAGGCCGGCTGATTCAGCGGCCGGCAGGCTGCGTCGACTGGAGAGGTTTACTCCGCCATCCATGAAAACGTCCTTATAGAACCCTTCGTGTCGGTGGGCGGACCTGGGCAAGGGGGGCTTGCCGGCTTTGAGTATGCGGCGGTCCTTTAGGTTGTACCGGGCTCCATGCCAAAGCGGTTGATAACGCTGGTGAGGAGCCGTACTGGGTTTCCACCGGTTTGGATTGTAAATGAGTACCACCCCGTCGGGTTTTCCAATCACCTCACATTCGTTCTGGTTCACCACGATCCCGGTTCCTTCGTCCAAACCGATTCCCAGTAAGGCGGACCGGTCATGGGATTGATCCATCTTCCCTTCAGGATCGGTGAGCACCTTGGTCAGGTCAAAGTGACGGAAGCGTGGGATCACATGTTGATCGATGGCCGCATTACGCAGGAACCCAAATCCATGTTGATGGTTGCCCAGTAAAATACTGCTGCCATTGGTATCCCCGCGCATCAGGAAGGATCCCTGAACGGTGGCGCCGGCTGAACTGCCGCCAATAACCCCGTCCCGAGCCAGCAATTCCTTGAATGCTTTTTCAGTCCGGGTGCCGGCATAGGCATCAATCAGGCGCCATTGTCTGCCTCCAGTAAACCATACCGCATCGGCTTTTTTCAGGGGTTCAATAAATTCCTCGGTATCAGCAACGGTCCGGTCGTGGGTGTGCAGGGCACTGAGTTGAGTGAGTCCCATTATTTTGCGCATGGCGTGGATCTGCGTGCCATTTAGATAGTCGTATTTCTCGCTGCTGGAGGCGGCGGTGGTCACCACTACGATTCGTGCATCTTTGCCTCCGGCAAGCTTCACAAACCGGTTGAAGCAAAGCCGGTCCTTATCGTTGCCTCCAATGATAACGAGCGTACCTTTGGTGGGTCCGGTTGTTTGGGCGTGGGCCGGGCCAAGGGTCAACAAACTGATAATTAAGAGGATAATGGGCATGTCTTCAGAAGAAGAATACTCTAACTAATTAATTTAGTACAATATATGAGGTTCCTTGTTGTATTTAAATTTTTCCATCTCAAGAAGCTTCAGCAGGATAATCTAGGCATAGAGTTAACCTTAAGCTTGTAAGCCACAGGGAATTCGGCCAATTAATTCAGCGCAATGGTACGTTTTCTAGGCATCTTGATGGTTCTGTTTTGTTCTGTGCAATTAGGTTGGGCGGACGACTGGCCGCAATGGCGATTTAATGCGGGGCACGGAGCGGTGACGCCTCATGCACTGCCCCAGAAAATGCATTTGCAATGGTCACGCCAGTTGCCTGCAGCCAGCCCGGCCTGGCCTCCGACCCAGTCCAAGCTGGATTTTGATTTGGCGCCCGAACCGGTTATTGCTGCGGGGCGTCTCTTTGTCCCCAACTCAAACACGGGATCAGTGGAGGCTTACGCGACTGCCGATGGAAAAGAGCTCTGGCGGTTTTATGCCGAGGGAGCGGTGCGTTTTGCGCCGGTTGCCAGTAAGGATAAAGTCTGGTTTGTGTCTGATGACGGTCACCTTTATTGCCTGCAGGCGTCGAACGGGAAGCTCCTGTGGAAATTCAATGGAGGGCCTGCTGAACGCTGGGGGCTTGGCCACGGACGTATGGTGTCCACCTGGCCGGCCCGCGGTGGGCCGGTTTATCGAGATGGGAAAATTTGGTTCACCGCGAGTATTTGGCCTTTCATGGGAATTTTTGTTCATTGTCTTGAAGCGGAGACCGGCCGGGTTCTTTGGACCAATAGTGGAGAGGGGATGAATTACACCGTGCAGCCGCATGGTGCACCTTCCTTTGCTACGGTTGCACCGCAGGGGCATCTGGCTCTGGCGGGTAATCAACTGATTGTACCGGGAGGACGCTCTACCCCGGCTGTCTTTGAGGCGGATACAGGCAAGTTATCCCATTTTAAATACAATAAGAAACGTGGGAACCATCGGGTTTATGCCGGATCTGAATATTACTTTGTAGATGGGGGGCGTTATCAGGTTTCCGATGGAAAGAGTCTGGATGATGGGCGGCCAAAGGTTATTGGACCGGATTATACTATCAGCCAAAATGGAGATAAACTGACAACGCAAAAACTCACGGGCCAGTTGCAAACCCGGACAGTAAAGGATCGTAAGGGGAAAACAACGAAGGAAACCAAGTTTGTTTTGGATACACTTTGGGAGGCTGAAATAAATAAATCGGCCGGGGAATTGTTTATGCAGGCCGGCGATCGGTTGTATTTCTGTGATGAAGATCAGGTTAGTTCCTTTGAAATGGACAACCTCAAGACGGGTAAAGCTACTCCGGTTTGGTCAGCCAAGATAAAGGGGGAACCCTGGACCATGCTGGCGGCCGATAATCGGCTTTTTGTGGTGACCCAGGACAGTCGCCTGTTTTGTTTTGGGGAGAAAAAAGTGGAGCCCGAACATCACGGATTGCCCTCGTCTGCTCTCCCTTCACCAAAACGAAAACCGACCGAACAACTACAGCGTGCCTTAAACCAAATGACTGGCACTGAAGGGCATGCACTAATTCTTGGCGCGGATTCTGGCTCTTTGGATGGACTCCTCAATGACACCCAGTTGCATCTGGTGGTAGTGGATTCCGATTCAGCTAAGGTGGCTGCCTTGCAAAAGCGCTACGACGCGGCGGGATATTATGGAACGCGCATCAGCCTTTTTCACCGCAAGAACCCGGCTGATTTCCCGGTTGCACCCTACTTTGCCAATCTGGTTTTGGTTCAGGAGCAGATTGCTGCGGCCTTAAATCCGGATACAATCCGGAAAGTTACCCAATCGGTGCGTCCTTATGGAGGAGTGCTTTGTTTGCTCCATAAATCGGGACCGTTACAGAAACAGCTTTCGGACCTGCCTCAATTGCAGCTTCAAAAGGCGTCCAGCGATATGCTCTTGGCTGTCAGGAAAGGGGCTTTGCCCGGTTCAGCAGATTGGTCTCATCAGTATGCTGATGCGGGTCAATCGGTTGTGTCCAAGGATAACAGGGTTAAGGCTCCCTTGGGATTGCTTTGGTTTGGGGGCCCTTCGAATGCAAAGATTTTGCCACGGCACGGACATGGGCCCTCTCCTCAGGTGGCCGGTGGCCGTTTGGTTATAGAGGGGGCTGATATCCTGCGGGCGGTTGATGTTTATACCGGCCGGTTGTTATGGGAGCGCGAGCTTAAGGAGGTAGGGGAGTACTATAACAAAACCGGCCATTTTCCTGGTGCTGGTGAAGTGGGCAGTAATTATGTGACTTTGCCTGATGCAGTTTATGTGGTTTATGGAACCAAGATACTTGCGCTCGATGTGGCCACCGGACAAACACAGCGCGAATTCAGTTTACCAAAGGATCCCGATTTCGGTTGGTTGAGTGTGCAGGATGATTATTTGGTAACAACCATTGCGCCGGTTGCCGTCAAGTTGTCAGGCAAGGAGAAGGAGCAGCCTGAAGTTGTTGAGGCTCAGCTTGCCTCAGGCAGTCGGCAACTTGCTGTGTTCAATCGTCACACCGGGAAACTGCTTTGGACGCGGGATGCCCAGTTCAACTTTCGCCACAACAACATCGCGCTTGGAGCCGGCTCGATCTATGTCATTGACAGCCTGACTGAAGCCCGGTTGAAGGCGCTGAGTCGGCGTGGATTGAAACCGAAAGGCAAACCCTCCCTCTTTGCTTTGGATATTAAAACCGGTAAGGTGCTTTGGCAGACCGATAAGGATATCTTCGGGACCTTCCTGAATTATTCAGCGGAACACGATCTTTTGCTTCAGGCCGGAAGTGCCTATCGCGATCGGGCCAAGGATGACATTGGCAAGGGGATGATTGCTTATCATGGCCGCACCGGAAAAATTCGTTGGGCCAACCGGGACTTAAGCTACAGTGGCCCGTGTTTGCTTTTGAAGGATCGGATTATCACCAATGGCAACGGCGGTTTTGCCGTGGATATCAAGACGGGCAAGCCGACTGGCTGGAAGTACACGCGTAACTACGGTTGTAACACAGCCATTGGCAGTGAGCACCTACTCACCTTTCGGTCCGGCGCGGCGGGCTTCTATGATTTAACAAACGATGGGGGTACCGGCAACTGGGGAGGGTTTCGTTCTAGCTGCACAGCCAACCTGATTCCCGCCAACGGGGTTCTTAATGCGCCTGACTATACCCGCACCTGCAGTTGTGCCTATCAGGTGCAAACCTCGCTGGGCCTGATCCATATGCCTCAATTGGAGTATTGGACCTTTGGGGCGCAGGTTCCTGAGGAAGAGGTGGCCATTAACTTTGGAGCCCCCGGGGATCGGCGTGGACCGGGAGGGAAAATGTGGCTGGATTTTCCTGAGGCCGGGAGTCCTTCAGTTAAAGTGGAGGTGGAAATTAAGCCTAAAGGCACAGAAGTTTTTCGGCATCACTCCAGTCGGGTGAAATCGGGTGAACTCAAATGGATTGGCGCTTCCGGCCTGGAGGGAGTGGAAGAGGTGGCCATCAAACTTAAGGATAACGGGCCATACCGGGTGAAACTACACTTCATGGAGCCCGAATATATTCAGGCAACGCAACGTGTGTTTGATGTGTCGCTGCAGGGAAAGACCGTGTTGCCTAAGCTGGATATTGCAAAGACTGCCGGTGGCCAACATCGGGGGATTACACGTGAATTTAAGGTGGCAGTGCAGGATCAAACCCTAAAGATCAACCTGAAGGCGCATGGTCAGGCAAAACCGGTTCTCTCCGGAGTGGAATGGGAATTGGACCGCTAGTTACGGGCTTTTCCTTAGCTGATGATTTCCTTGATCACCCGGGCTTTTTCCACGCCGGTTAATTTTTGATCGAGACCTTGAAAAGGGAAGGTGAGACGACTGTGATTGACTCCCAATAGATGGAGCATGGTGGCGTGCAGGTCGCGTACATGGACGGGGTTTTCGACAACGTTGTAGCTGAAGTCATCGGTTTTACCGTAGTGCATGCCGCCCTTGATGCCGCCGCCGGCCAGCCAGCCGGAGAAGCAGCGAGGATGATGATCACGCCCGTAATTGGTGCGCGTGATATTGCCCTGGCCATAGACGGTGCGTCCGAATTCCCCAACACAAACCACCAGCGTATCTTCAAGGAGTCCACGTGACTTCAGATCCTTGAGCAGAGCCGCGGTGGGCTGGTCGACGTCCCGGCATTGACCCTTCATATTATCGGGCAGGCGGGTATGATGATCCCAGCCGCGATGAAAGAGTTGAACAAACCGGACGTCCCGCTCAATCATCCGCCGCGCCAAAAGGCAGTTTCTGGCATAGGAACCGGTCTTATTGACTTCCGGGCCGTACATGGCCAAGACCTCCTTGGGTTCCTTGGAGATATCGGTCAACTCAGGTACCGAAGACTGCATGCGAAAAGCCATCTCCTGCTGGACGATGGTCGTTTGGATTTCCGGATCCTTTATTTCTGCCAGATGTTTTCGGTTTAATTCACCGAGTGCGTCCAGCATCCGGCGTCGCACCTTGCCATCAATCCCTTTTGGGTTGGATAGGAAGAGCACCGGATCGCCCACCGTTTGGAAGGGTGTTCCCTGATGTTTGGAGGGTAGAAACGAGCTGCCCCAGAGCCGCGCATAAAGTGCCTGAACATTCACCCGACCACTCCAGAAGGCCGAGGGCATCACCACGAAGTCAGGCAGGTCCTTGTTCAGGGTTCCCAGGCCGTAACTTAACCAGGAACCCATGCTCGGGCGGCCCGGGACTTCGGCCCCGGTGCAGAAGGCGGTCTTGCCCGGGTCATGGTTGATGGCGTTGGTGTTAAAGGAATGGACCAGGCACAGGTCATCGGCCAGACCTGAGAGATGGGGAAGCAGTTCACTCATCCAGACTCCGTTTTTTCCCTTCTGCGCAAACTTGAACATTGTGGGGGCAACCAGCTGTTGTTTGCCTCGGGTCATGGCAGTTACTCGTTGGCCTTGGCTGACTGATTTTGGGAGTTCCGTCTTAAAGAGTTTGTGCAGGTCTGGCTTATAATCAAAGAGATCCACTTGGCTGGGGGCACCGGCCATGAAGAGGAAGATCACTCGTTTGGCCTTGGGCTTGCCCTGAAGACGAAAATTGGCCGCCGCGGCCGGCTGAGGGACCAGGGTGGCCAAGGCGGTGGCACCCAGGCCCATGCCGGTGTTCAATAAAAAGGAGCGGCGCGACTCAAGTTGATCGTGTTCACTTAAAAGATGATTCATGTTATTCGCGGGTCTTGGTGATATCGAGGTTGTAGAGGGCATTAACCAGCACCGTCCAGGCCGCCAGCTGGGTCTTTTCTTTTGCGCCAGCCAAGTTCAGGCCGCTGCAAAGTTCATCGGCCAATCTCGGTTGTTCTGAATAATTTACCTGCAGGCTTTTTGCCAGGTCCAGGAGGATTGCCGTTTCCTTTTTATCAGGCAGTTTTGAGGTCACTGTTTCGTAGACAAACTCCAGTTGTTCCCTGGGGCCGGTCTCCTTGAGGGCGAGCGCTTTCTGCGCGAGCGACCGGGCGGCATTGAGGTACTCGCTTTCGTTTAGAAGCAGGAGCGCCTGTGAGGAGGTGTTGGTGCGTTCCCGACGCGCGATACAGGCGTCCCGGATCGGTGCATTGAGAATGGTCATCTGGGGTGGCGGCATTCCGCGCTTCCAGAAGGTGTAAAGGCTGCGGCGATGGATGGCATCGCCGGTGTCGGCCTTAAATCGTTCCCCGATCATGGTCACCGATTTCCAGAGTCCATCGGGCTGGGGCGGCTTCACGCTCCTGCCGTACATCGTGTTTACCAGCAGGCCACTGGTGGTCAGTATCTGGTCGCGAATCATTTCTGCATCCATCCGGTACCGTGAACCACGGGACAACAGTCGATTCTCGGCGTCCCGGGCAAACTCCTGGGTTGAGGCGAATGAACTCTGGCGGTAGGTCCTGGATATCACGATCTCCTTCATCAACGCCTTGATATCCCAGCCTGAGTCCATGAAGGACACCGTGAGATAATTGAGTAAGGCCGGGTGACTGGGCACCTCCCCCTGCGCGCCCAAGTCCTCGGCTGTTTTTACCAGGCCCGTGCCAAAAAACTGTTGCCAGAAGCGGTTAACCGCAACCCGGGCAGTAAGCGGGTTTTTGCGGTCGACAAACCACTGGGCCAAATCCATTCGGGTGGCAACCTTGCCGGCCTTTTTCAGGGCGGGCAAAAATTCAGGCGTATCGCGTGTGACGGGTTGGCCGGGGTCATCGTACTGGCCGCGTTTCATGATGTGCGTGGGGCGCACCTCCTTGCGTTCCTTCATCACCATGGCCTTGGGGATTTCCCGGTCCAGGGTATCACGCTTTTGTTTAAGGTTATTGTGCTTGGCCGTAGCCGCCTTGTGTTGAGCGGCCAAGGTCTTCTTTTTTTCCGGGTCCTTTTCCCCATCCACCTTCTTTTTAAGCGCCTTTAGGGCCTGGTCACTCTTGGTAACCTGGGTATTGAGTTGTTCCAGTGTCTTCTTTTGCTGGGGCGTGCCCAATGACACAAAGGGCGGCTGCAATCCGTCCCGGGGGCGTCCACCGGTTTCAGGCGCCGCATCGATGTTGTTAAAGAAGGCGAACATTGAATAGAAATCCTTCCGGGTTAGGGGATCGTACTTGTGATCATGACACGAGGCGCATTGCATGGTCATTCCCATGAACGTGGTGCCCACCGCGGTGACCCGGTCGACCACGTTCTTGTAAAAGCTTTCCTCCGGGAGCGCGGTGCCCCGATCAATAATCAGGTGAAGTCGGTTGAAACCGGAGGCTACCAGTTGATCGTGGGATGCCTGGGGATAAAGATCGCCGGCCAACTGGTACTTAAGGAAATCATCATAACCCAGGTTATCGTTGAAGGCACGGATCACCCAGTCGCGGTAGGCGCTTAGGTTACGGTAAAAATCCTTGTGCATGCCGTTGGTGTCGGCAAACCGGACCAGATCCAGCCAGTACCGCGCGACATGCTCGCCATACTGTTTTTTGGCGAGCAACCGGTCCACCAGCGCTTCATAAGCCTTTGGACTTGTGTCGGCAAGAAACGCCTTTATTTCATCGCGGGTTGGAGGCAACCCGGTTAAATCAAAACTCACTCTGCGAATCAGGGTGCGCTTGTCTGCTTGCGGGGATGGTTTGAGACCAGCCTCTTCCAGCTTGGCCAATACATAAAGGTCAATGGGTTGGGTGCTCCACTGGGGATTCTTCACCTTGGGCGGTGCTGATTTTTTGGCGGGCACAAAGGCCCAGAACTCCTCGTAGATCGCTCCGGCCTCAATCCAGCGCTTGATGAGCGCTTTTTCTTCTACAGAAAGCGGTTTCTTGTTCGCCTTGGGCGGAGGCATCACCTCCTCAAGATCATCGGTGGTGAGTCGGTACCAGAGTTCACTTTCCTCCAGCGATCCGGGTTGGATGACGGTTGAATTTTTATGGGTCCGGTACGCTCCATCCTCCCCGCCAGTTCGGTCCAGACGCAGCTTGGCCTCGCGCTTGTCCGCGTCGGGACCGTGACAGGCAAAACAACGATCCGAAAGAATCGGAAAGATATCGCGACTAAAAGAGACCGCCTGACCAAATGTGGTTGAAGCATTGCCCAGAAATAATACCGCTCCAAAAAGAACCTTCATCAGGTACTTCATGGATGTTGGGCCTGTTTGTTTTTGATAACTGAGGTTGATAGATCAGGAGAATACCGGAGAGGAGTTCAGGGAACACTCTTTTTCTTGCGCATTCCTATGCCAATTTAGTGCACGAATCATTTTTGCCTTTTCGGCTAGTGAGTTCCCTGGGTTTGAAGTCGTAATTCAGGTGGGAGTCGGTAGGGTCGGCCGCACATGAAACGTATCCGCCTGATACTGGTAGTGGGTCTTGGCTTGGCCCCATCCATCTTTGCCGCACAATTGCATCCGGCTCCTGCGGGTACCTTTAGTATTGCCGTGATCCCTGACACCCAACATTACAAGGGGCAAAAGACCAAATCTGAACCAAACAGCTCAAAGGCCCTCACTAATCCTGTATTCAAGGCTTATACCAGTTGGATTGCCGACAACCTTAAGTCGCAGCGGATCGTTTTTGTTTCCCACGTGGGCGACATTGTTGACATCAATAATCGCGCACAATGGACGATTGCCCGTCGTCATATGGACCGGTTGCATGGTCAGGTGCCCTACGGAATTTCAGTCGGCAACCATGACATGACCGGGGCGGGGGATTCCTCCCTGTTTCAGGAATTTTTCCCGGCCAAACGGTTTGTAAAATTTGATTGGTACGGAGGAACCTTCAAGCCGGCCAACGGTCGCCCGGCTGTTTCAGGCAATAACGCCAACAGCTATCAGTTGTTTCAGGCCGGTGGAATGTATTTTGTGTTTCTGCATCTGGAATGTAATGCGCCTGATGAGGTGCTCAACTGGGTGGATGGTATCCTCAAGAAGCATTCGCACCGGCGGGCCATTATCACCACTCACATGGGACTGGGCCCGCGCGAAAAACCCAAGGTGGCCCAGGATTATTACGACGCACCCAAGGGCCGCATGAAATGGAAGAAACGCCATGGCGACCGGGGCAACACCCCCCAGCAAATGTGGGACAAATGTTTTCGTAAACACGCCAATATTTTCATGATTTGTTGTGGTGACCAGAGCCGCACGCAGGCACTGCATCAATCGGTACGGGGTGAGCAGGGAAATATCGTGCACGAAGTGCTTTCAGACTATGGCATCCACGGGATGCGGATTATGCGCTTTGTGCCAAAGCGCGATCTCATCGAAGTGCGTACCTGGAACCCGGTGACCGGTCAGTTGTGTTTGAAGACCAGTTTTGTCAGTCAACGCAACCAACATCAGTTTGAGCTGGCCTACCCGATGCCAGCCCGCGAGAAAGAGCCGGCAAAATAAGGCGGCAATCGGGAAGGAAGATGAAGTTCAGTTCAATGGCTGGTCCTGTCGGTTTAGGATTTTACCCAGTTTGCCGGTATTGAGGTAAACGTAATTGTTCGCTCCGGAATTGCCGACAACGATATCGGGATATTTGTCTCCGTTTAAGTCGCCCAGTTCCACGCAGTAGGTGGCGGCGGCTTCTCCAAAGGGTATGTTGCGAAACCGGCTACCTTTGGCTTCATTAAGATAGATCCCGTTTTTCTGGCGGGCATTGCCAATCACAATATCGATATCCCCATCCAAATCCAGATCCGCTGCCGCTACAGAGTAGGAGGGATCCTGGGCTCCGCCAAAGGCGATCGACCTGACAAAACTGCCTTTGCCATCATTAAAGAATATCCGGTTGGGTTGACCGACATTGGCCGCAATAATATCAAGATGCCCATCCCCATTCATATCAGCCAGGGCAACCGAGCGGGTGTTGTCGGTGCCGGTCCCGTAGGGTGTGGCTCTGCCGAATTGTTTTTTGCCGGCATTCAGGTAAACGGCGTTGGGTTGACCGTCGCGGTTGGCCAGCACCGCATCGGGTTGGCCATCGCCATTGAGATCGCCAATGGCAATATCAATGGTCGAATCAGCACCCGAACCCAGTACCCGTCCCTTGAGTAAATCTCCCTTGGGCGTGTGATCATAAATGAAATTGGCCGCGCGCCGGTTGGCAATCAGGATATCCGGCTTCTTGTCCCCATCCAGATCAGCAACGATCAGGTTGCGGGTGTTTTGGGTGACCGGACCAATGGCCGCTCCAGGGATAAATTGACCATTTTTCTGCCCGAGATAGACGCGGCTTTGTTGCCGGTCATTGGCAATGGCCACATCCAATAGTCCGTCTCCATTATAATCGAGGGACCGCGCCGCGTAACTGCGGTCTTTGCCCGTACCAATGGTTGCTACGCGCGTGAAGGTGCCCTGGCCGTTATTGAAATAGGCACGGTTGGGTCCGCCCCAATGCCGGCCATTGGCCACCAACACATCGAGGTCTCCGTCCTGATCCAAATCACTGAGTTCAACTGAAGCGGTGAGTTCAGGCTTTAGTGCCGCCGGCTTGGGGGCAGGGGCCGGTAAGGCCGCCTTGGTTTGGGCGATGCAATAAAGGTGGGAGCGGCCGCGAATATAAATTTCATTACCGACAATGGCCGGGGAGGCGTCCACCGGTTCGCCCAGTTTATTGATCCTTTCAGTCTTAAGCACTTTGCCTGGGGTTAGCACCGCCATATTCCCGCTGCGACCGGTTATAAAAATTTTATCCTCGGTAGCGACCGGTGAAGCGTACACACCAAAGAGGCCTTCAATGGGGTCACTGACAAAATGCGCTGTACCATCGGCTGCATCATAACAGGAAAGGCGCGCCTGATTGGCGCTAAAGAAATAAATCCTCTTTTGATGGAGCAAAGGCGAGGGGATATAAGGGGTGGAACGGTGCACTTCCCAGGCAATGGCTGGGGAGTCGGTTAAATCGCCCTGGCTGCCCAACTTGATCGCGTACATGGCGCGCCCACGGTAACCACTGGCTACATAGACATTACCCAGTCCCTGGACTGGGGTGGGGATGGCATTGACCGTTTGCCCGCCGCACTCCCAGAGGACCTTGCCGGTTTTGATTTCGTAGGAGCGCACGCGGTGGGTGCCACTCACAATCACCTGAGGTACTCCTTCATGCACGACCACTAGTGGCGTGGCCCAGGAAGTGACTTCTTCGCGGGGATTTTTCCAGAGAGTTTTTCCGGTGCGTTTATCCAGGGCGATGATGAAGGATTGTTTCTCATGATCCCAATTTACGATCAGGGTGTTGCCATGAAGGGCAGGCGAACTGCCCTCACCGTAGTGGCGGCGGGTGGTCATTTTTCCAAGG